>ENA-OQIG01000037-OQIG01000037.1-human-gut-metagenome-genome-assembly--contig:-NODE-37-length-74656-cov-10.116693_pt1 | contig 74656 bp, 78 predicted proteins | sample MGYA00242576_ERZ504741 | MGnify/ENA primary metagenome ERZ504741 (study PRJEB26092, sample SAMD00036436) | human gut metagenome | host: Homo sapiens | study: EMG produced TPA metagenomics assembly of... | reverse complement strand
TTATATTCTTTGTAAAAGGAATAAGAAGGATTTATCTTTGATTATACGAGTTGATAAGACTCTAAAAAAAATTATGTTGGGGATTTTATTATTGTATGTTTGCTTTTTATTAAATAATACTCAAATAATTTCTTTGTCTTTTTGTGACTCGTTATGGATGTTTGAACCATTGATTTCTGTTATTGGATCTGTTGCTTGTTTTTTTATTGTGGCTATTGGAAGCCGTTATTGGGGTAATACACTTTTTGTTATAGCTTGTTTGGTTACGTTGGTATATTTGCTTATTGGATTTGCGAGTGGCATCAGAGGTAAATTGTTTTGGCCAGTGTTTTGGGTACTTTTTTGTGCTTATAGTTTGAATCGTTCTAATTTAAAGAGAATGTTATTGATTTCTGTGATTTTACTGGGAGCGCTAGGACTTTTTCAAGGTGGAATGACATTTATCCGAAGTAATAAGAGCCTCGATATAATAGAAATCATACAGTCAATAAATAATTCAAAAAATGATGGGGAAAGAAGCTTATTAGATGAAATTGATTTTAGATTTGGTGCACTAACTCATTATAGTACAGGTTTCTATCGGATGGTTGATCGTGGCTATATGGCAGGTTGGAATCCTATATTGAATTCTTTATATTCACCAATTCCAAGAAGTTTAATGGAAGATAAACCAGTTCCATGTAGTGTAGATGGTGATTTGTATTCTATGGGAATGTATAAAACTCAAGCTGAAATAACGCATATAGATACTAATATGGTTGAATTCTCAACTGCAGCCCATGCATATTGGGAACTTCATATTTTTGGACTTATTTTATTCAGTATTATTCCTGCTATATATGTTTTTTTATCAATAAAATTATTTCGTCAGTTTGCTTTATTAGCCCCGTGCTTTTTAATGGTAGTTTTTAAACCATGGGGATATAATGATCCTAAAATCTGGGTTTCGGAAATTTTTTTGCAATTATCTCAAGTGATAATTCCTACTTTGTTTATTCTTTTGTTTTATTCTTCTATAAGAAAAAGAACTTGTAAATAATGTTGTTAATTGATGCTGTTTACATTAATAATAGCGGTGGATTAGAATTGCTATTTACTTTAATCTCAAAACTTGAAAGTTTGGACATTGATGTTCATTATTTATTAGATAGTCGTTGTGAAAAAACATTGTATAGTAAGATAGTTAGAGGAAGATATTCATTTTCTGATCCATCTATGATACAACGGTTTGCTTTTTATCTTCATCATAGAAACACCTTTAGTAAGATATTGTGTTTTGGAAATGTTCCACCACCAATAAAAGTAAATGCAATAGTTTATACTTATTTTCATAATATTAATTTATTGAATATTCCTTTTAAACATTTATCTAAAAAAGAAGGTGTTATAACTAAGTTAAAGCAAATAATTATTCGATTATGTAGTGTGAATACTGATTATTGGTTGGTTCAAACAATAAATATGCAAAAAAATATGCAATGTATGTTTGATAAACCATTGACAAAGATATTCCTCTATCCTTTTTGGCAAAGTTACGGCACTTCTATTAATGAAGCATTCTGTCGAAGAGATTATGTATATGTAGCCAATTATACTCCTACTAAGCAGCATTTTTTACTGATAAAAGTATGGGAGAAGTTACATGAATTAGGCTTCAATTTAACTTTGCACTTAACTTTATCAAATTATCCAATTGATTTAGAACAAGAACTAGAAAAGGCTCTAAAAAATGGAGTGAAGATTATTAATCATGGATCATTGGAAAAAAGTAATATTCAAAAGTTATATAATTGTTCTAAAGCTACAATATATCCGTCATTAAATGAGAGTTTTGGACTTGGAATCATAGAGGCTTTAACTGCAGGATGTGATGTGATTGGTCCAGATTTACCTTACATACATTCTGTTTGTATACCTTCTGTTGTTTTTAGTTCATTTGAAGTAGATAATGTCGTTAATGCTATTATTGATTATGAACGTGGATGTGGACAAAAATCTCAATTGACAATAACTAATAATTTATCAGGTTTAGTAGATTTATTAATTTAAACTATGTCCCTTTTTAAAGACAAGACCCTTTTAATTACCGGTGGAACAGGTTCTTTCGGTAATGCTGTATTGAAAAGATTTTTGGATTCCGATATAAAAGAGATCCGTATCTTTTCCCGTGATGAAAAGAAGCAAGACGATATGCGCCATCACCTTCAAAATAAGAAGGTGAAATTCTACATTGGTGATGTACGTGATAAACGTTCTGTGGATGGAGTGATGAATGGGGTGGACTATATTTTCCATGCTGCTGCACTGAAACAGGTTCCCTCTTGTTGAGTTTTTCCCTGTTCAAGCTGTTCGGACAAATGTATTAGGTACTGAGAATGTGCTTGATTCAGCATCGAGCATGGAGTCAAGAATGTAGTTGTGCTCTCGACGGATAAGGCTTGTTATCCTATCAATGCCATGGGGATCAGTAAGGCCATGATGGAAAAGGTCGCTATTGCTAAAGGACGTCAAATGGGAGAGGGTGGTCAAACTACCATCTGCTGTACCCGTTATGGCAATGTGATGGCAAGCCGCGGATCAGTGATCCCTTTGTGGGTGGAGCAAATGAAGGCCGGCAAGGATATCACAATAACCGATCCGAATATGACCCGTTTTATGATGACACTGGATGATGCAGTTGATCTGGTGATTTATGCTTTTCAGCATGGGCATAATGGCGACTTGTTTGTCCAAAAAGCACCTGCAGCTACTCTTGATACGTTAGCCCGTTCTTTAAAGGAACTTTACAAAATGGATACCCCCGTACGTGTTATCGGTACACGCCATGGTGAGAAACTTTATGAATCATTAGTGACTCGTGAGGAAATGGCCAAGGCGGAAGATATGGGTAATTATTATCGGATACCTTGTGATGCCCGTGATCTTAATTATGATAAATATTTTGTGGAAGGCCAAGAGAAGGTCTCTAAATTCGAGGACTACCATTCACATAATACCCATCGTTTGGATGTGGACGGTATGAAACAGTTGTTATTGAAACTTGATATGATAAAGGAGGATGTATGCTTAAAGTAATGACGATTGTCGGAACTCGTCCTGAGATCATAAAGTTGAGTCGTGTGATGGCTGAGTTGGACAAATACACTGAACATATTATGGTCCATACCGGTCAGAATTTCGATTATGAACTGAATGAAATCTTTTTTCAGGAACTTCGCATCCGTAAGCCGGACTATTTTCTGGATGCTGCCGGAAAGAATGCCGCAGAGACGATAGCCAATGTAATCCGTAAATCGGATGAATTGATGGACCAAGTGAAACCGGATGCTTTATTGTTGTATGGTGATACTAATAGCTGTATTTCCGTGATTTCCGCAAAACGGCGTAAGATTCCTATTTTTCATATGGAGGCTGGTAACCGCTGTTTTGACCAGCGTGTTCCTGAAGAGATCAATCGTAAGATTGTGGATCATTTGAGTGATATCAATATGCCTCTTTCAGAGCATGCACGTAAATACTTGCTGGTTGAAGGGTTACGTCCGGAGACCGTGATCAAAACCGGATCGCCAATGACAGAGGTTTTGATCTATCATAAGGCGGAAATAGAAGAGAATGATGTTTTAGAAAAAGAGGGGTTGAAAAAAGGTGATTACTTTATCGTAAGTACGCATCGTGAGGAAAATGTGGATTCCGAGAAGAACTTTTCCGACCTGCTTTCTTCTCTGAACGCCATTGTGGACAAATATCATAAAAAGGTGATTGTTTCCACCCACCCCCGTACCCGCAAAAAGTTGGAATCTATTGGCTTTATTAATTCCAATCCGATGATTGAGTTTATGAAACCTTTTGGCTTCATGGAGTATATCAAACTTCAACAGAATGCTTTTTGTGTTATTTCTGACAGTGGTACGATCACGGAGGAATCTTCTATTCTTCATTTTCCGGCTATAACTATCCGTCAGGCACACGAGCGACCTGAAGGTATGGATGAAGGGACGCTGATCATGACCGGATTGAATAGTGACCGTATTCTGGAGTCTATCGAAATTGTAACTTCCCAGTATGCAGAAGGTGCAGACGTAATTCACTCTATTCCTGATTATGCTTCGGATAATGTATCTAAAAAAGTAGTCCGTATCATTCTTTCCTATACAGATTATATCAACCGTACGGTTTGGCATAAAGAAATCTAGTTCCTGTTTTTTATTTTTTATGGTTAAAAAGAAGATTCTGTTGTTCGGCGCCACAGGTATGGCCGGGCATATGGCTTATTATTATCTGCAATGTACGGGGAAATACGATCTTGTGAATGTAGTTTATCGTAGCCAATTGACTGATGATAGTATTGTTGTGGATGTGACGGATGGGGATGCTGTCAGTCGGCTCGTTCGTGAAGTCCGTCCCGATTTTATCCTGAATTGTATTGGCGTATTGATAAGAGGTTCCAGAGAACATCCGGACAATGCTATTCTGATAAATGCATGGTTCCCTCATTTGCTCAAGAAACTATCGGATGAAGTGGGAGCAAAGTTGATTCATATCAGTACGGATTGTGTTTTCTCCGGTAAAAAAGGTAACTATTCAGAAACTGATTTCCGGGATGCTGACGATGTTTATGGTCGTAGCAAAGCACTCGGTGAGATAATCAATGACAAAGATCTGACAATCCGTACTTCTATCATAGGTCCTGAATTGAAGGAGAATGGCGAAGGCTTGTTTCATTGGTTTATGCATCAGCATGGTTGTGTGAATGGTTTCCAGACTGCTATTTGGGGAGGTGTGACCACTCTGGAATTGGCGAAAGCCATTGATGTGGCCATCGATCAGGGAGTAACCGGTTTAATACAACTGAGTAATGGCCTTGGTATAAGTAAATATGATTTGTTACATCTGTTTTCCCGTATATGGCACAAACAAGATGTTGAGATCCTGCCATTTGATGGAAATGGAATAGACAAGTCGATCGCAAAGTCCGCAAGATTTAGTTATGTTGTACCGGATATGAAGAGATGCTTCGGGAACAATATGATTGGATGCAGAATAAACAGGAGCTATACCGAACTCTATATTTATGAAAATATTATTGGTTTCCCAATACTTCTGGCCAGAGACATTTCGTGTTAATGATTTGGCGCAAGAGCTTGTATTACGGGGTAACGAAGTGACAGTCTTAACAGGAAAACCTAATTATCCTCAAGGGGCTATTTATAAGGGATATAGTTTTTGGGGCTATAAAAAAGAATATTATAAAGGTATTGAACTGATTCGTGTTCCGTTAATACCTCGTGGTAAAGGTTCAGGGTTGCGTTTGGCATTGAATTATTTGTCTTTTGTATTGTTTTCTTGTTTATATATACTTTTTCATAAGCGAAAGTTTGATGTTTCTTTAACATTTGCAATTTCTCCTATTACTCAGGTGTATGCAGCTCTACTTCACAAAAAGCTGTTTGGTAGTCGTGCTTATCTTTGGGTTCAGGATTTGTGGCCTGAAAGTGTGTCCGCTGCGGGTAAGATGAATTCTGGTTTAGTATATCGAATGTTAACTAAGATGGTACAAAGTATCTATCAAAAAGTCGATGGGATTTGTATACAGTCGGAAGCCTTTAGTCAGTCCATACTGCAAAAAGGAGATTATAAGCATAAAATTAGTTATATTCCTAACTGGGCTGAAGATTTGTTCACTGATGATTCTTTGATTAATAAGGAACATTTTAAGTCGTTGATCCCTGATGGATTTGTTGTAATGTTTGCTGGTAATATAGGAGAGGCCCAAGATTTTGATTCAATATTGAAAGCTGCTATTCGGACCAAAGAGTATAAAGATATTAAGTGGGTAATTGTTGGCGATGGACGAAAAAAAGAGTTTGTAGAGCAGCAAGTTAAAGAGTTGAATTTATGTGATACTGTTTTTTTATTAGGACGCTATCCTTTGGAAGACATGCCGGATCTATTTATTCATGCAGATGTAATGCTTGTCTCTTTAAAAGACCAGAATATTTTCTCTTTAACTATTCCATCAAAGATACAATTCTTATATGGCTTTTGGAAAACCTATTATTTCTATGATAAATGGTATTGGTAATGAAATAATAAAGGAGGCAAACTGCGGCTTTACAGCTAATGCCGGAGATTTTGAATCGTTGGCAAACAATGTGAAAAGATTATCTCGAATGGATAAAAATATGCTGTATGAAAAAGGGAGAGCCGGGAAGGAATAATTTTACAATAATCATAAAGACATATATAAAATGAAAACAAGTTCCAAATAAATATAGATAAATCATCTATATATCAATAATTTATATACGAGTTTTTATTTTCAGTTGTTTTCTACGTTTTCAGTTGCTTTGCTCTTTTTAGGTACATTTTTGTTTCTTGTTTGTTTCTTCATTTCGTTTTTATTTGTACCTTTGTGATAGGAAATAACGAATAAAAGGACACAAATATGCCAAGGACCAGAAAGCCAATAAAAGTAAAGGAGCCGATTCGTCTTCGGACGAAGGAGTTGGCCAATGGCAGCAAGAGTTTGTATCTGGATATATACCGAAATGGTAAGCGGACATACGAGTATCTGAAAATGTATCTTATTCCGGAAACGGATCGTAATGCCCGCCAACAGAACGAAACGACAATGGCTGCCGCAAATGCAATCAAATCGAAGCGTATCATAGAGTTGACAAGTGGTGAAGCCGGTATCATGAATCACAAGGATAAGGTTTATCTGCTGGACTGGATGCAACTCTATAAAGAGGAACAGAAGAAACGTGGTAAGAAAAACATAGGCCAGATAAAATCTGTTACCGGTATCTTGAAAGAGTATGCAGGAGAAAGATTCACATTAAATCAGATTGACCTCACTTTTTGCCACGGCTATATCGACTATATGCTGACAAACTACCGTCCCAAAGGAAAACCCATCTCGGCTTCTACGCGTAATACCTATTACCAGATTTTCAACGGTGCGTTAAATGCCGCTGTCCGTGCGAAACGGATCTTAAAGAATCCATTCAACGAAATGGAAAAATCGGAGAAGCCCAAGATGCCGGAAAGTGTGCGTTCGTATATGACTATTGAAGAAGTGAGATCATTAATCGCTACACCAATGCAGAACGAAGGGGTAAAAAGTGCCTACTTGTTCTCCTGCTTCTGTGGACTACGTATCAGTGACATTATCGGATTGCAATGGAAAGATGTGTTTATTGACAACGGCCAATACCGCTTGGCAGTAGCCATGCAGAAGACGAAAGAACCGATTTACCTTCCGCTCTCCAATGAAGCGTTGAAGTGGATGCCGGAACGTGGGGACAAGACAGCAGACGACCATGTGTTCGATTTGCCTTCTGGTATCAACCAGCTTATCAAACCATGGGCCAAAGCAGCCGGAATTTCCAAGCGATTCACCTTTCATACCGCCCGCCACACGTTCGCCACAATGATGCTGACATTGGGGGCCGATTTGTACACTGTATCTAAATTGCTCGGTCATACATCTGTAAAGATGACCCAAGTGTATGCCAAAATCGTCAATAAGAAAAAAGACGATGCAGTAAATCTGACCAACGGTTTATTCGATTGACAATGCAATGAACATCAGATATGTAACCACTTATAAGGGTGTTGTTCCGACAGGATTCTCTTTCGGGAGCAACACTCTTATAATATATCATATAAATCCAATTTAAAATATTTCATCATGAAAAGACCTAACAATGGCCCTCTCTCTTTTTGGAGGGAAAAAACATCTGCACCATTTTGTTGCAGAACAGGATGTAGCGAAAGAATTATTCGCATTGCTCGTTGAAGCAAAAACAATGTATCTCCGTGATGTCGTGACGGGCAATAAGCAGTACTACCGTTACGTGGAGGATTTCGTAAACAGCCACCGGTATATCGACTGTGACCATGCGGTCTGCCGGAACTGCCATGAAATGAACATTCATATCGTCAAGGGGCTATTAAACGATTGCTCCCATCTTATCCGAGCATTTTTTACCGAAGCAGACTTCTCGTTCGAGAAGTGTATGGAACTGAAACGAACGTATGATACGTTTGTGCCACCATCACAGTCCGTCACGTGCTGCAAAGATGGACCGACAAGAATTTATCCTCTTTCTTTTGGATGCAATCTCACTCGTAAACAGATGATAGGTATTACAGCTTGTGCCAATGCTTATCATCTGTTTTGCGTTTCTACCCTACACGTTGAAGATATGGAAGCCCTGCTTTCCTGTAAAGAAGGATTCTGTATTCGTGTAAACAATATCCGCCATGTGGCCATCCTGTTTGATACACTCCTTGAGCACTCGTTTATCCAAGCCAAATGGCAGTCCGTTCTTAGTAGTGGGCGGTTCTTGCAAACCAAGGATGGAAAAGGATTCGTTTCAGCTTCAAGCCTTTCATCCGCTCTGTCTGCCTTGCGTAACAACATGACATCAACAGGTTACGGTATCAGACGAGCCATTGATGAACTGAGAGAGTGGTAAGAAGTGCCAATAAGCGAAGTATGTGAAAGGTAAAAGCGTGACAGTTGCCGTGATACGTGGTTACTATCACGGTACAAACTCACGCTGACCTTTTGGGTTGCCCTATCTTTGACCTCCGTTAGCGCGCTACATAACGGAGGATATACTTCATTGTCTAAATTTATAATAACTCATTTATGCAAAATAATAGATTGACATTCATGGAACGGCTGAGTGAACGGCTTACAAGCGTCGAAGCATCCTAAAGAAATTAGATCCGATAGAAAGTCTGTTGGAACGCATCGCATTGCTGGAAAAAAATATATATACCACCAAACAGGTGTTTACCTTCCAAGAGGCTTGTATGTATATCGGAATATCCGAGAGTATGCTGTACAAGCTAACATCAGGCAAGGAGATTCCGCACTACAAGCCACGTGGCAAAATGATATATTTCGCCAAAGAAGATCTGGACGAATGGCTTTTGCAGAATTATGAACCAACCGTAGATGAAGCAGCACGTATGGCAAACGAGGCCGCTGCCACACAACCTTTCTTTAATCAAAGACGCCATGGAAAACGAAAGAAGAACTGAATATAATGTGGATATGAGGCCGGAGGAGGATTTCTTATCGGATATCCTCTCCGCCTCGCAGATTCGGGCGACGGATACCTATGAAACGCCGCCACAGATTATCTGGATAGACAACTCGACCATTGCTACGCTCGGCAACTTCAGCGCATCAACCGGCAAGGCGAAATCAAAAAAAACATTTAACGTTTCGGCCATTGTCGCTGCATCGCTGGCAGGGAAACAAGTGCTGAACTACCGGGCGCACCTCCCGGAAGGTAAACGCAAGATTCTGTACGTGGACACGGAGCAGAGCCGCTTCCATTGTCATAATGTACTGGAACGCATCTTGCGGCTTGCCGGACTGCCCACTACAACCGACAGTGAAAACCTCGACTTTATTTGCTTGCGCGAATACTCTCCGGCCATACGCATTGGGGTCATCGACTACGCCTTACGTCAAAGAAAAGGATACGGACTTGTTATCATCGACGGTATCCGTGACCTGATGCTTGACATAAACAGTACCGGTGAGTCCGTGGAAGTCATTAACAAGATGATGGAATGGTCATCAAAGTATGACCTGCATATCCACTGTGTGCTACACTTGAATAAAGGAGATAACAATGTGCGCGGCATATCGGTACGGAAATGAGCAACAAGGCGGAGACTGTACTGGTCATCAGCAAAAACAACGATTGTCCCAACGTCAGCGAAGTTCATGCGTTACACATCCGTGAGAAAGAGTTTAAACCTTTTGCTTTCACTGTCAATGAGGGCGGGCTCCCGGTTCTCGCAGAAGGGCATTTGTTTGAGAATGCCCCACATCAGAAACCGAAACAGCGGACGGGTTTTATGGAACTAAGCATCGAACAGCACCGTGAAGCCCTTTCCGCTGCATTTGGAGATAAACCATCCGTGGGTTTGAAAATATGCTGCAAGCCATGATGACTGCTTACGAGGCAATCGGGTTTAAGCGTGGGAGAAACGTAATGGTCAAACTGCTGCAATATCTGACTGACACCTTAAAACTGGTTATCAAACGAGATAAACTTTTTTATTATGACATGACACAGGCAGAAACCATGCTTTTCGATGAAGAATGAGAGCGGGCGCGGCTATATAATTCAGTTTAATTTAGTATTTATATATATAGGGGCGCAAACTAAACTAAACCGCTTTTGTACAAACAAGTGAAAAGAAATTTAATATGACCATAGACGAAGCAAAACGAGTGCGTATCGTGGACTTTTTGGCCCAGCTCGGCCACCGTGCGCAGTATATGAAATCAGAGCAATATTGGTATCTTTCGCCTCTCAGGAAAGAGGTGACGCCATCGTTCAAAGTCAATGACCGGCTGAATGAATGGTATGATTTTGGCGAGGCCACCGGAGGCGACCTTGTGGAACTGGGTAAGTACCTTTGCGGAACTAAAAGTGTGAGTGAAGCATTAGCATACATCAAACGGTATGTCAATGGTGTGTCGCTGCCGAAAACCCGGGCGTTGCCCGCAACCTCTCGACCAGTGGAAGCCGACATGAAGAATTTGATTATCGTGCCGCTGCGACACCACGCACTGCTCTCATATCTCCATTCACGTATGATTGATTCGGATATCGGACGAATGTTCTGCAAGGAAGTCCATTACGAACTGCGCCAGAGACGTTACTTTGCACTGGCCTTTGGCAATATATCCGGTGGATACGAGGTACGAAACCCTTATTACAAAGGATGTATCAAGAACAAGGACATTTCCTTGATACCCCAATCGCGTGGTGAGGCACAGAGCCGTGTCTGCCTATTTGAAGGATTCATGGACTTTCTGTCCTATCTAACCCTAAAACAGACGGACGATAGTGCCATTTGCATTAATGCCCCCTGTGACTACCTTGTTATGAACTCGGTCAGTAATCTGAAAAGGACATTGACGTATTTGCAAAAATACACGTATATTCACTGTTACCTTGACAATGACCTTGCCGGACAAAAGACAGTGGAAACCATAGCCGGGATGTATGGCAGATGCGTCTATAACGAATCAAACTGTTATGCCGGTTACAAAGACCTGAACGACTACTTACGTGGGAAGAAACAATGAACAACCCGCTCCCTAAGCCCTCCTTCATCACGGAGGGCTTTTTTTATATCCCGACTTTTCCTGTTTTCTTATCCAAAATCATATTTGAATATGATTTTGAAATATGATTTTTGGATTTTGAAAAAATATTATATTGAAACGATACGTTTTATAATCAATAATTTTATCTTTCAAATTATCCATTCTTATTTTGCACACACAACCAAATATAAAAATCATATTATACAAAAATATATGAAATCATATTTTATTTTCACCATTGTCCTGACGGTTGCCTATCTCGTCTATTATGCAGTTATCATCGTGCAGGACCTTTATGGAAAAAAAGGAAATGGCAAGCCGGAAGAAGAGGTATTTGACCTCGGTGCGCCAGAAGATGAACAGAGTGTGTACGTGACGGAGAGCGATACGGGATTCAATGTGGGTAATGAGAAATATGAAACAGATGTTGCCCCTACCGCTTCGCCTGCACCACAGGAGACGGAAACCGCAGACAATAATGGCGAGATAGCCGTGGCGGAGAAGCTAAAACGCCTGAAAGCCCAAGCGGAGGAACAGATGGAAGAAACCGAGACCTACCTGTCGGACGCATACACGGCAGACGAACTATACAAAGCAATGCTTGCCAAAGGAAAGACGGGCAACCGTCCGAAACTGGTATGGAAACCTCTCAAAGACCGATTGTAAAATGTCGAAAGCAAAAAAAATATTATGTGCACTGTGCTTTGTCCCTTATGCGGCATTCGCCAAAAGTGGCAGCGTAAACTACAGTTGGGGTGCAGACGCACTGGCAACGATGCACGACTTCGTGGTGACGATGATGCTGTACGTGCTGTACATCTGCTACGCTGTCGCCTCGGTTTTCGTAGTCGTTGCCGCGCTCCAGATCTATATCAAAATGAACACAGGCGAGGACGGCGTGGTGAAGTCTATCGTATCACTTGTCGGTGCGTGCCTCTTCATCATTGGAGCTTCAATCGTGTTCCCTGCTTTCTTCGGCTACCGCATATAGGTGGCTGACAGAAGTGTAAAATAAATTCAAAAAACAAGAGTACCACAAAAATGTAATAAATATGTTTCAGAAATTCAAAAGAATGTGCCGAAAGGCAAAGAAAACCATCATGCAAGTTTCCACCAAAGTAAGAATGTTAATCATTGCCCTGTTGGGAGGCATACCTGCTATGGCTCAAAGTACGGCAGGTGATTACTCGGCCGGTACGACAGCTCTATCAACCGTAGCGGAGGAAATCGTGAAATACGTTCCTGTCATGGTCAAACTCTGCTATGCCATTGCTGGTGTCGTGGCCATCATCGGAGCCATTTCGGTGTATATCGCCATGAACAACGAGGAACAGGATGTCAAGAAGAAGATCATGATGGTAGTTGGGGCGTGCCTTTTTCTGATTGCGGCGGCCCAAGCATTACCTCTATTCTTCGGAATTAACGCATAAACAGTCAGGAAATGATTAGTGACGGACGTTATCCGGATTATCCGCTGTTCAAGGGGTTACAACGGCCTTTGGAGCTGATGGGATTACAAGGCCGCTACATCTATTGGGCGGCAGGCGTGGCTGGTGGAGCCATTGTGGCTTTATCGCCGCCTACTGTCTTATGGCTTTGTGGCCGGACTGGTCGTATTGGCAACTGTCTTATCTGCGGGAATCGTGCTTATCATCCTCAAACAGCGAAAAGGGCTGCACAGCAAAAATGTAAAACGTGGAGTGTATGTGTATGCCTATTCGCACAAAGTATGACTATAAGAAAAACCATCACGGCAATGTGTGTGGCTGATTGATTGTTGAACGCGGGCGGGTCCGCCTCCAGCCGAGGCAGACCTGCCCCTATTTAATGAACGAATATCGGAATGACCCTATATATCATTTTATTTTTCATCGCCCTATGTACGGGTATGGCCTTGTCAGTCTATACGTTCGGTACGGGCGGCAAGCGCAAGCACATCTTTCAGAATATCTATTTCTCTGTGGAAGATACAGATGGTGTGGGTGTGCTGTACACCAAGACGGGTGAATATTCCGCCGTCTTGAAAATCGAAAATCCAGTACAGAAGTATTCGGCAGACATTGACAGCTATTACGATTTCACGCATCTATTCTCTGCCCTTGCGCAAACACTGGGCGAAGGATATGCCTTACACAAACAGGACATCTTCGTGAGAAAACAGTTCGCGAACGAGCCGGAGCATAATCAAGAATTTCTCTCAGCATCGTACTTCCGTTATTTTAATGGGCGTCCGTACACGGACAGCCTTTGCTATCTGACTATCACACAGGAAGCCAAGAAGAGCCGTCTTTTCTCTTACGATAGCAAGAAATGGCGCGATTTCCTCGTGAAGATTTATAAGGTTCGAGACCTACTACGCGACAGCGGTGTACAAGTGAAATTCCTGAACAAAGCCGAGGCAAGCGAATATGTGGACCGTTACTTTGCGATGAACTTCAAAGACCGTACGGTCTCGATGACGAATGTCAAGGCTGACGACGAAACGGTATCTATGGGTGATAAACGCTGTAAGGTGTACAGCCTCGTGGACGTGGACTGCGCCGCACTCCCCTCGCTGATACGTCCCTATACCAATATCGAGGTGAATAATACCGAGATGCCAGTGGATCTTGTCTCGGTGGTGGATAATATTCCGAACGCAGAAACGGTGGTGTACAACCAAATTATTTTCCTGCCCAGTCAGAAGCGTGAACTGGCATTACTCGACAAAAAGAAGAACCGGCACGCAAGCATCCCCAATCCGAGTAACCAAATGGCCGTAGAGGACATCAAGCAGGTACAGGACGTAATAGCCCGTGAAAGCAAACTGCTCGTGTACACGCACTTCAACATGGTGGTGGGCGTGCCTGCCGACACCGACCTTCAAAAATGCACGAATCACTTGGAAAACGCTTTTGGGCGCATGGGCATACATATCAGTAAGCGTGCATACAACCAACTGGAACTGTTCGTCAGTTCATTTCCGGGCAACTGTTACAGCCTGAACGAGGAATATGACCGTTTTCTGACCCTCTCCGACGCTGCGGTATGCCTGATGTACAAGGAACGGGTGCAGCATAGTGAGGAAACGCCGATAAAAATTTATTATACTGACCGTCAAGGTGTTCCGGTAGCTATCGACATCACGGGAAAAGAGGGAAAGAACAAGCTGACCGACAACTCGAATTTTTTCTGCCTGGGGCCTTCGGGCAGCGGAAAGAGTTTCCACATGGAGTTTCGGAGGGCAAAACGGCGGCAAACGGCTGCAAAAATCGGCGTTATAATACCTTGATTTTCAGCTAATAGATTTTAACAAACGAGATTTTCGCCTATTGGTCGATTCGTCCTTTTCGGAGTATTTTTGTACCGCGATTGTACCACGCGAGAGGGGTCACACGGCACGACTTCCTTTCAGCAGCGTGCAACAGCTTTCAAGAGCGTGCAACAAATTTCTTCGATAATGGACCGTCAAATTAAACACAATTTAACAGGTCAGCCCGGCTATGACCGGGGCATGACCGACAAGCCTTTCCTCACCATCGGGGAAGTGGCGGACATCCTGCAAGTGAGCAGCCGGACAGTGTATAACCTCATTTATAAAGGCACTCTCCGGGCTTGCAGACTTACATACCACATCACAATCATCACCAGGGAGGATTTCTTTCTGATGATTAGAGAGACAACCTACTGCAAGCGGAGCGTGTCAATCTTCGCCAGGCAGGGTAAAAAGACAAAAAAGAAGATGAACGAAGATACACCGAACACTGAAAAAGACCTTTCCCAAAAGGAGGGAAAGAAGAAAGCGAAGGGCAGCCCGAAACGGCAGCTCATTCCGGCGGCTAACTACAAACAGTCCGTGCGCGACACGTTCACGGACAGGGAGAGTGCCGGAGGCGACCTTTATACGATGCTGAGATATGCCGGAAATACAATTATACCTACGGGCGATTTTACAATCTCCGTATGCGCTACTCGATACCCTGTGTCAAAGCCAATGCCACCAAGTGCTTCCCGAAAGCCGAGGTTGACAAGGCTATGGCTGAGGAAGCGGAACGGCTGGGAAGCAACCTGTCGGAACACTGGTATTCCTGTTTCGACATCATGCGCCTGTTCGGGCTGGGAAAGACCCAAGTCCGCAGGTTCGCGCTCACCCACGGGGTAAGGACGAAACGCATCCACGGCAACCGTCTTTACTATCTCAAAGCCGACTGGGACGAGGCACGGAAAGTGGCGGAGCGTAAGAGTGCAAGCACGAAAGCCAAGAGAGAGCCGGACAATGAATCAGACAACAATTAAAAATCACAACCGATATGACAAACATCTGCACGAAAGTGACGGTCAGGAAACGACCCATCAAGAACGGTCAGGTATCTCTTTACCTTGACTACTACCCGGCGGTGCGGCATCCGAAGACAGGCAAGCCGACAAGACGGGAATATCTCGGCATATACATCTATGCGACCCGAAAGACAAATTCGAGACAGAGTTCAACAAGACCATGCTCCGCAATGCAGAGCTTATCAAGTGCCGCAGAACCGAAGCCATCATCAACGAGGAATACGGCTTTCTCGACCGCAACCGTGGCAAGGAGAGCTTCCTTGAATACTTCCGCTCAAAGATGGCGGACGACGACAATTTCAGGAACTGGAACACAGCCTACAAGCACTTTGAAAAGTATTGCTGCGGAAGCTGCACCTTCGATGACCTGACACTGGAATACTGCCAGGGATTCCTTACCTACCTGCTGTCGCTCACCACTCAGACAAAGGGCAAGATGATGGCTTCGACCGCCAACAACAACCTCAACAAGCTGAAATGCGTCCTACGCATCGCCTACGAGGAAAGACGCATCAAGGAGAATATCGCCCCACGGCTGAAACACGCGAAGGAAGACAGCACAAGGCGCGAGTTTCTTACTCTTGAAGAGGTGAGGATGCTTGCCGAGACCCCATGTGAGAAGCCTGTCATAAGGAGTGCCGCGCTGTTCTCCTGCCTTACGGGTCTGCGCATCAGCGACATCATCCGTCTGCAATGGGAGAACATCGTCAAGGGAGCGGACGGCGGCTGGTGCATGCACATCGTCACCAAGAAGACACGGACGGAAGCCGTGCTGCCGCTGTCTGATGAAGCCCTCGCACTGTGCGGCGAGCGTGGCGAGGGGCAGGTGTTCAAGGGGCTGACGCAGACCATCCTTCCCCTCTATCTCAAAGACTGGATTAAGTCTGCCGGGATAACGAAGCACATCACGTTCCACGGGTTCAGGCACACCTACGCGACCCTGCAACTCGCCGCCGGGACCGACCTCTATACCATTTCAAAGATGCTTACCCACAGCAACGTGGGAACGACACAGATTTATGTCGATGTCGTGAGCGACCTGAAGCGCAAGGCATCCGAACAGATTACACTCAAACAGCAATAAACACACAACAGTATATGAACAACATAACATTTGAACAACTGCCGCAGGCGGTCTCCATGCTGATTGAAAAGGTGGGGCTGCTCACCGACAAGGTGGAGAAAGTGCTCGGCATGACACCGCAGCAGCATGGCGAGTGCCGCACCCTGCTCACCCTAAATGAAGTCGCGGCACTTCTCGGCAAATCGGCATCCACCATCTATGCAATGACCTCCGACAAGCGTATTCCATACCACAAGCGGGGCAACAAGCTCTACTTTTTCCAGAATGAAATAATCGCATGGATTGAACAGGGAGGTACATCGGGAGTAGCCAGCGAGAACGAGATTGAAAGACGGCTTGAGGAACTGCGCAACGGCAAGAAGCGAAAGCCGGGAGCGTTGACGGACGGCAACAGCCGGATGTCCGCAGTAGCACCATAATGTCACAGACCATGAGCAACGAGATACAGACCATACACTACTGCACCATACTATCAGCCGGACAGTGGGATTTTCTTTTGGAAGGCAGGTTTTCCCCTCTCAGGCAAAAGTGCCTCTACCGCCTGATGAACGGTGCCGTCAGGACAAGAACCGCTTATAGAATCAAGGGCATTGATATTGTGCTGGAGGTGGGACAGGTGGCTGCTTCCGATGTGGAACTGGCGGATTTTTTGGACTGCAACCGTAAGACGGTCGGCAAGCTCATCGACAGCTTCAACCGCCTCGGTATGCTGACCACCCGAACCAACAACCGCACTTCCGTCCATTCCCTGCATTTTCTCACTGGCTGGTATGTCGGAGGTGTCCTTGTCACCAATCCCCACTATGTCAGACCCTCGGCTACGCCAAAGGACAGACGGGCGATGTGCGGACACCTATTTCCGACAGTCTGCCGTCAGGGGATGAACCGGGAGGCGCAGCCGTTGACTGCCACACAAGAGGGAAGGAAACGGACAGCCTGACGACAGGCGCGGCATCCCTTTCTTCTTCCCTTCTTTTGTCAGCCAGTTCCAATCCGTCAGCCGATGTGCATGACGCGACTGCATAATCCTTCGTCCGATATGTTCATGGCGGACACAGCCGTAAATCGGCATATCATAGACAGCGGCGACATGGCATCCGGCGAGAACGGTGCAGGAAGCCACAGCGAGGCACAAGACGGCACGAATGGCGGCGAGACTACTCCGGCATAGGCTCGGCAGGTCGGGAAGCGCAGAGCGCGGTTTTGAGCGGTACTCCGTTGTCGTGGGGTGACTGACTGGGCTTGCCCAGATATAGCCACTATAACTACACGCTTCGCTTACGTAGTTGTGGGCTCTCCCGAGGGCTGGGCTTTGCCCCGTCCCACTTATGGCTCTGCCCTAAGAACCCGGTCGGAGGCTTTCAGTCCCCAACACCCCTGACCAAAGAGTGACCCTCTCTTTGGAAACTCCGCTCAGAGGTCTCTACCCCTGAGAACCCCGAGCAGGAAGTGACCCTCTCCCTGCACCCTCCGATTAAGGCTCCGCCTAATGACCCTTTCCCTATTGTAAATCTGTAAACATCATCATGCCTATGGCACAGAAGACATCAATCAACATCAAGCCCTGCAACATCGGAAGCAGCGAGGCGCACAACAGGCGGACAGCGGAATACCTCGCACATATCGGCAAGGAAAAGTTCTATGTCCGCACTGACCTCATGGCGGCAAACGAGACATGGGTAGCACCTGATTTCGGCGGCACTTCGCTGTCGGAACGCTACAATCAGATAGCCGCGATGGTAAAGGAAAAGACAGGTCGGGCGATGCAGACCAAAGACCGTGAACGTGTGAACAAGAAGACCGGGAAGGTGACCGTCGTGCGCGGCAGCACTCCGCTCAAAGAGGGTGTCGTGGTAATCAAGAATGATACCACTTTGGAGCAGTTGCAGCATTTTTGTGAGGTGTGCAAGGAGCGGTGGGGAATCACGGCACTGCAAATCTTCATCCACCGTGACGAGGGGCATTACGGCACTCCCGGAGATACCGCCACATGGAAACCAAACCTTCACGCCCATATCGTATGGGACTGGATGAACACGACACCGGGAAATCCTGCAAACTGGACGAGAAAGCCATGAGCGATATGCAGACGCTTTTGGCTGAGTGTCTTGACATGGAAAGGGGCAGCTCAAAGGAGCTGACGGGAAAGGAGCATCTTGAACGCGCTGACTTCATTCTTGCCAAGCAGAAGCAGGAAGCCGAACAGGTAAAGGCGGAAAAGGAAGTAGCCGAAGCCGACAGGGATGCCGCGATCCGTGAGACGGACAATGCCAAATCCGAACATGAAAAACTCCAGATCAGGAACGAGGAGAAGCAGCGGCGCAGCGAGGAACTTGACAGCGAAATCGCCGAAAAGGAGGAACGTGCGAGAGAGGTTGACAGGGAGAATACGGACAGCATAAAGTCCGGCATCGCCAACCTTTTCGGCAAGGGCAAGTACGCAGCCATCGAGCAGGAGAACGAGAGACTGAAAGCCGAGAACGAACATATCAAAGAATCGTTCCCCGATGAAGTCAGGAAAGAGGTGGCGAAGCGGACAAAGGCACTGACCGAGGCGAAGCGGACGGTCGAACTGGAGCGAGACAGTGCTATGGCAATCGCTGACACTTATGAATCCGAGAGGGACACGGCTCTGCGGCAGCTCCGGGAGCAGAAGACCGGGGAGCAGCACCGCATTAGCATGGCGGTGAGCCGGGCAACGGCGGAGAAGGACAAGACCATAAGACAGTTGCAAGGTGCGCTGAAATCGAGCCGGGATATTCTGAATATCATCGCCGATATTCTCTACAAGGCAAGCGAGGTGTTCAGGCGAGCCATTGAAGCGATTATCCATTTCGCCACGGAACGGCACAAGTCAATCTTCTCTCCCTCCGAAGCCGCCGACATCAAGAGCGTCATGCAGAGCTACGGCGAAACCATCGAGCAGCGGAAAGCGGTCGGCACATGGCTCTGTGACTATGCGGAACACCGACAGCCCTTTGATGAAATAAAACATCGCCATACACTCAACGAGGTTGGCGATGTCGCGGAAGGTCGGTATGATTGGAAGATTGATAGAGGGCGAGGTGGAATCCTAAGATAGATTTTCACTTTTGAGGGTTGAATGTGTCAGATATTTGCTTTGCAACCCTGTTTATTGCTCCTTTTATATCATGCGAAGCTCCTGCAACCCCAAGAGAGGAATATGCGCCTTTGCATGATGCTACAGGACGCCCTGTATTATAGTCTATAAAATTGACTGTAACAATAGTCTCTTCGGGTTGCACGTTTATACAGGAAGCACAAAACGAGAAAGGAAGAAAAAGAGAGTAATTGATTGATAATGAGAAGTAATTGGCTTTGAATGTCTTTGGTTGCCGAGTGGGTGAAATGCAGTTTTTAGCGGATAAAAGCAAACATTCCGTTTCTATCCCGTTACCCATTTTAGGCGGAGCAAAACACAGCAGTTGAGTGTCTTTAAGTGGCTGACTATAACGCTGTTTGTCTTCGGTTTACATTGTTCAAATAAGCAAGTGTTATAACTGTGCTTTATCCTAAAGCACTAAAGCCGAAGGCTTTGCCCCGCAGCAAGAGGAAGAACAGGACGAAGTCCAGTTCCCTCTTGCTTAATTTAGCGAAACTGACAGAGCCGGGAGGCGAGGTTGTTTCAGCCAAATGCGGAGCAACTTCTGAAGGCGTAAACTTAAAACAAGCCTTCATCCGCTTGCGCCATTCTGCTTAAACACAAAAAGCAGAGTTATTCAGGTTCTTTATCCTTATCATCGTTGGGTGCTTCTTGTCAAACTCTTGATAGGTTTGAAAATCCATGTGTTCACGGACAAAGGAGCGAACATCATTTACTCGGTAGTAGGTCTTATGACCTATCATAAAGAAAGGAAGTTTTTTACTGGAACGATACCTTTGTAAAGTACGATAAGATACTTTTAGGAGAAAGGCTAAATCTTGATTGTCGAGCAGTTTCTCGTCAGGGTCAAATACTTCTTTTGTGTTGATGAGTGATTTTAAATCCTGACCAATTTCACTCAATTTCTTGGACAGCTTTTGCATCCATTTTTCAAAATCTTCGTTATTGATATACATTTTGTTTCGTTTTACAGATTAATACTACTTATGTCCAATGCATTGACGGAGCAAAGTTCGGCAGAACGAAGCAACAAAAATAGGGGAATCTCTATGGACTCCCCTAAAATAGATTTGTAAATTCATGTAAATTAACGATTTACAAAATCATCTTTTTTCATCTTCTTCTTGCGGCTTTCACGAACGATAAGATTTTTCAGGTAATCTAACGCTTTGGTTAAGTTGTAGGGCTTGCGTTTGAATACTCGTTCTTTTGACTTGTGGGCATCCCCGAACGTGAAATTGAATGCCTGCTCCAGAGCATGGGCGATATGAATATATGGAGCAGGATTTCCTTCTTCATTAAAGAACTGTCCTGAAAGTTCAAATGAAACAGCAAATTCTCCCACGCTATCAATCCCCAAGCCTTGCGACTTGGGGACGAAATATACTTTTGAGTTGTAGGGAATAACGTTTTTATTAATAAGCTGATTCGTTTGTCTAAATGTGAATTTCAGTAAGTCAATTTCAGACTCAAGAAATAAAATCGCCTTTCGCTGATAAGTTTTTTTGAGCCTATTTTTTTTCCAACTCGCAAAGAGGTGATGTTCCCAGAAAATCAAGCTCAATACGAGTAATACTTAACATCCGAAATATTTCAGAATAGCTTTGTTTAGATTGACTAATAGTCTTTACCAACTCCATAAAGTGCGTATAAGCATCTTGCATTTCTTCATTTGTCACTTGTGAAGCATCAGACAATAGCCTGAATAACTTCAAATCTATTTTATTCATAATAGACTTTATTTGTAACTGCCTTTTATTCCATAATCCGCATCTTGATTATTAAGAGATTTGTTTCCAGAACTATGAGTTTTTCCAAAACTAAAATTCCACGTAAGAGTAGCAACGATGGTTTGTGAAGCACTACTGAAACTTTCCCGTCTGAAAGGTGCTTGATTATTTTTATTCTCTATCACAGTACGTGAAACATTCTTGAATGGATTGAACGCTCCTATACCAAAAGAGAAGTTATCGGTATTGTATTGAATGGCTAAATAATGATAATTACCACTCTTAATAACGGTTTCACCATACAGCTTCTCATCAAATGGCTGTATCTGAACGATAAACATCCATTTCTTATACATTGCCAAGACATTCGCACTATAATAGAAATTAGAGTATTCATGAGAATAATTGTTCCCTTGACTGTTGAAATGATTGTACCCACCTGTAAGCGAAAATTGCAGTATGTTTTTTATCATTCCCACCTTTAGGTTCATTTCTGCATTATACTTGTTCCAACTCTTCATATTTTCGGGTATTATCAGGAAAATATTACCTTGTTCTTTGACTGATTCCATGATGGGATTATGCTTGTAATGATGTCGTAGGTTAGCATTGAATGTAACAAGCCTTTTTTGTGTTCGTAAAAAAGGTTATTGTTCAGATTGCTGTAAGGCTTTAATAACAAGTTTCCTCTTTCGGCAAGATAAGGGTCGAGCCTTATTTCCGTGTCAGTCAACTCAACTAAAGTCGGGTTGGTTTGGCTCATCTCCACATCGTAACGAATAAAAGAATTTTCATTTAATCTATATCCCAACATGGCTTTAGGCAAGAAGTTATAATAACTCTTATTAATTGAGATATTAGAAAAATGTACCCGATTAGCCTTTAACCCAAGAGAACAGCTGAATTTATCTTTACTGTGATTCCATTCTGAAAAAACGGAAGTTTCCATTTGATTCAAATCGGACTTAAAAACTCCATTTTGCTGAACTTCTTGTTTCGTAAACGATTGAATATGCTTTGCTCCAAATTTCAAACTGCCATAAGTAAAGCCCTTCTCGTAAATACCTTCTGCTATCAATGAATATTTATCAGATGACAAACCGAACTGCTCTTTGAAAAGAGTATTGGCATTGTCGTATTCTATATAATTACGACCTGTTTCTACTTTGGCATAACTCCCAACAATGTTGGCATAGACTTTTTGCTGATTCTTCAAACCACGCTCATAGTATAGGTCTATTGAAGGGGTATTTATTTTCTGACTAACGCCATCAAATATCTGCCCTATCTTTATGCCATTTTCTATCAAATTACTTTTGAAATCATTATGCGGATGATTTGTCAAAGCATACTTCAACTTTGCATTGAAGAATACCGAATCACTTTGTTGATAGTTATATCCGAAAGTAACATCATGCATCTGATATGAATAATCTCCACCATCTCCGATTTCATCTCTCTGTATCGGAGTTGAGTTTTCAAACTGATAGCTTCCGGTACGTGTCCGATTATTGCTATTGAATTTCTGAAAAGCGGTTGTGTAATTTAATGTATATTCCGACTTCCCTTTGTTAAACTTGGCGAAAAGCACATCGCCGCCCGCAAGAATATTCAAAGAGTTCATCAAGTCCACTCCGATAACACCACCCTTATCGTCCCTTATAACAATAAAATTAACGATTTTAGATGCTGCTCCATATCTTATTCCTGCGTAATCCAAATATTCAACCCGCCTAATTTGACATGGTTGCAAAGTCTGAATCTCTTCTGAAGTAACATTTACTCCATTGATTTGCAACATGACTTTCCCGCCATCGAAGGATGAAATCGTATTCGTCATTGGGTTAATGTTCAATCCTGGAAGCATCATAGTATTCAATAGTTGCATTCCGTTTGCCGAATGGTTAAGTTGTAGTTTTGTCGGAAAAACTATTCGCTGATTTATTTTATTGATTGTGGATGAAGCTGAAATAACAATCTCACCAAGCGACAATACACTTTCATTTAATAACACGTCTATTTCTGCCGATTCTGAAAGGTTTTGTAACAAGATTTTTTTAGCTTCAAAGCCCATACAAGATACCGACAATACGTAATCATCGGAAGTGAGGTTTGTAAATACAAATCTTCCAATTGAATCAGCTGTCGTTCCGTTTAGGAATACGGAATCCTGCTTGAATAGAACAACACTGGCGTATTCAACAGATTCTTTTGTGTTTTGATTAAGTACTCTTCCTGAAATGCTATTCGATTGTCCCGAAGCATTCAAACTTAGAAATAGGAAAAATACAGTAAGATATAATAAATGCTTTTTATTTAAGTCCATACTTGTTTTTTTATAAATGAATATAGACACAGATATAGCATCTGCATCAAAATCCTGATTAATAAATAATAATAGAAAATCCGCCCTCAGAAGATTTGAGGGCTATAAGAAAACTGAGAAAACCTTTCTCAGTATAGACTATGCACGGATTCTAAAGGTACGTGCTAATGTACAGCGTATGCTTGACATGATTTGTTTATACTAAATTTTATGCAAAGATAGGCTTTTTTTCTGAAAAGTAATATCTTTGTATTGAGTTTTTTTGAAACAATGGAAAAAGAAAGCAGACCGAAGTCTTTCGTTCGTCTCTAAATCGTTACCCATTGTTTATTCTCCTTTCTTAAAGCCCTGATATTCAGCGGGCAAAAATCCAATTTTGTACTTCACGTTTACGCCATACTTGACTAACAAAAGTTTTTCCTGTTGTGACGGTGTCAACTCGTAGATTCTGGCATCACTTACAAGTTTTAAGTGTGAGTTCTCCACAGCATCAAAAAGCTGAATCTCGTACTCCATCAACTCTGCCGGAATATGATAGGTGTCGTTATTGATTATAGATGCATACTCATATCGTGACAGGTTGACATTCGTTGAAACTGTAGACTTCGATGTAGTGCAAGCCGTAAACAATATTAAGGCAGCAAGTATTGAAAGAAATTTGAATCGATGGTTCATGATTCTGCATCGGATTATTCGAAGTCCAACAATACACGTGTATACACGCTCTCATAGCGGATCAAAAGTCTGACATCCGGCTGATGGCTGGTTAAATACGGATAAGTTATCACTATCTGATTTTCTTTTATCTCGAATTCGAGTTCATCAGTTAGGTTATTATATCCATCTGTGAAATAGGCATCTACATTCTTGTCAATATGGCAGCCTTTGGAGAACGTGAATGTCGCTCTTTCCTTGCCGTACCCGTCATTTTGATGGTCCCGGAGAAATGGCTGTCCCATTCGGGAAGCTGTTTGACTTCGGGGAAACACTCAGTATAGCTGATTTTTGCTCCGGCTATATCTTTGTCCTTATCGTAAATCCATGAATCAACATAAACGTTGTAGTAGTTGGTGTTGATAGGAAGTGCCCGGTCTCCGGCAACTGTCTGAACCTTGTTGGCAAGAACAATCTGGTAGAAATTGCCGGGCGTAACCGCAATCTCCTGGGCAAGCTGCGATAGATTTGGGTTCTGATTGAAACCTCCTTTTCTACCGAGGTCTGCAATTCCACAATCATACGATGTGAAGTTATTGGAAGCATTGATGAAAACATCAGAGCCGCCAATGGTTGTTTCGCTATCTCCAATCATCATATTCAATGCGATAGCATTAGTCGGCATTTTCGGTTCATCGTCATCACTGCATGAAACAACAGCGATAGCAGGAATGAAAATAGTGTGATTAAAAGTTTATTCATTTTTTACTTACTATATTCTCGATTGACTCTATCAAGAGGTTGATTCTATAAGAAAACGTGAGCCAACTATGCCACGTCTTAACTTGAAGGTCGTAGGAAACCATTAGGACAGATGTAACAATAGTGACCCACGCATATGCGAGGGAGTCACTATGCTAATCCTTGTCCCATTTGAAAGTGTCCTACGTTTTCAAGTTACAAGATTGAGCATAACGCTTCTTAATTTCGTATGTCTTGGATAGAGTTACCCCAATCCAAATACAAAGGTAATACAAATACCTTAAAGAACCTTCGTTTACAGGTAAAAATCAGCGTTTCAAAGCTCATTTTTCCTCTTTTTGTACCGCCATTGTTCCTCAAAGCGTCCAAAAGCCTGTTTTATAATGGCAAAAGATAATTCCTTGACAACTATATTAAGAAAATTTTATTGTCCGCTCTATACCCAGATCATGGATGAATTGCTCATCATGACTGACTACAAGCAATGTTCCTTTGTAGTTTTTTAATACCGCTGCCAGTATATTCATACTTGCTATGTCGATATTATTAGTCGGCTCGTCAGCGATGATCATGTCTGGCGCATCTTCGCAGACAATCAGGTGACATAAGGCAAGTTTCATTTTCTCTCCTCCACTAAGACTTCTACACTTCTTGTCCCATGTAGAAGGTGTAAACAGAAAACGGTTCAACAGCATCTTAAGTTCGTGCTCTGGTCTCTTGGAGTTACAAGCCTCCAACTGATCGTAAACAGTCAACTCATTGTCAAGGCACGAATATTCTTGGTCAAGATACAATATGTTCAGCGTTTCTTTACGAAGTATTTTACCGCTTGTAGGCTGCAATGCCCCTGTTATAAGTTTGAGCAAAGTGCTTTTACCACATCCGTTATCTCCCTGAAGCCGTATGCGTTCACCGCTGAATATGGATAAATCCAAGGGATGTTGCCTCCACATAGTATTCCGACCAACATACTTGAAAGTAACATGTTTTGCCTCCACAAGTAGCTTTTTGCCTGCCAAGGCAGAATTTCCCATGTCGATTTTTATCTCTGTATATTCATTGATGGACGAACGTATTTCGTGTATATCTCGTCTCTATTGTCCTCCATTTTTTCCTGTTGCACCTTATTCAGCCTCGATGTTGTTGCTTCCGATTTGTTACGTAATAATCCCATGGAAATGCGTGCGACACATTTCTTTGCATTCTGCTTTTCTCCTCTCGAAGCATGTTTCTGTTGCCGTTCTATTGTTTTACGGGCAGACTTCTCGGCTTTTGCTAGCTCCTTCTGTTGATTTTCCAGCCGTGTCACTTTAGCTTTAGTTTCCGCATCAACAGTTTCCCGATACGCATCATAATTCATGGGATAGAATTGCATCCCTGTCGGAGACATTTCATAAATTGCGGAAAGCCTGTTTAATAACGTTCTGTCATGGCTGACAATGACGGTGGTACGGTTTGTATGGGCAATGTCTTCATACACCAAAGCTCTGCCTGTCGTGTCGAGGTGGTTGGTCGGTTCATCCATTAGGACAATGGAGGGTTTGAAAATATCCTGTCCGGCAAGAAAGACTCTTGTTTTCTCGCCGCCGCTAAGGTTGCCCATGAGCATATCTGGAGCGATATGTCCGATTTGCCATTTGGCGAAAGCTTCCGTCAACCTTTCCGGAATGTCCCATTCATCGTTTAGCTGTTCGTATTCTTTCTCTGTACCACGCCCGTCCAATATGATTGACAAAGCTCTTAACTTATCTGCCAATCCTAATGCTTCCGCAACACTCATACCATCGAATTGCCCGAAATGCTGTGGTATCATGTACAAGATGTCATCACACACGATGGTTCCTGTTGCAGGAGGGATTTTTCCTGCCAATATTCTCAGGAGTGTGGATTTTCCTACACCATTATTCCCGACAATAGCGCATTTCTCTCCAGCCGGTATGGTGAAAGTGATATTTTGAAACAGGAAATCCTTATTTGGATGTATATACGATAAATCTTGAACTATTAAGCTCATAATTATTTGCAATTATTAAATGTAAAACAAAACGGGATATGACATAAGTTATACACAAGGATCTGGCATAAATCCAGCCCGCTCTATAATTTGTATTTCGTGTATAACCTTTCTTTTTACATGATTGCAAATAACTATTTTGTGCAAAGGTACTACTTTATAGCGATATATCAAAATGATACGTTGCCTTTTGGGGTAGAATTATAGTATTCTTGATATATATCAACAATTTCAAGAGTTGCATTTGGTGTCTTTTATCCTTCCAATTCGCTATTTTTCAAAACACTAAAAATGCTTATCAACTGTTAAGATTTAGTTAAATCTTTCATTCAACACACACACCTTTTCTAATCCTTTCACTCCCTCAAAGCAACTTTTTCACTCCCTCTTTTCCTTTACGGATAGTTGTACCGTTATTTTATTATATGGTTGATTTTCAGCAACAAAAGTCATTGAAAATCAATTCCACATGAACTCCGTCGTGCGCCAGTTGCATGAACAGGGGACGGACGTGGTAATGGTCGATACGGGTAACTCATACGAGGGGCTATGCGAGTATTTCGGCGGCAAGTATATCAGCTATACCGAGGAACGGCCCATCACGATGAATCCGTTCCGCATCAATCGGGAAGAGATGAACGTAGAAAAAACGGGATTCTTGAAAAACCTCGTCTTGCTTATCTGGAAAGGTACGCAGGGAACGGTCACAAAGACGGAAGACCGTCTGATAGAGCACGTCATCACGGAATATTACGACGCCTACTTCAATGGTTTCGAGGGCTTCACACCCCAACAGCGTGAGGACTTGCGTAAGAGCCTCGTTATTGATGACCGCAACAGCAGTGAGAAGCGGCACGAAAGCGAACGGGAACGCGCGGTCCGCATCGAGGGTACCATTGACGAGATAGAGGGCCGACGCAAGGAACTGAAAGTGGAGGAACTGTCATTCAACTCTTTCTATGAATATTCCGTGCAGCGCATCCCGGATATCTGTGAGGAGAACCGTATCACGGGCATCGACCTCTCGACATACCGCTATATGATGAAGGACTTCTATTTGGGCGGCAACCACGAAAAAACGCTGAACGAGAACATGGACAGCTCGCTGTTCGACGAGACGTTCGTGGTCTTCGAAATCGACAGCATAAAAGATGACCCGCTGCTTTTTCCTTTGGTCACGCTGATTATCATGGATGTTTTCTTACAAAAAATGCGCATCAAGAAGAACCGCAAAGTCCTTGTCATCGAGGAAGCATGGAAAGCCATCGCCAGCCCGCTGATGGCGGAGTACATTAAATTTATGTACAAAACAGCGCGTAAATTCTGGGCCAGTGTGGGCGTGGTGACACAGGAAATACAAGACATCATCGGCAGCGAAATCGTGAAAGAGGCCATCATCAATAACTCGGATGTGGTGATGCTGCTTGACCAGAGCAAATTCAAGGAACGTTTCGACACCATCAAGACGATTCTTGGCCTAACGGACGTGGACTGTAAGAAAATTTTTACCATTAACCGCCTTGAAAACAAGGAAGGACGCAGCTTCTTCCGCGAGGTGTTTATCCGTCGGGGCACGACCAGCGGTGTTTATGGCGTGGAAGAACCGCGCGAGTGCTACATGACTTACACGACCGAACGAGCGGAGAAAGAGGCTCTGAAGCTTTACAAGCGCGAGTTACAATGCAGCCACCAAGAGGCTATCGAGGCATATTGCCGCGACTGGAATACCAGCGGTATCGGCAAGGCATTGCCGTTTGCGCAGAAAGTTAATGAAGCGGGATGTGTACTGAACTTAACCACTAAAATAACATCATAATGAAAACGAAAAGGATTTTAATCACCCTGTCACTGGGCTACGGGATAAATATGATGGGGTTTGAAAGCAGCTTGACGCGCGAACAAATCTCTGTCAGCAATCCGGAACTCACTGTTTTGTCCCTCCGGGAGTTTTGTATGCTGTCCAAGGAGAACCTGCTCCGCATGGATGACATGACACCGGACAAAGTAGCCGCCATCGAACGGTTGTTGGCAGAGTATTCCCTTCGGTTGGGTATGTCCGATGTAGAACTGGAAGCGTATTTGAACCGGTATTATGAAGAAAACCCCAAAGAAAAGGAGTTTTACGATATGTGCGACAGGCTATGTAACAGCAAACCTGTCTTCGATGAAAACAGGTTTCGAGAAGAACTATTCAGGGAACTGAACAGTAGTCCGATGAGTGAAAAAAGACTAAGTGACTTGGGATGGCTACGTTATCAGACCGTGCGCGAAACTTATCTAAACCAGCCTTTCTTTTGAGATGGTTCGGCTCCCAAGAAGCCCGGATCAAAAGGGCCATCAAGGATACTACCATCATACATGATATGTTCTGCCGACTTGTCACGGAGAATTGTATCGAATCTGAACGGTGGTATTTCAATCACAAGGAACCGGAATACATAAAAGAGGTCTGAAACGATGAAACGGCTGTTTATCTTTTGGGTTATCCTATTGCCTGCCCTGACACAGCATGTTCACGCACAATATTACAGCGTGAACTATGACGCTCGTACCGTGGCGGCCATGGCCGCAGCATTCGGCACGGAGCAGTAGCCGAAAGCTACTACCGCGAGCAGGTGGATGATATTCTGAAACACTATACGGCGGCAGAAGTGGCGGCAGCAGGGATATTTTCTTCCAAATTTTTGGAACACAAGGCTCTGTCCGACCTTGGCATCTGGTGCAGCAGCACGGAAAATTACTACTATCGTCGAATTTACCACATGGTGGCAGAAAAAATCATGCCGAAAATATGGGTGGTGGCGAAGCTGATGCTGCGCTCACCACAAACAGCAATCCACTGGGGCAGCTACCTGATGAAAGTGTGCGACGATACGAAGAGCCTGTGTATGCAGTTCGAAAGTGTGGTGACAAACAGCACGCTGTCGTTCTCGGACATCGCTTTTCTGGAAATTGACCGCGACATTGCCACCTTGCTGAACCTCGCAGAACTGGGCGGTACCGATTGGCAACGGATGTTGGACAACTTTACCAAAGTGCCGGGCAATTTCACGATTGAGAACTTAAAGGGCGACATTGACAACCTTTATAACATGGGCGTAGGGCTGGCAACATCAGGTATGGAGAACCTCGGTGACGCTCTACTGCAAAGTAGTGCGTTCCATGACCTGTTGGGTGGCAAAGTCAATGAAATCGGCAACCTGTATGAACACTACGGTACTCTCTTCGAGCAGGCGGAACATGACATCGGCAGTCTGCTAATCGACATGGTGGGCGGTCAGGATAGCGTGGCCGCATTGTTCAATTTCAGCAACTACGACCTCACATCGTGGATGACCGACTATATGGACAATGCTGTCGGGAACTATTACACGCAACGGTGGTATATCGCACGGCGTGATCAAGGAAGCATTTCTCTATGCGACTACTACCCACCGACAGACGACAACAGCATATTGAATGGGGGCGCATGGACACGCTTTAACACGAGTGATCCGGGATTTTATCCGAACGCTTCGCAACGGGAGCAGGCCCTCGCCAATTCAGAACGGTATGCCGGATGGTCAAGAAGCCGAGTGCAACAGCTCAACAATAGCAACGATGGCTACACCTATACTATCAATACCCGACAACAGGCCTATATCATCAGTAAGGGTAACAAACAGACAAAGAAGGCATACGCCTACGAGATACACGTGACACAGAGTTGGAATCGGACGGAGGTGGTCTATGAGGATGTCTTCGACTCCTATTCGATGGATTTGAATACGTTCAAAGCGCAACTCAATGCCCGCCTCTCGGAGTTCAATGACAACGAGGAAGGCTATGTCTATTACATAGCATCCGATGCACGGAACTATTATCAGGCGACGGACGCTGCAAAATTGCAGGGATGCGAAAGCGTGACCATCAGTGTAACCTGTTCAGACGGGGCGACGCTGGGACAAGGCTCGACACAATACAAGTGTCGCAAGTGTGGCGGCTCACTGGACGCCCATTCCAAAGAGTGCGTCATGCAGACCTCGGTAACGGAGAACGAACTGGATCTTTCAGAACTGGACGCACTGATACGGGAAGCGGACAATCAAGTCGCCGTTCTTCAATCTCAGATTAGTGCCTTGGAAAAGGAAAACGCCGACCTTCTGAAAAAAATTGCCGAGGCGAGCGTGGAAGACGCAGCAGCTTACCGGCAACAATATAACTCCAACCGGACACGTATCGAGGAACTGAAAAGCGAACTTGCCGAGTGGCAACAAAAACAGAAGGAGTACGCAGATGCGAAGCAGGAAGCGGAAGCAGAGAACGATGTGCCGACAGATGATTACTACCGCCTACCGGCTATCATGCAGGATTGCAAGACAGCCTATAGCCTCACTTGGCAGGACGGAGGTACATGGAGCGGCTATACGTTCGTCCGTAAGGCGACGATGCCGAACATCAATGGTATCATTACGTTCCGTGCGACTATTTCTATCGCACGGAAGCCGAAATACTTTCTGGGTATCAAGATTCACCGTGCCATTATCCAAATCAGTTGGGAATTGACTTCGGCATACACAGACACGCACGTTGCCGATGTACTGACACTCGATCCGAACCTGTCGAACGAGGAAAAGACTAAAATCGCGAATAATCGCATATCGGAAATCGCACGGGAATATCCCAACTGTAAAATCACTACCGAGTATGCCCGTACAGAACCTATGGAAGAAGTACCGAACAGCGACGTGTACCACCTGCTTTGGTCAAGTGACCGCCTCGAAATCGCACGAGAAGTGGATTCACGTATCACGAAAATATACGCCGACCTCGTATCCTTGGAGAAGATGATGCACTACAAGCGGAACATCATCGACGTACTGAAGGATGTGCTACCGGAACTCGATACGGACGAGGGTCGTAGGCTGACACTCGTGGAAGAGTGCCATGACCGCTGGGTAGAAAACGCACGGACATCCCGAAGTGGCAGAAAGGAGGTACGGCCATGAAACGCACTATACTGATAGCCATTACGTTGCTTGCGCTACTACCCGATGTCGCCAAGGGCCAATGGACATTCGATATCGTGTCGGTGGAAGCGTACATAAATGACCACAAAAAACAACGCAGCCTGTTGCTGGCCCGAAGCACGCTGGAATACAGCAACCAACTGCTGCATGAGTACAGCCGTGAGGAGACGGGCAAATACAAGGAAGTAAATATCGACCTTGACCGCTATACCCGTGCCTTTGATGTCATCGACGTGATGTACCAGTCCCTGCGGACGGTGCTGAACGTGAAGGATACCTACAGCTCGGTAAGTGACCGTATCGGTGACTATAAGACCATGCTGGAGGCTTTCCATGAGAAAATCCTGAAACATGGGAACATCGAGCCGTCAGACGCACTGATACTGACTATCAATGAAAAAGCAATACGGGACATCGCCAACGAGGGAGAACACCTCTATAAGTCGGTGAGCGACCTCGTGCTGTATGCCACGGGCGCAGCGGCCTGCTCGACCAGCGACCTGCTGATGGTACTGGAGTCCGTGAACAAGTCGCTGGACAGCATTGAGCAACACTTGAACCGGGCATACATCGAGACATGGAGATACATACAGGTACGTATCGGCTACTGGAAATCGAAGATTTACCGGGAACGTACCAAACGGGAAATTATTGACGGTGCTTTCGGACGATGGCGCAATGCGGGGCGACTGGATTATTGACGGTAAAAGAGGAAGGAGGTAAATAATGCCACAAGTTAGATTATGACTTCTATGTACCAAAATTGATAAGGAATATCTTAAAACGCAGGAAAAGCGTTTCGTCCTGAATGTTCGGAGAAGTACAAACAGAGAAAGAAACTTTAAGTACAAACAAGTCTATCTGGCCTATAACCAAGAGGCAAATGGACATTAATAAAAGATGTAATGAAAAAGATCGTTTTTGAAAAAGACATTACGCTATATAAAGCCGATTGCCTTGAAGTAATGCCTCTTCTCCCAGAATCAAGTATTGATTTAGTTCTATGCGACCCACCTTTTGGAATTACAGCCTCGCAATGGGATAAGATAATACCATTCTCGAAAATGTGGGAGGAGATTAGAAGAGTGAGAAAGGATAATGCGCCTACGGCTTTATTTGGCAGCGAACCGTTCAGCAGCCTTTTACGCTGTGGCAATTTAGCCGAATTTAAATATGACTGGGTATGGGAAAAGTCAAAAGCAAGCAATTTCCTTCTTGCTAAAAAGCAACCTCTAAAAGCGCATGAGCTAATCAGTATCTTTTGTAACGGCAGAACTCCTTATTATCCAATCATGGAGGAAGGTGAGCCTTATGAGAATCGTACAAAGAGAGGAAGTAACTGGACAGGAGTAAACAAGGTACCAAATCCTACATTCAGAAATGAAAACAAAGGAACGAGATACCCACGAAGTGTGAAATATTTTAAAACTGCGGAATCAGAGGGCAAAACGATTCATGTTAATCAAAAACCAGTCGCATTGTTGAAATATCTGATAAAAACATACACGAAAGAGGGTGACACAGTCCTTGATTTTGCCTCTGGAAGCATGAGCACTGCAATCGCCTGTATTCATACGAATAGAAAATGTATTTGTATTGAAAAGGATGATATGCACTTCTTGCGGGGAGAGGAAAGGATTAGAAATGAATATAATATAAAAAGAAATGTGGAATAATCCTGATGATTAACTGATTGAAACACATTGAGTCTTGAAAGATTAATAACAAATAACCGAAAGTAAATATGGACAGAATACTCTTACTCGTGACGGTTACAATAATTGCAACCACGGCGGCAAAGGCACAATCCGTGACCTATAACCACGATTCGCCGAAACAAAACCAAGTAACAGTAATGGAAACCGGTACGGGAGCACTCTCGCCCGACCTCTACTATTCCATACTGCACAACAAGTATAAAAAGTCGGCAGCAGTCAAGAACAAACTGTCGTTCCGCACACTGGCGGGCGTCAACCTATACAACCAAACGGACGAAGCTGAAGCCATCGACTCGGCATTGGTGAGCCGGGCAAAGATAGAAGCCTTGAACGTGGCTGACCGTCAAGCGGACATCGCATGGGTCGCTGAAGGCGATAAGGTCAACGGACAGATGGTACGGCTCAAACGAAACATAGACCGCATCTTGCCTGTCGGGGGGACACCGGAGGATAAAGACAGATGGACGGAATATTACCATATCTACCAGTGCGCCATTGATGCAACGAAAGATGCCTATATGCCCAACGCACAGCGGAAGAAAGAGTATCTGCGCATCTACGAGGATATAACTCGACAGAACGAAATCCTTGTCGGCTACCTTGCCAAACGGCAGAATACTACGATAACAAGTACGCTACTGAATACTACCGCTGACCGTACTCTGGATAAGGAGAGTATTGTCCGCGATGCAGTGAACCGATGGCACGAATCGCGCTTTGCCGTGCGCGGCCCGCAATCTGGCAATAACACGGGTGGCAGCGGCGACGGAGATGAAACAGTAAATAAAGGGAACTGAAAAAACAAAAACGTATGGCAGACGGAAATATACTCTCGGATTTCGGTATTAATATCCTTGAAGAAGAAATTGACGATGTGATTTTTCAAACGAACGAGTTCCTGACTGATGCGACTTTTACCGGCTCGCAGGGACCGTTCTGGTGGATACTACAAATGTGCATGGCACTGGCTGCCCTGTTCGCTATTGTGATGGCAGCGGGAATGGCGTACAAGATGATGGTGAAACATGAGCCACTGGATGTGCTGAAGCTGTTCCGTCCTTTGGCTGTTTCAATCATCCTCTGTTGGTGGTATCCGCCAGCAGACACGGGTATGGCTGGCAGTGGGAGCAGTTGGTGTTTCCTTGACTTCCTGTCTTACATCCCGAACTGCATCGGCTCGTACACGCATGATCTGTACGAGGCAGAAGCCACCCAAATAGCGGACAAATTCGAGGAAGTGCAGCAACTTATCCATGTACGTGACACGATGTACCAAAGCTTGCAAGCACAGGCAGATGTCGCTCACACGGGTACCTCCGACCCGAACCTGGTAGAAGCGACCATGGAACAAACCGGAGTGGACGAAGTGACGAAGATGGAGAAAGACGCAGCCGAACTGTGGTTTACCTCACTGACGGCAGGAGTCATCGTAGGTATCGACAAAATCATCATGCTTATCGCTCTGATTGTGTATCGTATCGGATGGTGGGCGACCATCTATTGCCAGCAAATCCTACTGGGCATGTTAACAATATTCGGACCTATACAATGGGCGTTCTCGCTGTTGCCCAAATGGGAAGGTGCATGGGCGAAGTGGCTTATAAGGTATCTGACAGTACATTTCTATGGTGCAATGCTCTACTTCGTCGGCTTCTATGTGCTACTGTTATTCGACATTGTACTGTGCATACAGGTAGAAAACCTGACGGCAATCACAGCAAGCGAACAGACAATGGCGGCCTACTTGCAAAACAGCTTCTTCTCCGCCGGCTACTTGATGGCGGCAAGTATCGTGGCACTGAAATGCCTAAACCTCGTGCCGGACTTGGCAGCATGGATGATACCTGAAGGCGACACGGCCTTCTCTACACGGAACTTTGGAGAAGGTGTGGCGCAGCAGGCCAAAATGACGGCTACGGGCGGTATCGGCTCGATGATGAGATAATGATAAACCTAATATTAAATATCCAAAAGATGAATGTACAACAGAAAATTGAGAAATGGTGCAGGAACGAGCGTTTCGTGCACTATGCAAATGAACGCATAAGCGAAGAACTCGTTTATGCACCTAACCACCGAATTGATCCGGAATATGAAGAACTGGACGAAGCCATTACATGGGACAACCGATATATTGTCCCTATGATGACTTACCTTACCTATCGTCTGCAACTGGTCAAATTGCAGAAAAATGCCAAGAATCGAAACCGCCGTGTCTGGTGGATATTCGTGCATGTAATCATGCGGGAAGATTACACACAGCTTTTTGACGGGAAGTTCGAAAAATTTCTGACGGAGTTGCATGATACAGTCATGACAATGTTACATGACGAATACACACGATTGTCTAACAAGAAAAAATAAAGGTATATGGTCATCAAACATTTGGAGAATAAAATCCGACTGGTGGGCATCATCTGCACTGCTTTTCTTGCAGGGTGTATCATCATCAGCGTATCAAGTATCTGGACTGCCCGGACAATGGTGACGGACGCGCAGAAAAAGGTGTATGTGCTGGACGGAAATGTACCTATACTCGTAACCCGCACGACGATGGACGAAACACTGGACGTGGAGGCCAAGAGCCACGTAGAAATGTTCCACCATTACTTTTTTACTCTCGCACCGGACGACAAATACATCCGCTATACGATGGAAAAAGCGATGTACCTGGTCGATGAGACGGGACTGGCACAGTACAATACCCTCAAGGAAAAGGGATTTTACTCCAATATATTGGGTACGAGCGCGGTGTTCTCGATATTCTGTGACAGTATCTCCTTTGACAAAAAGAATATGGAGTTCACCTACTATGGTCGGCAGCGAATCGAGCGCCGGAGTAATATCCTGATGCGCGAACTGGTTACGGCAGGGCAACTTAAACGTGTGCCGAGAACGGACAATAATCCGCATGGACTGCTCATAGTAAACTGGCGCACATTGCTGAACAAAGATATCGAGCAAAAAACAAAGAGTAACTATTAAATCACCAAAGATATGAATATCAAAGGATTCAAACGGATGTTGTTCGGCGAGAAGATGCCGGACAAAGATGACCCGCAGTACAAGGAACGCTACGAGCGAGAGGTGCAGGCCGGGCATAAATTCGCCAAGGCGACACGCATCGACCAAGCGGCGGCCAAGGTGCAGGCTTTGCCAACGCACACCGGACGCTGTTTCTGGTCATCGTCTTTACATTCGTCATCGGAGCTTTCGTATGGAACGCCTACCGCTTGGTAACTGTGTACAGACACAGTCCGGTAAGTCGCACGGCGACGGAAAAGCAGGATTCAGTGCTTCGGGAACGGCACAAGCTGTTGCAGGAAGTCGAAATAAGGGAACATAAAAACAGAGGGGACAAACCATAGTAAAAAGAGTACTTATGAATACACGGCTTGAAAAATCAGTCCGTTCGTCAGACGAATGGTACACGCCAAAGGAGATACTGGACGCATTGGGCAAATTCGACCTTGACCCTTGCGCTCCCATCCATCCGTTGTGGCCGACTGCCGAGGTCATGTATGACCAGAACATAGATGGGTTGTCCCAGATATGGGAAGGGCGTGTGTGGCTCAATCCTCCCTATTCGCGTCCTCTTATCGAGCTATTCGTCCGGAAATTGGCAGAACATGGCAACGGCATTGCATTATTATTCAACCGTTGCGATTCCAAAATGTTTCAGGACGTCATCTTTCCAAAAGCGACGGGAATGAAATTCCTACGCCACCGCATCCGATTCTACCGACCAGGCGGAGCACGAGGTGACTCTCCCAGTCGCGGTAGCATCCTATTAGCTTTCGGAGAAGACAACGCAGAGATACTGAGAAATTGTGCCATTGAAGGCAAATATGTACAACTCAATTAAAAGATGTATAATGAAGATATTGGAGAAAATCAATTTTCGCCAGCCGAAATATATGCTTCCCGCCATCCTTTATTTCCCCCTGCTCGGCACGTCTTATTTCATCTTCGACCTGTTTCAGACAGAAACGATAGAAATACAAGACAAGGCGTTGCAGACGACGGAGTTCCTGAACCCCGAATTGCCGGGGGCACAGATCAAGGACGATGGCATAGGCAGCAAATACGAGAATATGGCGAAATCATGGGGTAAGATACAAGACTACTCCGCTGTAGATAACATAGACCGGGAAGAACCCGATAAAAACAAGGAAGAGTATGAATCGAAATACACGCAGGACGACATCGACCTGCTCACGGAAGAACAACAGGAAAAAGCTGCGGCAGCGGAAATTGCCTCTGCCAAGACACGAGAACAGGAAGCACTTGCCGAACTGGAGAAAGCACTCGCAGAGGCGAGACTGAGAGGGCAAAACGCGACTGTACCCCCGGCAGAAACGGACACGGCCAACATTGCTCCACCACAAGGAGCAGCAGCCTCCGGAACCATCAACGAAGAGAGCCGGGCTGTGAAAACGCCATCAGCGGACGAACCGCCCAGCGAGGTGGTACGCAAGGTGAAGACAACCTCGGACTACTTTAACACACTGTCGAAGAATGTCCGTGAACCGAAACTCATCCAAGCCATCATTGACGAGAACATCAAAGCGGTGGACGGCTCGCGCGTGAGGTTGCGCCTGCTTGACGATGTGGAGATTGGCGAGTGTGTGATAGCAAGGGGAACATACCTGTACGCTACGGTAAGCGGATTCTCATCCGGGCGCGTGAAAGGTAATATCAGCAGCATCCTCGTGAATGACGAATTGGTGAAAGTGAGTCTCTCACTCTATGATACAGATGGCATGGAGGGGCTGTATGTGCCCAACAGCCAATTCCGGGAAACGAGCAAGGATGTAGCAAGCGGGGCAATGTCGGGCAATATGAACATGAGTATGGGAAGTACAACAGGAAACAGCCTTGCACAATGGGGGATGCAGGCGGTGAACAATGCCTACCAGAAAACAAGCAATGCCATTAGCAAAGCTATCAAGAAAAACAAAGTCAAGTTGAAATACGGAACTTTCGTGTATTTAGTGAACGGACAGGAAAAAAGGAATTAAAATGATGATGACATGGAAACAGATTTATCAGAATATCACAAAGGTACGGATGGGCTTTATTATGCGGACTATATAGCCCCAAATAAAGCCGAAACATTTATCGGAAAACTTGTGAGTACCGAATGGTGGCATCACAGAGGGCAGTTTGCCCTAATATGCAACTTCCGAACAGAAGACAGACGGAGGATTGCCTTATTCGCTTTTCAAAAACATACCGGTTTTTACGGACCAAGATACGGGAATGTTAATTTCAAAACAGTGGAGAAGGGCACTCTTTGGCAATGTGAAATCCAAATGACCCGGACGGGACGTTGTACTTGGGCGCGTGCCAGGCAGATAAAGAAATGAAGCGAAATAGGGAAAAGAAATCAATATAAATATTTTTAATCATGTGCCTATGAAATCTTCAAACTACTTAAAAAAATTATACGGGAATCCGACAGATGAAAATATACACCGGGATATGGTGTATTACCCATTATCAAATATATACCTGAAGGCAAGATAGTCTGGTGTCCTTTCGATACGAAGCACAGTGAGTTTGTGCAGAAATTCAAGGATGCCGGTTTCCATGTCGTGTATTCCCATATCTATAACGGACAGGATTTTTTCAACTATGAACCGTCCCAATGGGATATACTCGTATCCAATCCTCCTTTCAGCCGGAAGGTGGAAGTCTTTGAACGCTGTCTGAAACTCGGAAAACCATTCGCCTTGCTGATGTCCAACTATTGGCTGAACAACGTAGCACCCTGCCGACTTTTCCAGAATACTGATCTGGAATTACTCATGTTCGATAAACGTATTCAGTTCGGAAAAGGGAAAAACGTACCGTTCAACAGCAGCTATTTCTGCCATAAAATACTTCCGAAACAAATCATATTCGAACAGATAGATGTTACGGACAAATCTCCAAGTTGTATGCAGGATGACATCCCAGATAAGGCAAATATCAATCCGCAAGAGAATAAAGCAATCATGAATTTTCAATTATAACTCTGTATTTCAATGAAAAGGAATTTATTTGGCATTATGCTTCTATCAGGTATTTCCATTTTACCGAAAGCTAACGCACAAACTACCTACGAAGAAATGGAACAACTGACGGTGAACGAACAGATAACAACTGTCATCACGGCATCGGAACCGGTGCGTTTCGTGGATATTTCCACTGACAAGGTGGCGGGCGATCAGCCCATTGACAACATCATTCGCCTAAAGCCCAAGGAAAGCGGACACGAGGATGGTGAAATACTCGCCATCGTCACCATTGTGACGGAACGATACCGCACACAATACGCACTGATTTATACCACAAGGATGAAAGAGGCAGTAACGGATAAGGAGATATTGCTGCAAGAGCGTAATGCGTACAACAATCCGGCAGTCTCAATGTCCGCTGCCGACATGACACATCATGCACGGCGCATCTGGAACTCACCTGCAAAAATCCGCAACGTAGCTACCAAAGCACACCGCATGGTGATGCGTCTGAACAATATCTACTCGGTGGGTGACTACTTCTTCATAGACTTTTCCATCGAGAACAAGACGAACATTCGTTTTGACATTGATGAGATACGGATAAAGCTGACAGACAAGAAACTCGCCAAGGCAACCAACGCACAGACTATCGAACTGACACCTGCCCTGGTTCTGGAATCGGGCAAGACATTCAGACACGGCTATCGGAATGTGATTGTCGTGAAAAAGATGACCTTTCCCAATGACAAGCTACTGACCATCGAAATGACGGAGAAACAGATTAGTGGCCGTAACATCAGTCTGAACATCGACTATGAGGATATACTGGCGGCAGATTCGTTCCATGCAGATTTATTGGAGGAGGAATGACTATGAAAAAGACAATCATCGTGATAATTACCTGCGTGTGTATCGCTGCAAGTGCAAATGCACAACAAGGTAGCGGACGCCTCTCGCTTGGCACAGGGCTACTCTACAAGAACGGCATGGATATAACGCTCGCCTACGAACACGAAATGAACTATCGCCATACGTGGGAGTTCTTCGTCAACGGCTATCTACAATGGGCAGAGTGCGCTTCGTGCGGGCATATCTGCCGGAATCATTTTGGCGAAACTACCGCAGCTACGGTTTTGGCGTGGCTACAAGCCGTGCATGACGCGGGGACGCAACCACTATGGCAGTCTGCGTATCGGAGCTTCAGCCGGAAGCGACATGAATAAGTTCCTCGGTGGCCTGCACTTCGGTTACGAACACAACTATGTGCTACGGGCCGGATGGACACTGTATTGGCAAGTGAAAAGCGATGTGATGATAAAAGGTGCGGACGTGCTGCGAGCAGGTGTCGTGCTGGGTGTGAAACTACCTATAAAATAGGGAAACAAAAAAGAAAGCAATATGATACGAAAGATACATTTGGTGGCAGCGGCAACGGCTGCCGTGCTTTGCGCTGCCTGTGACACGCATATAGACGTACCCGATACAGCAGTTCGTCCAGGACATATCCTCTGCGAGGATGGAACAGCCTTGCCTTACGCACAATATGAACAATCGGGGAAAAAAGCGATAGCGGTTGTCTTCGATACCGAAAAACGCGGAGATACGGAGGGGGACGGTTATGCAGTTTACCTGTGGGACATTGCTCCACAGGCATTCGCCGACAGCCTCGGCATCGCACAAGGCACATCGGCTGACATCATGGCTTATGATGGCAATGAGAATACATTCGCACTGTATGATACACAAGAAACCGCTTCGCCAATGGCAGAAGCGGTTTTCGACCTATGGCGGTACGGGCAGAGTGCCTATGTACCGTCCGTGGCAGAGATGCGGCTGCTCTACACCATGCGAAAGATAATCAACCCTGTCATCGAACAATGTGGCGGTGAGCCGTTACCACTGGATGAAAACGACTGTTGGTACTGGACATCCACAGAAGTCGAAAAGCAACAGACAGCCAAGGCATGGCTCTATTCCATGGGGAGCGGCGCAATGCAGGAAACACCTAAAGTACAGGCGCACAAAGTACGCCCTATAATTACCATAAACGAATAAAAGATAGAAAGATATGAAAGATACGGATATATTTTTCAGCATAGCATTGATGATATTGGGAATTGTCCTCATGTATAAGTCCATGAAAGGTAATTCATGCCGACAAATACTGGCAAAACTCGCAGATTCCATAGCATCGGATAAAGAAGATATTAATTTTCAAATTAAAAGGTTCGGCTACCTTTTGGACGAAATGACTGCCGATAATGAAAAAAATTCAATCTTGAAGCGTCATGCCGACAGACTGGAGGAACTTGTCACGCAATTAGACCGCACACGAAACGAGCTTGAAACAAGTAATCTGTCAATGGCGGATATTAACGGAGAGTTGAAAAGAAGTAATGCCGAACTTGTAAAGAGAGCAACCCAATTACGCAATGAGATACAGCAAGACGAGCTTGTCATCCAAAAGATGCAAGAACGCCTTGATTCTCTCAAAAGAATCAAAGTGGGGCTTGAAATAGCCCTGAATAACATTCAGGCAGAAGAAGTACACTATCTCTCGGAACCGGTATTCAGTTTGGGTATTACCCCATCCATCAAAAGCCATCTTGAATCTCATGGAATATTATATATCGGAGACCTGATTCATCTTAACGAGCAATATCTCATGGAAATCTGGGGTATCGGTCCGGTAACACTTGATAAGATAAAAACAAAACTGAACGAGAATGGTGCATGGTTCGGTATGGATGTAATCAGAGTAGGTAATCATTGGTATCGTAGAAAACAAGGACTAATAACAGACTGACTTATGGAAGAAAGTAAGGAATTGCAAGGGTTCTATAAAATATTCCGCACAGTGGTATATGTGTCCGTGCTGCTGGAGTTCTTTGAATATGCCATTGACCCTGCAATGCTCGACCACTGGGGCGGCATACTGACCGACATTCACGGACGCATCAAACAATGGATGATTTACCACGACGGCAATCTTGTGTACAGCAAAATCGCAACGGTACTGCTTATCTGCATCACTTGTGTCGGAACGCGGAACAAGAAGCACCTGGAGTTCAACGCACGCCGGCAGGTGGTGTATCCATTGACGAGTGGGTTATTGCTGCTCGTACTCTCCGTATGGCTGTTCGGCCATACGATGGAAACAAGGCTTTATACCTTACCTCTGAATATCATTCTCTATATGATTGCCTCCATTGCTGGCGTAGTACTGGTACATATCGCATTAGACAACATTTCAAAGTTCATCAAGGAGGGATTGATGAAAGACCGTTTCAACTTCGAGAATGAAAGTTTTGAACAATGTGAAGAAAAAGTCGAGAATGAATACAGCGTAAATATCCCCATGCGATACTACTATAAGGGTAAATTCCGTAAGGGGTGGATTTCTGTAAGCAACTGCTTTCGAGGAACATGGGTAGTTGGAACACCGGGATCGGGTAAGACTTTCAGTATCATAGAGCCGTTTATCCGACAGCATTCGGCCAAAGGTTTCGCCATGGTGGTGTATGACTACAAGTTTCCTACATTGGCGACCAAGCTCTACTACCATTACAAGAAGAACGAGAAACTGGGCAGAGTACCCCAAGGGTGCAAGTTCAACATGATTAATTTTGTGGATGTGGAGTACAGCCGTCGGGTGAATCCAATTCAGGCAAAGTACATCAACAATCTTGCGGCGGCCAGCGAAACGGCGGAAACATTATTGGAAAGCTACAAAAGGGTAAGAAAGAGGGAGGCGGCGGAAGCGACCAGTTCTTCCAAACCTCGGCGGTAAACTTCCTTGCCGCTTGTATCTACTTCTTCGTGAATTATGAACGTGAACCCTACGATGCCAACGGCAAGCCTCTATATGCGGAAAGACAGCAAGATCCGCAGACCAAATTCTGGAAACCGACAGGTATCGTGCGCGACCGTGAAGGCGGCAATATCGTGGAACCTGCCTACTGGCTGGGAAAGTATTCGGACATGCCACATATTCTGTCATTCTTGAATGAAAGTTATCAGACGATTTTCGAGGTACTGGAAACTGACAATGAGGTTGCTCCGCTGCTTGGTCCATTCCAGACAGCTTTCAAAAATAAGGCAATGGAACAATTGGAGGGTATGATTGGCACGTTACGTGTTTATACCTCGCGTCTGGCAACCAAAGAGAGCTACTGGATATTCCACCGGGATGGCGATGACTTCGACTGAAGGTGAGTGACCCGAAGAATCCGAGTTACCTGCTGATTGCAAATGACCCGGAAATGGAATCCATCATCGGTGCATTGAACGCTCTTATCCTAAACCGTCTCGTTACCCGTGTGAATACCGGGCAGGGGAAAAATATTCCTGTGAGTATTATAGTGGACGAGTTACCGACACTCTACTTTCACAAAATAGACCGTCTGATAGGTACAGCGCGAAGCAATAAGGTGAGTGTAACGCTCGGCTTTCAGGAACTACCGCAACTGGAAGCCGATTATGGTAAGGTAGGTATGCAAAAGATCATTACGACGGTAGGTAATGTGGTAAGCGGCTCGGCACGTGCCAAAGAAACGCTGGAATGGTTGTCCAATGACATCTTCGGCAAGGTGGTCCAGGTCAAAAAAGGCGTGACTATTGACCGGGACAAAACAAGTATCAATCTCAATGAGAATATGGATAACCTTGTGCCTGCTCGAAAATCTCGGATATGGCAACCGGATGGATATGCGGTCAGACGGCACGGGACTTTGTGAAGACGAAAACAGGTATGGGCGGTTCAATGAATATTCAAGAATCGGAAGAGTTCAAGACTACAAAGTTCTTCTGCAAAACAGATTTTGATATGGCAGAAATCAAGAAAGAAGAAGCGGCGTATGTGCCGCTGCCGAAGTTCTACACTTTCAAGTCGAGAGAGGAACGGGAGCGCATCCTATATAAAAACTTCGTACAAGTGGGGCAAGATGTGAAAGAGATGATAAAAGACGTTCAAAATAAGCGCAACGCGAAATAAAAATCCGGCTGTCTGACATATAATGTAAATAAAAACAACAAAAACCGTCAGTACAATCGTACTGGCGGTTTACTACTAACTAATCTCTTCTTCTGGTTTATCAGGAGAGCTACCTGCTTAATAATTGGGTGAGTTGCTGATGGCAATTTTTTCGTATTCCTCTTTGTCAGTACCGCATTCAATTGCCCTGTCAATGACATCCCCTAACTCGTTGTAACAAACTTCTTCATTGACACACTCTGCATCTTTGCCTTTCAACAGATATACCTCATAATAGTCCGACCCATTAAGTGCAATAATGACGTATCCGGTGTGTAACAGTCCGTTTACTTTGATACGAAGTGCAGGCAGGTCTTTGAAGATGGTGGCTGCAAACTCTGCGATACCCCATGACATGAGGACGGGCATAGGGGTAAGTCCTATCAACTGCTCTTGAATGGTCTGTGCTATTTGTATTACATACTCTTTTTCCATAACTATGCTATTTTTAAGATGATTATTGTTTTTTTATTCGAACCATTCCGGGTTGTCCTTTTTCAGTTCGGCAACCAATTCTACGTCTGTCAGTCGCAGGTTTGCCATGTCGGTAAAGAAGAAAACCTCGTCATAGATTCTTTCGGCTTCCTTGCTTGCGAAGCCTTCGTTTTCATCGTTGAAACTACCGGGCTGAAGGGCATCAAGCAAGGTAATCGAGCCGATAAGGAGTTCTTCACCCTCGTTGGATTCCACCACACGGCAAGGATAGTTATTGCCGCCAAATTGTACTTCTTGTGTTTTCATACGCTTGTTATTTTAATGGGATATGCTTTCCATTTGTCTTGAGGTATTCCATAAGACACTTTGCTTCTTCATGTGACGCACGATTGCGGTCATCATAGCGACGTGTCTCATCCGCCATCACAATGATGCACTCCTTAAACAATCTATAGAGGCTCTGTTGCAGTGTGGGGTGCATATCAGGTATAGCGGCTGCAAAACGCTTGGGATTGAAACTAAAACTATTCACTGCCATTTCCCATTCTTTGGCAAGTTTGTACTCTTTGCTTTCTTTGATGTTGTCCATTGTCATGAAATTTTAATGATTTATTTTTCTTCCCTCTGTTCGGTTCTATATTCTGTCTGAACCGCTTGGGATTTACAGATGCTTTACAGGACTGACGAGCAAGCTACTTCCAACGCTTTTTTTGGAAAATTACTCTTTCACAGAAAGGAAGAATTTTATAAAAATGCACTTCAAAGCGATGGAATCAAGCGCGGCAGTCCACCTTCGCGTCTGGAAAACCAACCGGCGAGGACAGGAAGGAACCGGAGAAGGAATAAGATGGAAAAGATAAAAAGGAGGAAACTGATAGGTATAAATGAAGACGGGTGGCGGCGGGGTATCGGGAGGTAGCTATAAATGGGATAGAAAAGGCATAATCGCGCGGATGGCGGGTTTGCCCGGCAGACGCGCCGCCCGACAACGGTTTGGAGCAGTTGTCCGTGAACACCCTCTCTTCACCTTAATTGTAATCTAATTCAAATTAGGAACGAATAGAGGACAGATTACTCTACCCTCTATTCGTTGGTTCTGATTATGGTTAAGCTGCAATATTTTCCTCTTGTGGTTGTTCTTCGGTCTGCATCCCTACTTCGGATTGCTGTTTGTCAGATTGCTCAGCTTCCTGCTTTGCTTGTTCCTGCACCAAAAGAACGGCTTTTTTCTCTTCGATACGTTGGTGACGCTTCTCATACACTTCATTATGTCCGTTCTTGATGTCTGCCAACAGGTCGGGCATATGTTTTTGTGCGAAGTCAAGCAAGAGGGATGCAGTGGCATTGTTGCCGTATGCGTTCTTGAAATTAGCAATTAGAAAATCCCTGCGAATAATCGCTTTCTGCTTGCTCGTGAGGTTGGCAATGATGTTTATCTTTTCTTCATCTGTAAGGTAGGAATAAGGCTTTTTTCCCTCGATACCTACCGCTTCGAAATGCTCTTTGCGGAGGGATGATAGCAAGAAGAAATAAATCATCTTGTCCTCGTCTTGCCCAAACTTGCAATCGGACATATCAACCTCCAAAATCTGTTTTTTTGTGTCCTCTACAGTCTTTTCAAGAGCAATTTCCTTGTTGCGTTTGTCTTGCTTTTCCAACTTCTCTACCGGTGAAAGCGTCTGCTCCTGTTTTGTGTCATTGGTAGTACAGGTAACTTTCGGAACATAACAGAGTACGATGTCCTTGCTCTCAATACGGAAATAAAGGATGATTTCACCTGCTTCACTTCGGGTACGGATTTCTTCGCATTCTTCCGTGTAATCGTTCAAATCCTGTTCGAACTCGCTCTGTGCCTGTTCGTATTCTTCGGTGGTGTCGTACTCATCTTTTCGGGGTGCTTCGGGCTGTTCGGGATATGCCTTTGCATAATAGTTAAGGCTTTCCACTTCGTAACCCATGGCGGTAAGACGTTCTACTACGATTTCATTGTAGTTAGCAATTTCATGACAGAGGGGAACATCGGGACGTTCTTCCATAAGGCGCACGGCTTTCTCTGTGAGGTATGCCGCATTCATTTCAGCAAGGCAAGTACGATTGGCGCAATTTCCGCAACCGCCCTCGCAAAATAACATCATATTATTTGTATTGTGAGGACACGACAGACAGAGGGTCTTGTCAAATGCGTATCGTTCTAAGTCGGTAGTATATTGCCGTTCGATGTTCCGTGCAACATCAGAGGCTTTCATTCCTCGCCAACTATTGTACTGCACCCCCTCTTTAAGATGCTTGTTGTACACCTCTTTCTGAATATCTTCCCCATAACGGCAAATTTCGCTCGCTACGCTGATTGTAATTTCGTCCTGTTCCAAAAGCTGTGCGATTTCGGGCATTAAGGAAACGAATTTAAGCCGTGTGCGGATATAGCTTTCGTTTTTACCGAACTGCACCGCCAAAGACTGCACATCGTGGCGACCACTATCAATGAGCTTTTGGTAGGCATTTGCTTCCTCTATCGGGGTAACATCCTTGCGCTGGAGGTTTTCAGTTACCGCCATTTCTTCGGCAACTTCGTCTGAAATTTCCATAACGACAGCCGGAATGTCTTCCAATCCTGCCATGAGGGAGGCACGATATCGACGTTCTCCAAAAACAATCTCAAAGCGGTTGTTTTCTATCGGGCGTACTCCAATAGGCTGTAACACACCCTGCTGACGAATACTCTCAGAAAGTTCTGCAAGGCTCGCTTCGTCAAAATTCTTACGTGGGTTGTAATTGCTCGGCTGCACGTTTGCCAATGCTACCATTGTGATGTTTTTCTCTACTGATTGAATTGCTGTTGCTTCCATAATCATAAAAATTTAATTGGTTTTAATATTTAATTTTTTATTTTCCCTTTGTTCGGTTCTCTTTTCTGCCTGAACCGCTTGGGATTTACAGATGCTTTACAAGGACTGACGAATAAGCGATTTCCGACGCTTTTTCCGGAAAATTACTCTTTCGCAGAAAGGAAGAATTTTATAGGAAATGCACTTCAAAGCGACGGAATCAAGCGCGGCAGTCCACCTTTGCGTCTGGAAAACCAACCGGTGATGGCAGGAATGGACCGGATGAGTGGCATTAAAAGAATATAGAAAAGGAAGAATACGCTGAAAGGCGGATGGTAAAACGGATGGAACTATAAAGGGATGATTAACGATACAACGGGACAAGCGGAAGGACGTAAGACCAGACGGTGTAAAACAGGAATGGAACTTACCAGATAAAAATCCTTTGAGCCATTTCGCTAAATAAATCTGTATCAATTGCCTGTTTTACCAGAAATTTGCATTATTTTTGCAGTAACGAAACAGCCGTTTCGGAAACAGCCGTTTCGGAAATAGCAATAAAAAAGGATAAGGATATGAGATTTTTTGACAGGACAGAAGAAATAGCCTCTCTTCGCAAGATTCGCGAAATGGCCAAAAACAATGCTCAGTTTACAGTGGTAACGGGACGTCGCCGTATCGGTAAGACATCACTCGTGTGGAAGGCATACGAGGACGAACCGATTCTCTATTTCTTTGTTGCCCGGAAAGCCGAAAGCGATTTGTGTGAGGACTACCGGCTTGAAATAGAGAACAAGTTGGGGGTCCCAACCATGGGGCGGGCCGAACACTTCACTGATGTGTTCGAGTACCTGATGAAACTTTCGGCAGAACGTCCCATCACACTCTTTATCGACGAGTTCCAGGAGTTTTTCCGTGTGAACAAATCGGTGTTCAGCGATATGCAGCGCATCTGGATCTATACAGCCCGAAGTCCCGTATTAACCTGATTGTCTGTGGTTCGATTTATTCCATGATGACAAAGATATTCAAGGATAAGAAAGAGCCGTTGTATAACCGGCAGTCGCGCTTTATGACTGTGCGTCCGTTTACCCCAACTGTTCTGAAAGATATTCTTTCGGAATACAACCCCGGCTACACGACGGAAGATCTGCTGGCCTTGTACGCTTTCACGGGCGGTGTGGCGAAGTATGTACAACTACTCGTGGATGCAGGAGCAACAGCCAAAACGACTATGCTCGACCAGATTATAAAGGCCGACTCCATATTTTTGGGCGAGGGTAAAGCGATTCTTATCGAAGAGTTCGGCAAGGATTACGGAATCTATTTCTCCATACTATCGGCCATTGCACGAGGAAAAACATCCCGTTCGGAAATTGAAAACGTGGTAGGCAAGGAAATCGGCGGTTATCTTACCAAGCTGGAGAAAGAATACGAAATCATATCGAAGAAGCAACCGCTGTTCGAGAAGAGTTCCGCCAAGAATGTCCGGTATGTCATCGAGGATAATTTTTTCACGTTCTGGTTCCGCTTCATCTACAAGTACAGCTATATGCTGGAGATAGAGAACTATGGAAGTGTGAAGATGATTATAGGTCGGGATTATGAAACTTTCAGCGGTCTGATGCTTGAACGTTACTTTAAACGTGTACTGATAGAACGGCAAGTCTATACGCGTATCGGAGGCTGGTGGGACCGCAAGGGTGAGAACGAAATAGACATAGTAGCTGAAAACGAACTGGACGATACGGCGACATTTTTCGAAGTCAAACGCAAGGCCGAAAATATCGACATGGAAAAACTGGAAGCGAAAGCAGCCGCTTTCATGCGTGCAACGGGAGAGTTCAAAGGTTATTCCCTGTCATACAAAGGGTTGTCAATGACTGATATGTAGCAATACATATCGGCATAACGTACTAACAGAAGTCACAGATTTAAAAGAACGGGAAGCGAGGGACATACCCTCACTTACCGTTTTTTTCCAAATACTCCTTCATCGCCTCATTTACAATGTCTCTCAATGACATATTCTTCTCAATAGCAAGGAATTTCATACGCGTATGAACACTCTTGTCGATAACGAAATTGCAATGTACCGCAGGCTCTTTTTCAGTTTTAAGTGGTGTGGCTTCCTTCTTTTGCGGAGATTTCTTCGTGGATGACAGCAATCCGTCCAGTCCGCTTTTCATACTGTCTTTCAATAAATCACTCTTGCCCATATTGTCTTATTTTAATTTCAAAACCTCTTGTGCTAAAGCCATATAATCTTTGGCTCCATTGCAGTTCTTATTGTACTCAAAGACGTTCTTTCCCTTTATAGGAGCTTCGGCCAGTGCCACATTGTCCCGTACAATCGTTTTGAACACTTTGTCACAGAAAGAGTCATTGATAATTTCAGCTACGCTCTTGTTGAGTGTCTTGCGCTTGTCAAACTGGGTAATAACAATGCCACCAATACTCAGGTTCGGGTTCAGGCGTTCCTTGACAATCTCAATTACGCTTGTAATCTTCGCCATTCCGCGCATGGCGAGGAATTGTGCCTGCACCGGAATAATCAGAAAGTCCGCTGTGGTAAGGGCATTGAGTGTCAGCAAGCCCAGTGAAGGTGGACAGTCAATCAGGATGTAGTCAAACTTCCGACTGTCAAGCAATTTCGCAATCAGGCCTTTCAGTATCAACTCACGTCCCGGCTCGTTTATCAGTTCGGATTCTGCCGCCGACAGGTCGAGACAGGACGGCACAACAGCAAGTCCGTTCTCCAGTTCGATAACCGGTAAGGGATATTCACCTCTCATTGCCCCATACACCGTTTGTTCTTCCTCAATGGAGAGACCACACGATTCTGTAAGATTTGCCTGCCCGTCCATGTCGATAGCCAGTACACGCTTTTTCTTCTGTCGCAAAGCAGCGGCAAGATTGATGGTGGTAGTTGTCTTGCCAACCCCACCCTTATGATTCAAAACAGCTATAATTTTTGTCATAATTTGATGTCTTTATATGCGATACAAAGATAATACTATTCTTAGTAAATACTATAATTAGTATATACTATTTTACTAAAAAAAGTATTTTAGTATTTACTACTATACTAAAATACTAATAAACTAAATGTAGTAAGTACTACTTTCAGTAATAGCTAACTTACTAACTTCCTACTTTACTATAATTAGTAAATACTACATTTAGTATTTGTTGTTGTTCAATACTATATGCACATCATCAGAACGGCAAGTCTTCCTTGTCCTCTTGCGGCATAGCTACCGGTGGTACAGGTGCATTGCTTGCGGCATCCGTCGGACTCTCTGCTTCTGAAGTTGTACCCTCACGCTTTCCGGTATTGATGAACTCCAATGCGTCTGCCGTAATGGATAGTTGAATCTGACAGTTTTCATCCTTATCCTTCCACAGTGAAGCCGAAAGTGTCCCTTCAATGAGCAGTAACCGTCCTTTGGTAAGATATTCGGATAGTCGAATATGGTTCTCTTTCTTACTCCGTACCCTTACCCAAGTAGTGATGCTGTTTCCATGTGAATAGTCATCTACCGCAATATCAAATGCAATGAATGAACCGTGTGCTCCAGTAATAACCTGGCAATCCTTGCCAATGCGACCAATTGTGTGAACGTATAACATAATAAATTCTTTTTGTGGCAGGTGGTTAATCCTACCGTTACCTTAGTTTATAAATATTCTTTATTTCCCTCTGTTTGGCCTGTTTGCGACCTCCGGGATGATTTTTTCTGCATCCAAAGGCGGCAGGAACAATCTGGCAAGGCTGAAGAGGAAAAATACGCTCACCAGCGGAGAGGAAGATTTTTGCGCTTCACTTGCGGCTGAATGCCGGCATTGACATGACTGGGACTGGCGATTACCTTTGCGGAAAAATTCAATCCACGGCAGGTTGCACGGCAGCAGAAAAGCGATAAATAGAAGTATATAAAAAAGGAATAGAAAACGCTAAAGCAGGGAATAATAAAACAGGAGAACGGACATGCAGGACTAAGATCCAAAGACTACCTTGAAACTGTGAATAGTGATATAGTTATATCATTCCGCAATTTCAAGTCTGTTCGTGTACCCTTTGAAAAATAACTTGACGCACTTTATGTAACGCGCTACACAAAGCGTGTCAGATTTTTCTTGTAGCAGGCTATCAGTCCTTATACAAAGGGATATAGAAAAAAATTATAAAAGTAACCGACAATAGCTAACGTCAAATACCCCTTGCTCCAATGACCTGATTAGACTATTAAGTCCATAATCACTTATATGTTCATGGATACACACGACGGCCATACAGATAATGACCGCTATTAATACAAAGTATCCGGATAGGGATTTACGCAGCAATGGAGCTTTGCGAATATTTTATGGTATTCTACTTATCAATATGATATGTACTATAAATAAAATTTTTAGCTTTCCTTTGAAAGTTCTCGTGAATTTCTATGGCTATTTGAAAGTAACATTTTTAAGTCATTTTTATTGATGCCCATGTATTTACATATTTTAAACTCACTTATGCCGTCTGATAACATTTCTTGAGCTGCTTTTCTATTCCTTTCATACGCTTCCAGTTTGTCAAAAATGGCATCTGTTAGAAAATCTATCCATTCGAAAAAGACCTTTTCCCCTTCTTGAGTACTAAAATCTATTGTACAGGTTTTCGCACACCTCCTATGAAGTATCAGATAATAAATTCCTCCAATCAGATTCGCCATAATAGCTTTAATATTGATTTTCGCCGGTTTAAACAGATTGTCATAAAACGCAATCAAATTTAGATTCATAATATCCCGTGTTTCTGCTGTTCTCTTTGTCGTTTCATTAATAACCGACATTTCATAAAGTAACAACTTTTGCATTACAGTGTTATCAGACAAGTTCCTATAAAGGGTCTTGAATGTTTCCGCAAAAAACTTTTTAGGTCCCAATATGTTCAGGCTGGAAACGTCAATAGTATCATTGATCCAGAAATCATACTGCTTGGCAAGCCTGTCGTAAAGATTGTCCATCGAGCCGTATCTTCTATAAAACACATTAGCTTCTATGTTTGCAGCTTTCATCAATGCACTCAAATTGACATTACCAAAACCGTATTCAGCTACAAGCTTTTCAAGTTCGGATATTACCTCCTTGTCTATTTGTTCATTTGTCCTCCTATTTCGAGCTTTCTTTTCTTTCTGTTTCACTATTATATAGTATGTTATAAAAATAAATCTGCAAAAATCAGTAAAAGGAAATATTTTTATTTTAGCTTTCGATAAACTTCTTCTTTTCTGAATTGACGATAATATCCCAAGGTAGACTGTAAGTATTTATACAGCTATTCCATTCTCTTTTCATTTGTTTTGATATAGAGCAATTGGGTCTGTTGCAAATATACATTTTTATGCTTTACAAACAATAGACAGAATATAAAAACTACGTTTACCAATAAATTTGCATTTCAATAATAGACGTATTAATTTACTTATTTATTGCTATATTATAGGAAAATCTCCAATTTGAAAAAAGAGCACTCACTACACGAAGAAAACTTGCTGCACATCTACATTAAATCCCTGATAGTTTCCGGTTGCGATAAGAGAAGTCAATTTAAATGAGACCCTAATGATTTCATATAAAGAAAACTTCATGTTGGATTATTCATGTGAGAATTATAAGAATGAAGAAGCATTATATATCGAAAAATGAAACTCTATTTTTTCTTTGAAAGAGGATGTATTACGTTTTATATTCACTGTGTAATGACATCTAATTATTTTGTTGAGAAGTGTTCTTTTACAAAGAATTTCGAAAAGGATAATACATCATCAAAATCGTAGAACATATTATAAGTTACGGCTACTAAATAATCTGCTTCCACAAAAACAAGACACATAACAGGAGCCTCTGATATAATATCAATAATCGCATAGTCCTGTTTTTTAATTCTTCTATTTTTGAGGTTATGGGGGCATGGCTCTTTATATTAGATAGAATATTGATTTCTATAGAGTAATATTGTATATTTTTCTTTGATTTATTTGGGACTTTAACGAGATAATGCTTACAACAATATCCGATCTTAGCCAACTCTGTCTGTTCGTTCACATTATTACAAAAAGCGTTTAAAATAGGAGAGATTATGTATTTATGAGACGAGACAAATAAAGCAGTATCTTTGGAATTAGTATCCTCATAGACAATATTATTATTATCCCAACAATAATTGAGATTTTCAAGTACCTTATATGAAAACTTATCAGATATACTATCGCTACAGATTGCAGCAGCATGAAGATATGCACACATACAAAATATAGTACATAGTATATATTTTATGTTACACATAAATCTTATCTCCTTTTTATACTAACTTCTTTATAAAAATTTGCTTTAATATTGGGTGGAGTAGCATATTCAATTTCTATATAAAGTTTTTTATAAAAAACTAATTCAGAAATTGCACTATCCGCATCAACTTGAGTTGACCCCGATAATTCTTTTACTTGATCTTTAAACTCACTAAAACTTCCTATTATTTCAACGCACCCTGCTGCTCCCCATCCAATATGAGTAAGATCTTCAGGACCAGCGTGAATGTAAAAAGTTCCTTTTAGAACTATTGCACCATTATGTTGAGAATATGTATTATGTACTTCATAGGCTTTTTTATATTCTGGCGCAGGCTGCCTATTGAGCTTATGCAAGCCACTATTAACCCATCCAATTGTTTTATAAGAACTAAAATTTGGTGGGTTATAATACGGCATGAAGCGTAATGCTTTCCATGTATATTTTACACTTTGACCTTTATCATCAGTACCTTTGATATAGACATAATATACAGGGACTCCATAGAGCTCTATTTTGCTATTCTTATCCATATCACTGCATGGATAAGATTTTGCATAATAGGTATCCCCAGTTTTTGTACCAGAAATAATAATATCCACATCTCGGAGTTTCATATAAGTAAAGATTTCAATAATAAGACATATAATTTCAGCAACACATGACCCTGATAAATGATTTACAGATGGCATAGTTATGCCCATCTGTAAATTTAAAATTATTCAATACTATTCTTGATGATATTCGCTTTCCCAAATAGCATCCTCCGGATTATCGCCTTTATGACCGGCAAGCTGTATCACGAAGCTTTTTGCCGGGAAATACGGTGTGATGTGGATGTCAAGAAGCACACGGTCTTTCTGATTCGGGTCTTGTTCAATCTTCATAACCTTGAAGCGTTCGATGAGTTTGTTCGGTCCCATTACACTATCGAGGAATTTCACAACCTGACCACGCAAATCTGCTTCCGTGCGAGTAGTCCAATTTTCAAATGCCCGACGGTTCAGGAAGTCAATCAGTACCTTCGTTATATAGTCGAATACACGAACTACGGAGTAGGTCTGCAAGCCAAGATTATCTCCATTAAATAATGTCTTGGCGGAGAAAGCCATAACCTTGCTGTACTCGTTCACCATCGGCACAAGCCCCATACGTTCAAGCTCTGAAATCTCGCTCTTGCGAAGGTCGAAGCGTACACTTTCTACTTCATTAAGTCCACCAAATTTCTTTCCGGCTACTACCTGAGACATTAAGGTGTTGTATATTTTTCCGGCAAGTGAAGAAGATGGCGGAATATAAAGATTTTCTTCTTCTCCAACGCTTTCCTCTCTTTGACGACCAAGCAACCAGTTACAGGTCATAATAGTATTCGATTTGAACACATCTCCACTCGTATGATTGGCATTGAAGAATATATCTACTACATCGTCCGGAGTTTCAAGGTCTTGGAAGTCTGTAACAAGAAAAACCTTGTTCTCGTATGCCATTTTAGACCACTTATCCAAAATGCATTTGAGCCTATATACCCAGGAACGACAAGCAAGGAGTAGTTGCGACGCAGGTCAAGACGGTCAAAATTCTGTTTGAGTTCGTTGCTAATGTGGTCAGCGAAAATGGTATTGTCCAAATCCTGAAGCTGCTCCATGGTCGCATTGACAATGGTGACATTCTTCACCTTATCACTTTCCGTGTTCTTGTAAAAGAACGCAATAGTGCGATATGCGCTTTCAAGTTCCCGTGTCCTGGCAAGAGCATTCTTCAAGTTATGATTAAGAAGGTTCTCGGCGTTTTCTGCGGTTTCTTTGGCCTTGTCCCGCATTTGTTCGGCAGTGTCATTCTCACGTAAGAGTTTGAGCCATACGCTTAAGCGATTAACCAAGGCCTTACGTTCATTTTCCCACTGTTCATCCGTGAGGAAGATGTTGCGACGGGCCTTTCGTGCCGGATTAAGATTGGAATACCCATCTATGATATTTTCAAGAAAAGCGAAGCCACCAAATTCTTTGAGTTTGTCTATTGCCGATGCAGATGACTTTTGCGCCTGTTGTGATACGACTTTCTGTGAGGTTGTCGTACTGGCTGTCTGTTGTTGAGTTTCCTGCTTCATCTTAGTAAAAGATTAAAGTTCTACTTTCTTTTGATTTGCCAGAATCTCCTCGATTGATGATTCAATCACGTCCATAATGGCATTTTTGACTTCCGGATTTTCAAGTGCTTTCTGTAAAGCGCGGTTGGAAGTAAGCTGGCGAGTTATTCTGACACCCTGCTCTTTCTCAATGTCAAGTTTACTCAAGAAATCACTCTTCTCTTTAATCTTCTTGGCTCCGAAGTCTCCAAGTCCGGTGAATGTCATGATTTCCTTGATTTCATTACCTTCCGCATCCACGTGGCATAAGTCAACTGTTGGTTCAAAACGTTGGAACACATCTTCAATGGTTTCCAAACCATACACGCTTTCCGGAGCCGCAGGAGCTTCATCTGTCAGTTTTTGAACTATCAAAGTTCGGTTGGAGGGGATTTCCGCGATGGATTCGTTAGCATCGACTTTTACTTCGTTGCCTCCAATTCCATAATTGTAGATTGCCATAGAATTTACTTTTTAATATCATACTTTTTTTATAGCTCTCTTTTGGTTTTGTGACCGTGCGCAATATATGAATTATTTCTGAAACCGTCAAATTTTTAGGAGCATTTTATTGGCATCTAACAAGGAAAAGAGTATATTTGCGAAATAGAATAAAATAAAAGAATAGTATGACTTACCTGAAAATGCCATTACAATTGCAATCGGCTGTTGCCAAGAAATTGCAAAGGTGTTCCTATCAGGAATCGATAGCCCAACACATCATGCTACTGATTCTTTCTCACCATGGGGAAGTTATCGGCCGAGAAGACTTTGGTTCCATGATATGGGACCTTGAGTTCAACCAACTTGTGAAAATCAGCGATTGGGAGGAAGGAGTAAAAAACTCCTTAATAAAAACGATAGAGAAATATGAAAAGAGACTACGGAATGTAGATGTGAACGTCACCCTTTTGGAAATAGAAGAAGAAAATATAGATAAAGTATCTCATATCCGAAGAAAGGCACAAATAACGGTGACCGGAATAATGGATAGAACCAACGAGAAATTCAGTTTTAACACCTCATTATATATAAGCCCTTTATCACAATAATCGAACTATGTCAGACAAGAAACAAATCGCAATAAAGGAACGAATATTAAAGCAGGCTATGGAGTTTTGGGGTGTATCCGATATACGCGATATGGACCCCGTGATAGATTTGCTGCTTGAAGTTTTTGCCCATGAGTCCAACAAGCTGCATCAAGAAATAGATCAGTCCGATTCACGGATACTTCACCGCCTGTCCAGAATACTCATAGGAAACAAATGGTCGCTGCCAAAGCCGGCCCATGCGCTTATGACTATTACCCCCAATCATGGGGAATGTTGCGAACTTGATGCCGAAGATCACTTTTATGCAGAGAAAAACATATTTGGCAAAGGGATATTCAAGTCTTTATAACCCCTTTGTTTTCCTATAAACTGGTTGATGCAAAAGTCAAAGCAATCGCATACAACGATAGTATAAGGCATTCAACCGATAGCTTTAGCACTCCAACACGCTTCCTTGGCCCTAAAAACCGGATAGCGGATTATTGCGTCTGGGTCGGGCTGGATGTGTCTAAAGAAGTCCTGCAAAAAATGGACTCTGTAATGTTTTGTATCAAGCCTTCCGATATGGGGTTGCTTCCGTTTATGAATATGGCTTTCTTCTATGACTGCACAGGAAACCGATTGAATGCAAAAACAGGCCTTCATGTTGAAGATCCATATAGTAATGCGCACTACTTTGATGAAATCCGCGATTTTTATAGTGACCTATATTTTAATGTGGGTATAAAAGATGCTTCCAAAGAGAAACATACCTACGAGAAATGTTTCCCGGTTATGTGGCCGACTGCGAGGTCCCGGATGACTCTGAGAATCTCTTTTGGGTCAAGATAGTCTTTCCTGAAATATTCACGAAAGAAAGTCTTGAAAATCTGGAAGTATATTTGAACACATTTCCGGTTGTAAACAGACAAATCGTTTACAAACAGCATAATTTCCGTTCCACCGGACGAATTATACCCCTGAAATGTCCGGGCCGTACACAATTCTTGAACATACGCTCGTTTCAAGACAACAAAGGCCGGGAATATGTAAACCGACTGAACCAGTATGAGGAAAATCCGACAGGTATATTCAGCCTGTATTTTGGCGACCTTGAACGATTTGATTCGGACAGTGCCCGCTCATTAATTTCAAAAGTGTTACAATTAATGAAAGAAGACGGGAGTGCTTTTGCTTCAATGAATCCGGATGCACTTTCGACGCAGCTCAAAGAGTTGTTCAACAAGATAAATGATATAGAGAAAGGATTGGAGGCCACGCTAAAAGGAGATAACAAAATAAAGGCCTTTGTTTTAAGTGTCCCACAAAAGGATGCGACCAATGCCGAGATAAAATATTGGGTGACTTCCGGATCTCTGGCGAACGGTTTCAATGAACGCACACTGATACAGCAATTCAACATAGAAAAATATGACGCTTCAGGCATCATGTTGCGCACTTGTATGCAAGGAGGAACAACGCATGATAGCGAACAGGAACTTATTAATAGTTTAAGGTATGGTCTGTTGTCCCGGGAACGGATTATATCTAAAGAAGACATCAAAAGCTACTTGTTTCACAAGCTGGGAAAACATGTTGAATCAGTCGAAGTCGGTAATGGCGTAGCTATATCTCCTGACAGCAAAAAAGGATTAATCAGAGTGACAGAGGTCAAGATAAAACTTGGACAATTTGATAAAGATGAAATTCCCAATCTGGAAGAATTGGCCCATTATCTTGAAAAAGATTTGACTGAACGCTCTGTATGTAATTCAAACTATAAAATCAAATTCGTATGAATGATAGCAATTATAGTCCAAGTTTGGTGTCTGCCCTTAAGATAGCAAGAGGAATGGCACTTCAAGACAAGCATAACACGTTCGGCGTGTCACATCTTGTCATGGCCATGTTTGCAGAAAACACGGGTCTAAAAGAAATTTTATCCTCGATGCAGAAGGATGTCGGCTACATAATGGAATGGTTTGACACCCACCGCGAAATGTATAGGTCCAGTGGCACTTCCACAGAAGAAGTGGAGCCTGACGAAGAAGTGTCAAAAGTCTTGGATGAGTCCGAACGGTCTAAAATTAAATTAGGAGCGGATTCCATAGACTCCATCTGTGTGTTTACCGCCATATTGCGTGAAGGTGTCGTATATTCGCATCAGCAGATAGAGATGCTGGATGTTTCGGAAGATGACATATTGTTCCACTACAATGCCCTTACCCCGTTGCATTCTTATCAAGGAGAGGAAATGCAGATAACAGCAAGCGTTCCTTATGCCGACAACCTAAAAAAGCAAGAAACCATCAATGCCGGTGGCTTTGTCGTCGGTAGGGAAAAAGAGGTCCGTACTATTTTAGAATGCCTCGAACGCTCAGAGAACAAGGGCATACTGATTGTCGGTGAATCCGGTATCGGGAAGAGTTCCATCATCAACGCCTTTGTCAAAGATATCTGTGAGAATGAAGACGAGATGTTAAAGCAAATATCTATTGTCGGACTCAATACGGCAAAACTGCTCGCATCAACCTCGTCTGAAACGGAGATAGCACAAAAAGTTGTCAATCTGATGCACAAGCTCAACCAATTGGAACAAGCTGTGCTGGTGATTGATGATTTACAGGTCCTTTTGGAGAACAGCGTATCAGGCAAAGCATCCACACTCATCAACATATTAAGTGCACAAATCAGCGAGGGAGCCGCAAATCTTGTTCTCACACTCACGAACGATTCTTACCGGAAGAACATCGAAAAGCATCCGATAGAAGGGCGTCTTGATATCATAAAGATTGAAGAACTGGATACGGCTACACTTGAAAGTGCCATACAATTACATAAAAAAAGGATTGAAAACTATTACGAGCTGAGAATTTCAGATGCGTGTATTAAAGATTCAATCGCACTCTCCAAACGATATTTTAAGGAACGCAGCCTGCCATCTGCCGCCATCGACCTGCTTGACAGAACCGCTGCTGCCGTCCGGCTATGCAATAAGAATGCACGAGCCAGTGTTTCTGATTTGGAAGCGGATTTTGAGGAAATAAAGAGTCTCGACGAAAAAATATCTGAAGGGCCGCTTTACTTACTATACCGTTCTGTATTCAGCAAAATCAGTGTCGTATTGACCACCAAACTGTCAGACAACTATGTATGGGATAAAGAAGATGACATCGCGATAAAAGCAGGACGTTTGTCGGGCATCATCAAAGAATTAAAGGCACTATCCGACCAGTCTATTGAAGAGATACGCTCTTCGGAAATAGAGGCGATTGTAGCGGAGTGCACCAATATACCTATCGGAAAAATACAAGCCCGCGAGAAGGACCGACTTTTGAGCATCGAGAGCAAATTGCAAGAACGGGTCAAAGGACAGAACCGGGCTATTACGACTTTATCAGATGCCATTATAGAATCACGCAGCGGACTGAGTGACCCCAAGAAGCCTATAGGTTCATTCTTCTTCCTTGGCCCTACCGGAACGGGAAAAACAGAACTCACAAAATCACTGGCCGAGTTACTGTTTGATGACGAATCAGCCATGATCAGATTTGACATGTCCGAGTTCAAGGAAGAACATTCGGCTGCATTGCTGTATGGTGCACCTCCGGGATATGTAGGATATGAGGAAGGTGGTTTACTGGTCACTCAAATCAGACAGAAACCTTATTCGGTAGTGTTATTCGATGAGATTGAGAAAGCCCATAGCAGCGTTTATGATGTTTTCCTGCAAATGATGGATGAAGGCAAAATACATGATAAACTGGGCCGGGAAGGAGATTTTTCAAATTCCATAATCATTTTCACATCCAATATCGGAAGCCAGTGGATTGTGGAACAAATACAATCCGGACATACTCCTGATTCCGGAAAGCTCATCGAGGTTATGGCACAGTATTTCCGACCTGAATTTTTGGGACGTCTCACCGAGGTGGTTCCGTTTGCGCCAATAGATGAAAATGTCGCCAAACAGATATTCAACCTCCATTTTGGAAGATTGCAAGAACAACTGATGAAACAGAAAAACATCCAGTTGAATTTGTCGGATGAAGCATTGCAACATCTGGCAAACAAAGGGTATTCTCCCAAATACGGCGCACGTCCGATAGCAGGAGTCATAAGAACTTATATCAAGAAGTCCGTATCTCGTCTGATTGTCTCTGAGCAAATCAAGTCGGGTGACAACATCGTCATAAACTATCGAAACGGTGAACTGATATGGGAACAATGTTAGCGCAAAAGAAACCCTTGGAAAGCATCCAACGAAGTCAGGCAATAAATTTTGTCGCAGAAATCTTTTATGATGAACTTCAATTTATTCTTGACCGGCGGCTGTTGGACCATACTATGGTTAATTGCCATGGTATGAACAGTCGTGTGAAATCCAGAGATGTATTAAGTGTTTCGGTACAGCATATCGCGGCGACAAATGCCGACAAAGAATATATATTGCTGAATCTGGCAAGAAACAGCATCTATCATCAATTGCCGGAATTACTATTTCATCCATTGGTGCTTAGCACACCGGGCATGAGCAACAAGGAGATAGTTGAAGCCATCCGAGCCAATGAAAAACAGGATAAAGAGCTTATACAATTCTTTGTACCCTTTGATACAGAGTTTTTCAAAGAAAAGGTCCGTATCAATAACCGCCATCTGAATTTCTTTTCAGACCCGGACTCCAAGAAGAACTTCATCAAGATGATTGAAGTAATGGAAAATGTCGAACTATCCATTACTTCCCATCAGAAATATAAGCTGTTCCTATTCCTCTGCAATGCAGAACGGTATAAAGAGAACCTGCCTGCTATCGAGCAACTGCTTCTTATCGTTTTGGGATTGAAGGTGAAACTGCGACTGGAAGTCCATGAGATTGATGAAACGGTTTACCTTTCCGTCGGTTCCGGATGTGTCGGACAGACATTAGCCTTAATGGTCTAATGATAAGCGAAACCGATGATTTGACGGCGACAATCATCCTTGATACTCCGACAGATGACTATGAGGAGGTAAAAACGCATCTATCCAATGTCCGCCGGATACTTGAATTTTTCATCCTTTCAACAAGAAATATCGAAGTTGATTATCTGGTACGTGGAGAAACGGATTTTATACTCGGAGAAAACCGATTAGGATATAATATGAACTTATGAAAAATCTAATAATATGAAGATATTGCTATATTTCTTTGCACGTTATTTATTGGCTCCATTATTTGTAGCGTGATGATATTTGTCTTGACCGGAATAAAAACGATCAAGAGCAAACTTAGCCTGAAGAAATTAATCATATTCATTCTTCTGGCTTCCATTGCCGTTGCTTTACCCAGCCTGTTCGGTTTCCTAAAAAACGAATACGTCTGGGGAGGCTTGACATTCACGATATTGTCCTATATCCTCCTTGGAGCATTGTTCTGCAAACTGTCAACCTCCGATTTGTTCGGAGCAATCGGTATTGGCAGTTCCCGAACAGCGGTCATTCTCACTCTAACCACAATATGCGCTTTAGGCGGATGGTGCTACTATCTACTGTTTGAACTGATAAGCAAGCTACCTTATTCGCTATGGAACACAACAAATATCCTGTGGTTTGCAATCCCATATCTGATTATGTACAGCAGAACCCTGTTCCTGGACATCCCGCACCCGATATATACCCCATGGGAATTGAGCTATGGTACCTTTGACCGGAAATATTGGGACAACATAGACAACTTCGGCTTCCGAACGGTCAAAGTCAAAATCAAACGGAATATAAAAGACCCGACATACGCTTCGTTGGTTGTCCGCCTGCCCAATGAAATATCTCTTGGGAATTGGTTCAATTGGGTTATCGAAGACCAAAACAGGCGTTTCCCCCAAAACAAGATTGAAACAGAGAAGGAAGATATGCAAATCGGATGGATGTTCTATACCTCAAAATGGTTTAACTTCCCGTTGTTCATAAGAATACTTGACCCCACTCTGACGAGTGAGAGCAATAAGATTAAGAATAATCAAACGATATATATCCGGCGTGTACAAGTAGAAACAAAAACATCATAATATATGAAAACACTAACATATTTGCCTGTAAACTGGGTCAATGGTCTGAAGCTGACCAGTCAGCATTTCTTTGCAAACCAATATTGCCAAACGGAAGCTCTCAACCGCGAAGCAGGAAGGAGTCTGACCAGTTATAACTATGGTCTTGGAGAGGTCCTTGAAGGGATAGGTGACAATCTTGAAATAGAGATTTCAGGTGATACCATGTCCACTCTCTGTGTCCGCCTGAAAAGCTGCAACGCTATCACCAAAGGCGGTCTGCCCATCGTTTATTACGACGGTTTATACGGGGATGAGAAACCCTGTGCAACCATTTCAGAATCCGGTCTGCAAGCCGAGGACAGCGAGTATATGGTACTAATATCCGTAGATCCGTATCACTTGATACCTGTCGGTGAACCGGACCCGGAAGAGGTGCCTTTGCATCACCCGTATGTCTTGCCGAGCATAAAACTCCATATCGTTCCCAAAAACCAAGTCAACAAATCTTTCTACAGCCAGAATTTTTTGCTGGTGGCAGAGGTATGCAGACAAGGGAATACCTATAAAATCAATCATCAATATATTCCACCGGTACAACATTCCGCTTGCCACGATGGGATTAAAACATTCATTTCCCAATTGGCACGTACCCTACAGTCGATAAAAGAAGACGTGAAACTCATTTACAGCAGGAATGTTGCTGACAAGCGTAGAGATACGCTTGCCAATAATACATTTGAGCTGTGTAAGGCTTTCTCGGCCTTTTACAACTCAAGAATCTTCTTTATCGAACAAATCGCCTTAGAGCAACCGCCGATATATCTTGTGCAGGCCGTGAATGAGCTTGCAAACGGTCTGAACTCCGCTCTTCAAAGTCTTTCCGAAACGGAAAGAGAACAATTGCTCCAATACTTCTATGAGTGGACCAATGTCACACCCTCTGAATTTATCACGAAGATAGAGAGCCTAACCAAGCTTATGTATGACCATACCAATATAAACCAATCATTGCAGACGGCAGGGGCATTTGTGACACTGCTCAGCAATATGTTCCACAAAATGAGTGAACTGGAATACATCGGAATGGTTCGTGAGAATATTATAGTAGGAGACGAAAGTCACGAAACAATAGAGGCTCAAAAGAAACGATCATGGTCGTTTATAGGTTGAGCGATTAAATCATAGCAAGTATGGAAGCAGAAAACAAAAAAGCTCGTTTGAAAGCGAAGCTCCGATTTACTTTGGTATTCGCTATCGCACTGATTGTGACCACAACCGGAGGTATCGTAACGATTGTGACTGCACAAAAAGGAATATCCCTTCTTGAAAGCAAGAAGGCCGAATATGACAATGTGTTCAAGAAACAGGCAGAACTTAACTTCCAGATAGAAGAATTGTTCCGGGACTTGAACAATCTGAAGACCAAGCGGCGAAATTCGAGTGAACACAAGCACATGCAAAAATTGATAACCAAAAAACGGTTATTAATGGAAAATGACATTGCAATGCAGGCCGATAAAAGCAAGTACGAAGTGTATAAAGCTATGCTTGAACAGATCCGTGTCATCCAATCATCAATGGATGACCTTGACCGCGAAAGCAAAAAGCGTGAAAGCAACATGGAGCAACTTGAAAAGTGTAGAATCAAATATCAGGAATTAACCAAGAATAAACTGACGAAGCCATGACAAAAGACGAAATGCTATGGGGAAACATCCGTTTCCTCCTGCTGCTGATTTTCTCAGTAGCCGCAATTTATATCATACTTTGCCGGTATATACTCAACGTACCGACAGAGGACAGTTCGGAGTTGATAAACGAAATCAACCATTCCGAACGCATTTTTGAAATCCAGCATACACATATGCAGCAAGCGCAGAACATCTGGAATGAGATTGACTCTCTGGACTTCAACATTCATCAAGTACAAAAGATGGACGAGGTGAAGGATGGGATTTACCAATTGCAGCATATATACAAGGAAAACAATATGAATACGAAATTCCTTTTCGGCGTGTTGTCCTCCAGAATGCTTAAATGCCAATTCGACATAAAAGAGGAATTGAACAGTCTGGTACATAACAATGCACTGATTGAACGGGATTTGGAAGAATGTAAAGCCAATTTATAAAACATTCGCAATGGATAATAAGAAAACTATAACAATCATCATATTGGGACTGGTTGCCATGGCAGGTATCCTTTTGTTTTTGTTCCTGCCTTCGAAGTCGCACCTTGCCAATATTGACTTTTATGTGTATGACACCAATGATAATTTTCATTATGAGGTCAATGAGCGGTTGGAGCTATTAGTCAACGATACGGCAGCGATTAAAGGCAAGCGGCTCATTTGGGAAATGGGAAACGGTGATACACTGATGAGAAATACGGATGTGTCATACACTTACCGTAAGGCCGGCAAATATCTTATTACTTTGAAAATAGACGGAAAACACTCCGTAAACAAGTATATCAAAGTTATCTCAGGGCTGGAGCATGAGCCATTGATTCCATACCCCGTATAAATGGAGTGTCAGAGGGTTATCAAGGTGAAGAGCTGGTCTTTTCGGCAGAAGGCTATGGTATGGACACATGGCTATGGGAATTTGGAGAAAGCGGTACTGTGGACGCATACGAGCAGCAAGTCGTGTATTCGTATGATATTCCGGGAGAATACACCATCTCATTACAAACCAATACGACGAAATATCCGGTGAAGCACCGTATAACCATTCTCCCACGCTTTGAAAAAGCAGAGGAACTGGTCACGGTGGATTCGTTGGTACTGGTACAGAATGATATAAAAAAACACTTGCAAGCCATAGCTGACGCCAAAGTCTCACAAAAGTCGGTCTATTACGAACATACGAATTATATCCGTAACAAATATTTTTGCATTGATGCAGACCAGGTAGTGGTCGTCATCAATGATGAAAAATACAATGACTTCAACGGCTATTGTCAAGGACTGCATTTTCTTGAAAGCAACAGGAAAAAGCGTGTGAGTATTGATGATGTAAAAATTGACGATTTGAATTGCGTCAAGTCCATCCATGTGACACAAAGTTATATTGAAAAATGAAACAACTGAATCTCATACGAAATCTGTTTTCTGTGGCCGTGATGATTACTCTTGCGTGCAACGTATCTGCCCAAGTGTCCATCCGCGACAGAATACAAATAATGGATAGGGATATATTCAATTATCCGGAATTAACAGAAGCTCCTGTCAAAACAAAGAAAAGCAAGACAAACAGAATTGTCTATTCGGACAGGACTGGAAATCAAAGTTATGAAGACCCGTATTTCCAGCGTAAGCGGTCTTCACACGGGATTGGCACACCCTATTACATAGTAGGTGAAAAGAACGGAACCTACAAGCTCGTTCAGGCTGACCCAGACATTACAGGCAAGCCCAAGTCGATAATAGGTTTCCTGTATAACAGCAAGAGACACTTTAAGGAGCCCCGTAAAGTCAATTATGCCGGATGGATACCATCGGAAAATGTACTGATGTACGACCATGCCCGTGTCAATCCCCGCAACAACCAGCCGATAAGGTACCGTATAGGCATAAACAGCATTAACAAGCTGTTCGATATCCATCAATTCTTCAATGGAGATACCCTGAAAATATACGGAGAGCCGTTTTTGAAAACAACAACGGATGCGGTAGTTGTCAGCGGAGAGGTTGTTTACCTATACAAGTTAGACAAGAGCGGCAAATCCGCATTGATTTCCAATGTTCCCGCATTATCAGACAGTACCAAACGCTTTTTAGGGTGGGTTCCCGCTGACCTTCTTGCAGAAGTCGGCCAAAATGAGGTGTATCATATTGATTATTCACGATACCGTGATTCTTTGTTGTGTGCTGTCAACCTAATGTATCCCGATACGTTGGCATTACATAATGCGAATATTCAGGGTACGATGTTGTTCAACCTGGATGGAAACCCGGTAGAGCCTATGACGAATGGGAATATCCGGCTGAACTATCCTCTGTCCGTCTGGGACAAGAACTGGAATAAGATCATCAATATCAAAGGCGGAGACATCATGGTTTCCGATGTCCGAAAGATGGAAGCGGAAAACAAAAACGTGAACATACATGTACTGTTCAATGATGCCGACCTGCCTTATCTATCCCCATATATCAATGTACTACAGAACCTAAAGCTGAAAATGAAGCCCGGATATGACTACACTTTCTCAGCAACTTGCATATCCTCCAACGGAGAAAACAGACATTTGGCCCCAACCAAGGACTTTTCAGCCTGGCTCGACTATATCAAACAATCCATTTCTTCCAAACGGAAAAACGAGCAAGAGGAACAATCATCGTTTTACGGTTTTGGCGGGGCTATCAAACAAATCTCCCGTTATGATGACGAAAGCCGTTTCAGCAACAATGTATTTGTCATTTTAGGGTCAAAGCAAACTTTATCCTTGCACGAGCAACAACTCTCGTGGCTGGCAACCCAACCGGCAAGGCTTCTGTTTGTCCAGATAGACAGAGCGTCAGGCACTTCTTATCAGGACTTCCTATTGCAGGCCAAATCCATTCTGGACAGCCATTCTACGAAATACATAGACCATATATCCAATTATATCGCAGACAGCAGACTGGTAAAGACGGAGCTGTTCAAGAACATAGAAGCTACGGATGCCAACTTATACCTGTACGATGCTCCATACAACAGCCTTACGGTAGGAGGAATCTTATTCCCTAAAGGTAGAAACAGACTGGAAAGCAACGCTTTGGAAACAGCCTTGGATTCCGTATTATGGCAATCTTTCGAGACGGACAGCCTACTGTTGCACTCACTTAAAGATTATGAGCGAAATATAGGTGTCCTAAGAAGCCGTCCCACATCCGAACTGACGCATATATTCCATCATACGGAAAATCCTGACAGTATGAGCCTTGACGATATAGATAGAAACAGCGTGAATGACACCTACTATATAAAGGCCTCCGTAGCGGACAGTATAATGGACGGGTACGAATATGGATATCTACTCGATGACAAGGAAGTGATGGAACTGTTGCAAAGCTACAGGGGACTGCTCCCGGAGTTCTCAGATAACATAGGGAAAAAGGAGCTAAGAGTGCTTCGCAAGCAATTTAACCGGCAAAAGAAAAGCATAAACAGAAGTTTCTATCGAAAAGTATTGCCCAGAAATCCATATTTGGCTCAAATCTTCTATTGTAAGACGGGAGTCATGGCCAATGACAGCCTTTTAAATTCAACAAAGGTGAAGAAACTAAAGAAAAGAAAGGTTGAGCTGACGGACTTTAATAGTGGCTATACAGCCCTAATTTCAAAGATGAAGAGACTGGAAGACATGTATCAACGCAACCTTTTCAGACCTGTATTCATCGCCGGCAAGAAATATTATTTTATTCCGAAACAATTAATACTGTAAATAAAATGGAACCAACAAGAGAACAACTACAGGCAGAGATTCTTGAAATCCTATATCAGAAGTGCCTCCAGAAGCCAATATGGGTATCTTGTGCAGAAATATTTTGGAGCATCAGCAACCTCAAGGTATCAGAACGGAGTGTCAAGGACGTTCTTGACTGGCTGGTAAAAAACGACCTTGTAATTTATCAAGCGGATAAATACCAGATTGCCAAGCGCGAATTTATGGATATATCAAGACGTAAGGCTCTTGAGAAAAAAGAGACCGAAGAAAATGCCGAAGTCCGGACTGTAGAGTATGGAACATCCATTCCGCCTCACACGATGAACCATCATCCATGGCTTGAACGAGAGTACCAACAACCTGTCGCGAAATCATCAAACACAATGTTTGCCATCATAGCATTAATAGCCTTTCTGATCAGCGGCACACTTGTTGGCATACTCCTGTTCAACAGCTTCGCAACGGAACGGCGCAATAATGCAGAACTGACATACCTTCCGGACAGCATACAGGTTCCCTCGTTACAGGTTAGCACGCCCGGATATATCCGTGACGCATATACGACCAACCGCAACTTCAAGAACATCCAAACTTCGCTGGAGACACAGCAACGGATTAATTCTGAACTTATGGATATCTGCAAGGCACAACAATCCCAGATTAATATACTGACAACTTGCTCCAAACAACAAGCGGCGGACATCGAACATTTGGAAAAGGAACGGAAGATCTACACATGGATGATTGCCCTTGCACTCCTGGTATTAAGTTCATTGCTCATCTGCCGATATGGACGTAAGAATTAGGACATCCGCAAACATTCAGACTGCATAGTCAATCTGCTAACGGTATCTGCCACTTTCATGCGGTGGATACCGTTTTTCTGCATTCCGGCAGCAGTTTACTTTCCGACGGTTTCGTCCGTTCCTGATGAAACTTCTTCTACAAGTGTTATTGTACAATGCCAGGAATCAATTTAATAGCGACACATCATCAACGGGGCGTGTTTCTAATCATATAGGACAGTGGCTTTATACACGAACATTAGTTTAAAACGTGTTAAAATGAAAACAACAGCAAAAAAATGCGCTAAAAAATTTGGAAAAATGAATATAAGCACTTATATTTGCTCACATCAAAGATGATGTTTTATTTTCTTCTCTTTTTCCCACAATAAAACTGAGTCATCCGGAGGCTGAGAGGAAATTTCAAAAAATCGTTTTTGAGGTTTTCTCTTTTTTGCATCTATACCGGTTAGGGCGCAAGGACGGAGAAACCGAAGTAAAATAATTAAGTTTAACCCATTAAATCCAAGTATTATGGCATTTAGAGCATCATTGGAACTTAACAACAAGGAATTTGACGTCCTTTATTCAAACTATGAGTTTAGTCGTAACACAGACCCTAAAGGTATGCCCTCTTCAAGCGTATTGGGCGGTAGAGTAAAAGCAACCATCGAATCAACAGAAGACACTTCGGTCATCGAAGCGATGTTGAACAGTCCTTTCAAACCTGTAGAAGGAAAGATTATCTACAAAAAAACGGAGGAAGATGCCAAGATGAAGGAGATCCAGTTCAAGAACGCATACATCGTTCACTACTCGGAAACTCTGGACGCGAACAACGATGTGCCTATGACAATCACCATTACGTTCTCCGCTGAAGAAATCATCGTCGCAGCGCAGCTCTTGACAACCGTTGGCCGAAGAAATAAATCGGCGTACATAGGTAAATCCTAAATCAAAACATTTGTCAGGCCGTCCGACGGACTTCCGCCGGGCGGCTTTGGCAATTTGGATATAAACCGTCAAATATAATGCCGCCATGCTGGAACAAAAAAAAGTCACATTGGAAATAGCCGGCATACCCATGCCGTCGTTTGTGCAGTTGATGCTCAAACAGAGCATCAATGAGCATCACTACTTTGAGATAACACTGGATATCCAAGCTATAGAAGCCTATGGCGTAGAAATCCCGGAGGCGTCAAAAGACTGGGTTGGGAAAAAAGTAATCATGGACTTCGGCGGCACTATTTTTGTCGGCGTGGCCACCATGGTGGGACTTCATCGTTCCGGTGGAACACACGGAAATATAAAAGTGACGGGATATTCGTCAACATTCCTACTGGAGTCAGACCACACTTGTGCCTCATGGTGCAACAAATCCTTGTCTGACATCGTTAAGGAACTTACAGACAAGGCAGGAGTGCAAGCTCTTGTCAATCCGGAAACGAAATCGAAGCTGGAATACGAATGCCAGTATGAGGAAACCAACTTCAGATTCATACAACGGCTTGCCCGCCAATATCAGGAATGGCTCTACTACGACGGACAGAACCTTGTATTCGGGAAGCCACAGGCCGGCTCGACGACCAAGCTGACATACGGCGAGGAACTATCCGTACTCGATGTCTGCTCGCAGACACTTGCCCGACCAATAAAGGGAAGTTCTTACCATTCGGTGAACGACCAGACCTATAACGGCCAATCCCCCGATACCGCAGCCGGACAAAACACATTGGGACAAGCGGCCTTTGACTCGTCATTGGCTTTGTTTACCGCTCCCGCTGTCCAACGGGCGGAACCGCGCATAACCAATAAGGGTGAACTTGACGCCTATTTCCAACGCAGGCAGCAAAGCGACAGCGCCGCATCCAGTTTCATCACCGGAGAAAGCGATTGCCGCATCCTCACGGTGGGCAGTATCATAGATGTTCATACCGCTATCCATACAGGAATAGGTATCCACGTAAAAAATAGCATCGGCACCTATATCATTACGGAAATAACCCACGTAGCCGGTATGGGTGACAGTTACCAGAACTATTTCACCGCACTTCCGTCTTCTATTCCCACCCTTCCATGCCCGGATGTACCTCTGCCTGTTGCTCATACACAGCAGGCCGTGGTTGTCAGCAACGAGGACCCGAAAAAGTTAGGCCGCGTCCAAGTCAAGATGAACTGGCAGACCGGCCCGATGCAAACCTCGTGGATACGGGTGCTCACTCCTGACGCAGGTACAAGCGACAATGTGGCCACAAACAGAGGATTTGTATTCATACCCGAAAAGGGAGACCAAGTCATGGTGGCATTCAGATATGATGACCCGAACCGTCCGTTTGTACTTGGCAGCTTATTCCATGGAAAGTCAGGCACCGGTGGCGGCAGTTCAAACAAAACAAAAAGCCTGACTACCCGCAGCGGTTGTACCATAACGCTTGATGATGAAAAAGGAAGCGTTATGATGAAAGACAAGGAAGGCAACAGCTATACGGCAGACGGAGAAGGAAATATCACAATATCTGCCTCTAAAAGCATCACCTTATGTGTTGGAGAAAACAAAATAATGATTGATAGCGAAGGCAATATATCATCTAATGCGGAAAAGGACATAACAGAGTCCGCGGGTGCCAATATTGCGCAATCGGCAGAAAATATTGATTGTACAGCAAGCAGCAATTATAGTATCTCCAGTACTGATTTTACAGCAACCGGCAGCAGCAGTGCCACGGTCAGCGGTACAACAAAGGCTACGATAGATTCTTCCGGAACCACAGCCGTAGCCGGAACTATTGTCAAATTGAATTAACAGCATATGAGCAACGCCATACAACAAATAGCAGACAAGATGCTCTACCAATGGGAAGATGCAGTCAGGAAACCGGTCAAGTTGATCCGTATCGTCATCAATCCGGGAGACGAAAGTATGCTTGATGCTTTCTATGACTATATGCTTGCCCTTGATAGCGAAGAGGAAGATATGGTGTTCCTCATAGAACTTCCGTTCAGTTCCAGAACCGATTTCTCAAAAGATGTTGTAGGGTATATTGCACAACAAGTAGAATACTGGAATAACTCAAAGAAACCCGAAGATATTGTCTTTGAACGTGTTGATTGGATAGCTGATTATAAGTCGGAAGAAGCGGAAAACGATGCCTCCGTCGCAGTTGCCAACTTCAACAAGCTGACAGAATCCCTTGTAAAAGGGACTGATATGAAATGCAGTTTTGTCTTTAACCTAAAGAACACATACGACTATGACGGATGTCGTGAATGGTTTGAAAAAGCTCTTGCTCTGCCATTCCACAAGCAAATGGTATGGGGGATATCCGACATAAAAGACTATGAACAGTTTGGCAAACTAATGGCCAAACACTCCAATGACGCGGTGTCTATTTATCCACCAATAGATTTAGACGGTGCAATGGAGCAACTCGCGGAACAAGCGGCGAATGAAGATAAGAGCGACCCGGCAGCCTCGAATTTCAGGCTGGCATTAATCAAACTGATGAACAGTGTGAAAAAAGGGAATGCAGCGCAAACAGAGGAATTTGCGAAGAAATGCCTCGATATCGCTCTCGAAAATGTGAAGAAAGACATTAACTGGATCAGTCAATTTGTAACCGTATATACAATTCTATATACAGACCAGATTTCCCGTAAGGACTACAAGACGGCCATGTACTTTGCCGACAAAGCCGTAGAAGCCGCTGAAATCGGGGAAGAAAAATTAGATCCCTCTTTAGCTTGCCGATTGCTCGGAAACACCTTATTGGGGAAAGCCTCCATCTATGTACGAGAGTCGCTTTGGAAAGAAGCGGCAGAGACGTACTATCGCGGTGCTGAAGCATACTCCAGATGCAACGATTACCTAATGCAAAGTGAAGCATTGAGGCTGTGTGGTTGGTGCCGGGAAAATAATTATGAGAAATCGTTAGCTGCGGAATGTTATGTGGAAGGTTTCAGACTTTCAGACAAACTTTCCATAGACCTGATAAAAAACTCCTCTTATCCTCTCCTGTTATTAAGCCTGTTAAACAGTTCGGCACGCTCCAAACTGGTCAGTGACGATGAAATAAATGAAGTTCTGACCAAAGTGTTAGGAGATAACTGGGAGAATTATTTGTATGAGTATAAAAGAAATTTAGGAAAATACAATGGAATGGCTGAACAACATATTGCGAAATCTTGAAGGGCTGTTCACTAATGCAACCGAATATGCCTATGCGAACCCTAAAGTGGGGTACTTAGTAGTAATCTTTCTGCTATTGGTTTGGCTTGTCGGACTGATATTCGACTGGAAATGGACATACGCCAGACCCGGAAGCTGGGGAGGAAATTTCTTTCTTGACTTATTGGGTCCAACCGGATTCCGATTTTGGCTCGGTGTAATTATTGTGATTGCCATTGTTGCATCTGCCTATTTGTATTTTCGAGTTAAATAACGATAAAAACTGACAGTTATGGCGGACACAGGCTATTTCGACAGCGTAAGTGCTAACCTAAAGACCGGCGTAGGCGCGCAGGTCAAGGGTATCTCGGAAGGCGTCAAGGCGAACTCCGAGGCCGGTGTGTCACCGTCCGTCAACGCCCTCGACACAGGCGTCAAGCGGCAGCCGCCATCGGCGGCCTTGCCGACGGCCTGAGCGAAGCCGCCATGCTCCCCGTACTGGGTGCCATGGGCATGAAGGGCATGGCCTGCCTGCCTATCTCCAAGCAGCTCGACCCGGTCATCG
>ENA-OQIG01000036-OQIG01000036.1-human-gut-metagenome-genome-assembly--contig:-NODE-36-length-76526-cov-10.265252_pt1 | contig 76526 bp, 89 predicted proteins | sample MGYA00242576_ERZ504741 | MGnify/ENA primary metagenome ERZ504741 (study PRJEB26092, sample SAMD00036436) | human gut metagenome | host: Homo sapiens | study: EMG produced TPA metagenomics assembly of... | reverse complement strand
CCCCCTGGATCGCTGGAATAGCTGTTTTCGCTCCATAGTCAGACATCTTTCCGATTCAGCTTATCCAGTTTTCCCACGTTTCTTTTTAACTTCTCTTCCAGTTCTTTCTGTACAGGGCCGGCACATTTTTTCTTTTTGTAAGCTGCTTTCCGGTATCAATCACAAGTACGATCAATTCCATCATGCTCATCTGCTGCTCATATTTCATCCGCGTCATAATATAAACCGCAATATTGACAATTGCCATCACGCCTGCCAGCGGCAGGATCTGAACATTCCACAGTCCGCCCACAACACTTCCCAGAAGGAGGATCTGAAGCAGGCGATAAAAGAACACAGAGCCACGTGACTTGCCTGAAGTGTATCCACGTATTCCGGAAGATAATACAGCCCTTCTCTTTTCCCAAGGGAAATCAGGATTGCTTCTGCTTTTTTACGCGGTTCCGCCTGCTCCTCATAGTACTTCAGCAATTCTTTCCACTGCGCCTGCCCGTTATCTGTACAGTGCAGCATGTTGTAAAGTACAGCATCTCCTGCTGCACTGTCACACTGATCAATCCGCTGAAATACCTGATCCATAGAAAGATCCGACCAGGTTACCTGATCCACATCTTCCCTTCCCTGGTGTTTATGATAGACACTGATCCTCTCGATCGGAAGTATTTCCTCCATATCAGGAATCTCTCCAAACCGCCTCTGGATCTTCATTTTTTGAATCCGTTTCACCTTGATCTGCTGTGAAATCTGGATAAACAGCACTACAACCGCCAAAATAATCAACATTGTAATCGCAAGAACGAGATCCTCATTCATTTCTCTCACCTCATTTGTATTATTGCATTAATACATTGTGTCAATTTGTTTCCATTTTGTCAATTTCATATTTTATTCATATACTCTTTCTATTTCTTAATACCTTTTTTACAAAAGACAGTTTACCATAGAGAAAAGCCTAATAAAACAGTATTTAGAGGAGGAACAACAAATGAATACTTCTGTCTTTAAAGGTTCTGCAACAGCAATTATTACCCCTATGAACATGGATGGTTCTATTTCTTATAAAAAAATGGAAGAACTTTTAGAATATCAGATTTCACATCATACGAATGCCATCGTAGTCGCTGGAACAACCGGAGAATCTGCCTGTTTAAGCGATGAAGAACATCTGCGTCTGATTCAGTTCACCTGCCGAATTGTCAATGGAAGAATCCCTGTAATTGCAGGTGCTGGTTCTAATAACACAAGCCACGCACAACTTTTATGTAAAAACGCGCAAAATGAGGAACTGTTGGAAATTCCAAATGTGACAGCTGTCAAGGAGGCCAGTGGAAATTTTTCGCAGCTTGCAAAAATCACTTCCCGTTATCGTGATCGCCTTGATATCTACTGCGGAAATGACGACCAGGCTGTATCTGCCTTGCTCTTGGAGCAAAGGGTGTAATCTCCGTTCTTTCGAATATTGAAGCACTCCTGGAATCGCTGACCTCTGACATCAATCCGGTTCCAGTCAAGACTGCCATGAACATGATGGGACTTTCGGTCGGTTCCTGCCGTCTCCCACTGTGTCCAATGGATGATTTTGCTGCACAACAGCTAAAAAACTGTCTGAAACTTTATCATCTTCTTTCGGAATAATTCCAGAATATCTGTAACCAGGAGGACTGTTTATGAAAAAAGAAATTATCATTTTTAAGGATCAAAAACCTACAAAAGAAGAAATCTGCCACAGTATTGAGCACTTCTGTATGGATCACAGTATCGACTGCATCTGTGTTACCAGACGAGATCGTATCCTATATAAAATAGACGGTGAACTTTATCAAACTAAAATACAGGAAGATCATCTGGATCAACCTTCGTATTGGATGATTATCTGCTTTTTAAGCAGATAATCATCCAAAATTTTCTTCTTTTCTATATAATTCATCAATTTTTCGAAATGGAACCGGATGTTCCGGATATGGGTTTAACTGCTTTTCATACCAGCTGACATCCCGCCATTTGCCGTTTTTATAGCCTGTATTTTTCAAAACTCCCATCAGGGTAAATCCCATCGCTTCATGCAGCTTTTCACTTTTTTCATTGGGACGGGTGATCAGACTGTATGCATTGCAGATTCCCTGCTCTGTAAGAATCCGAAGCAACTCTTCATACAATCTTCTCCCGATCCCTCTGGAAACAGCATCCGGATGCAGATACACGGTCAGCTCCACATTCCACTGATATGCAGCCCGTTCCAAATGGCGGTGCGCATAGGCATATCCAAGGATATTTCCCGCATCTTCATAAATGAGATATGGATATTCTTCCAAGACAGTCCGAATCCTTTTCCGAAATTCAGCCTCTGTCGGTAATTCATACTCAAATGTGATTTCTGTATCAATATAATATGCATAAATCGCAAGTAATGCCTGTGCATCCTCTTCTGTTGCAAAACGTATCATCTTATGTACCTCTTTCTACTTTTTATTCCTGTCTAAAGCAGTTAAAAACTTTGTTCATTATAGCACAGATACCAAATGCTTTCCAACGTCTCTTTTTCTTCCTCCCAAGCAGAATCTATGCTATACTGTACTTGAAATCTTTTTTGATTTTCTGAAGATTTTAAATGAAAGAAGAGGAATCTAATATTATGAAAGCAATGATACTTGACGTAGACGGAACACTCTGGGACACAACCGGTGTTGTAGCCGAAGCATGGATGCAGGCTGCCAGTGAGCTGATGATCCCTCTGGATACTCCCATTACCGCGGACCGTCTGAAACAGGAATTCGGAAAGCCGATGGATGAGATCGCCGCAAACCTCTTTCCGACTCTGTCAGAATCTCAGCGCGCTCTTGTGATGGAGTCCTGCTGTGAATACGAAGAATTTTATCTGGAAAATGCCAGAGAACCGCTTCTGTTCGACGGCGTGAAAGAGACCATCTTAACACTGTCACAGAATTATGCTGTCTGCATTGTCTCCAACTGTCAGAAAGGATATATTGAACTCTTTCTGAAAAAGACCGGACTGGAGAACGCCATCACCGACTTCGAATGTTTCGGAAATACCGGACTTTCCAAAGGCGAAAACATTCGTCTTCTGATGGAACGCGCTCAGATCACAGATGCTGTTTATGTGGGGGATACGAAGGGGGATGCCGATGCCTGCACCTTTGCCGGAATTCCGTTTATTTTTGCAGAATACGGATTCGGTTCTCCCACTCATTATGCTCACAAAATCACGCGTTTTCCAGAATTACTGGAATATCCCTTTTAAAAAAGTATCGGAGCACTGTCCGCTCCGATACTTTTCTTCTAGTCCTGATAATCCAGACATGCACGCTCTGTCACAAACGGACGCACATATGTATCCGCTACTTTGACATGCTCCGGATGTGCAGAATACGCTTTGATATCTTCCGCTTTTTCAAACGTTGTCACAAGCGCCATATCATGCGTGCTTGACGCAAATGGTTCACTCACAAACGATACACTTAAAAGTCCCGGTACCTTTCCAATCAGACTGCTCAGATTCGCTTCCATATCTTTTTTGAGGTCTGCTTTTCTCTCCTCTTCGATTTCCGGTTTGAACTTCCACATTACAATATGATGTACCATACTGTCGCCTCCTTTCCCTTTTGGGCAATTCTCTTACATCGTAAAGCTGACCAGATTCATATCCTCGTCATACGCAAGACTGTAATTGACATTGCCTTCTTCATATTTTACCACAATAATGACTCCGCCGTACTTTTTATTATCTTTTATCTGCCCTAAATACGTACATTTTCCAAACTCTTTGAATTCTCCCTGTTTCTCTAGGATTTTCAAATAGGAATCGTACGATTCTTCTGTCAGACTGTTCTGCAGATCCTTGGTAAACCTGCTTTTCCAGCTCTCATAATCTTTAGACTGCGCGATCTCAATATCTTCCATTGCCTGCTTTCTTACTGTCTCCTTGTCAAACCCTTCCGGCAGTTCTTTCAGGATCTCTCCTTGTTCATTTCCTCCGCTTCCCAGAGAGCTGCATCCCATCAGACTTCCCACTGCCATCACGAAAACGCCGAATCCCACTGCCAGTTTTTTCATATTCTTTTTCATTGTCTTGTTCCCCTTTCTTCTTTCCACTTTCGTTTTGTAAAAATCAAAGCTATCATCGCAGCCACGACCCCAAAAATCAGAACACCCCAGATCAGGATTGTATTCTGAAATGCAATTGAAAAGTCGTATAATCCATGCAGAACTACTGCGATCAGCCAATAAAACAATTTTTTGTGTCTCCGGATTCCTTCCATGATGACCAGTGTCAACAAAATGTGAAAGGCCATCGCACAAAAACGCTCTGCTCCGGAAAGCAACACTACCACACTTATGCTGCTATCTTCATTCAGAACATTCGGCAAGACTCCAATCACACCGATCCACACCGCTTCGATCCCGCCGTGCCCAAGTCCAAATGCCACTGCATCCATCCAGCTGGTTTTTCCTTTCCTCAAGACACCAAGTCCCACAACTCTTCCTGTCTCCTCAAACACACCTGCAGAGAATGCCGCAATCGCCATATATATATAATAATGACTGTATGGCAGTATCATAAACCACTCCCAGTTTGTCTTCAGATAACCAAGAAGTGGGATCCGCAGAATCATCTGCGTCACCACAAAAGACAGAATTCCTGTAAGAAACGTAAGAAAATATCCCTTTCCTTTCACCGCAAAATAAATTCCTCCCAAAACCGGTATCCCGATACAGATCAATAAACTGATCACTTCAAACAGCAAATTCATGAGTCCTCCTTTCCCGGCAGCATCACGCTGACCCGATATTCTTCTCCCACAATTTCACACTGCATTGTTCCCTGATACGCTTCTACTGTCCGTCTCACATTTTCCAGTCCCACTCCCATATGTCCTTCCTTTTTCATTCCGGGTCTGCTTGCATTTACAATACTGATCACCCTGAAATGATGCACCTCCTGTATTTTCAGATTCAGATAGGCTCCCTCTCCAAAAGCCTCCACCGCTTCCAATGCATTATCCAGCAAATTGGCGAAAATCGTCGTAATATCAATATCCCGCAGATCCGAAAAATCAACATCTCCGATTTCCACGGATATAGCGACTGCAGGATGCCGCGCCAATGAGAGCTTATCATTACAGATAATATTCAGCATACGATTAGAACTGTAATATTTCTCACCCAACAGATTCAACATATGATACAGATCCTTCACATACGCTCCGCCTTGCTCCTGCCCATCTTTTGCCTGATATAAATGTTCTACAGCCTGAAGGTGATTCTTCATATCATGCATGATCTTTCTGGACTCTCTGTATTTTTGCTCCAATTCCGCATAATATCTGTACTGCAGCTCATTCTGCATCTGAAACTCTGCAAGCTGCCGCTCCAGCTTATGAGAACGGAACCAATATCCAAACAGGTACAAAAAACAAAAATTCAAAAGCACCAGCGCTCCCAGATTGACGACCATCAGACGAACTCCATACAGCTCCATATAGATATGTCCCATTTCTATCAGTGAATAGAGAAACAGTACGCTAAAAAGCGGAAGTAATAAAAGGAGCAGTATCTGCAAGTTTCCCATTTCTGTTTCCTTTTGTCTCTTTCTCCACATAACAGCGGCCGCTGTCACAGGAATCATGAAAAACATTTTGAAGAGCATGGTAACATTCCCGTACCACACAAGATTCTCAAACGCCCCCTGTGCAAGCAGGTAATTCCCCAGAAAAATCCCCACTTCTATGGAAAGAATCAAAAGGATGTTTACAAAAAGATCCAGGAGCAGACTTCCGATTTTTCTGTGAAACAATAAAATTCCAAGAAGCAGCACCCCTGTCAGCTGGATCTGTATACCGATCCACAGATTTCCGGTCAGCCCTGTCAGAAATGCCGCACCGTAAACACTTGCGCCAAGCGCAGTAAATCCAAAGAAATACCAGATTTTTTTCCGGTGGATCGTCTGTGCATTGGCGCTCATAAACAGATACTGACAGACACACATGACCACCTCTTCCAAAACAGAACAGACCAGATTCATTCCCATCTCAAGTGCCATACGCCTTCTCCTTTCATACCTGCTGCGCCAGCCATCGCGTCAGCAATGCCCGAAAATCTGCCGCTTTCTTTTGAGAAGGGGAACTATCTCTCCTGTCGTCATGAGCAGATCACAGCCCTTTATATCTTTGATATGACGCAGATTTACTACAAAGCTTTTATGAGGAACTGCAAAGCCCATGTTTTGAAAAGACTCTGCCATTTTACTGATACTTCCTCGCATCCATGCTTCTCCATTCTGCGTCACAATCCGGATTTTCCGGTCTCTATATTCAAAATAGCAAATGTCCTGCATATAAAATTCCTGATACCCTGCCTCTGTATGAAGACGGATCCTGGGACCTCTTTGCTCCTCCTGTTCATAGTCAAAAGCTTCCTGAAGGATTTCCAGAATTTTTTCTTTTTCCACTGGTTTGACCAGATATCCGAACGCATGGACACCAAACGCATACTCTCGAAAATCTTCATAAGCTGTCACATAAATGATCTTTGCCTTTTTATCCCGAACTCTGATTTTTCTGGCAGTATCAATCCCCGAAATTCCTTTCATGTCAATGTCCAGAAAGATCACATCATAAAGAACATTCGATTCCAGGAGTGCCTCTCCGCTTTCAAAATAAGAGATGCAAAAAACCGATTCCAGCTCTTTGAAATATGCCTCCATCTGTTTTCTCACCGCCGGCTCATCATCACATATCGCAATTTTTTTCATTTTCTTTTCATTCCTTTGCCCATCATTTTTCTGGCGTAGTTTTAGTATAAAACAGCCTTTCTCCTTCTACAAGAGCTTTTGTCTGAAGTACAGAATTTGTGTCTGAAAGAGTGTTGATGTGGGAACAGTAACCAAAAAAATGTTATTATAGAGAAGACCTGATCTCCCAGTCTTTTTCTCTATAACTCAGGCAAAAGTTTCTCTAACAACCTGATGGAATGTTCGATTGCTTTCTTCTCAAATGCCGGATAATCCATAGATGCACTGTTGTCTGCTTTATCGGAAATTGCACGCACGATCACACATGGAATCTGATTCAGATATGCCCCATGTGCAATCGCTGCACCTTCCATCTCCGCACATTTTGCTCCGAAAAGTGTTACGATTCGTTCTTTTACTTCCTGTGAGGAAATAAACTGGTCTCCACTGGCGATCCGTCCGGTAAATGTATGGATATCCGGATTGGCCTCCTGGTTCGCACGCACAGCCTTTTCGACCAACTGGGCATCTGTGGGGAATGCAAATGTATCCATACGCGGAACCTGTCCGATCGGATCCCCGAAAATACTCGTATCCATATCATGCTGCACCGCATCCGTAGAGATCACCATATCTCCAATATCGATCGCTGCATCCAGAGAACCGGCAATCCCGGTATTGATCACAAGATCTACATCAAAATGATCCGCTAAAATCTGCGTGCAAATCGCTGCATTGACCTTTCCGATTCCGCTTCGCACGACAACTGCTTCTTTTCCATATAAAATTCCTCTATGAAATACCATGGAGGCGATTCCCTTCTCCTCCTGAATCTTCATGGCATGTCTCAATGCCTGTACCTCTTCTTCCATTGCTCCGATAATTCCTATCATCTTTTTTCTCCTTTTTATTCACCAATCACCTGTTCAGGTTACTGTTCATTATACACGAGATTGATTTCTTTTGAAATAGCTTTTCTTAAAAGTCATTCTATGGTACACTATCATGCGGAGAATTTTTTAGGAATGGAGTTATGCTATGAATACGAATGAATTTATTCAAAAACCGGTCCGTCAGTTATTCTTTCATTATCTGATACCGGCTATCTGCGGAACGATGGTCACATCCATCTATGTACTTGCAGATACAATCTTTATCGGAAAGCGGCTTGGAGCCACAGCACTTGCCGCCTTGAATATCTCCCTGCCGATCTACAATATCTTTTTCGGTCTGGGACTTTTATCCGGTGTCGGCGGCTCTGTACTGATGTCCATCTGCCGTGGAAAATCACAAAAGAAAGAAGGAAACACCTATTTCACAACTGCCCTGCTGCTGAATTTTGCACTTCTTCTCATCTCCATGACAGTCTGCGTTCTGTTTATGGAAGACATCGCATGGCTGCTTGGCGGCACAGAAGAAACCCTGCCTTACATCATGGACTATCTTCCTTATATTATCTGGGGAATGGGAACTTATTTCTTTTTCTTCTTTTCTTCAGACTTTCATCCGCAATGACGGTGCACCAAAACTTGCCATGAACGGAGTCATTGCCGGCGGAGTGACCAACATTGTACTGGACTATCTTTTTGTGTATCCTATGAATATGGGAATGAAAGGGGCTGCACTTGCCACTGTTCTTGGTTCAAGCCTTACCGTGGTTATTTTATGCACGCACTTTTTTACGAAAAAGAACCAGCTGAAATTTACATTAAAAGGATTTCATCCTTCCTTTTTACAGAAGATCATTGCAAACGGTTTCACCAGTTTTGTCATCGAAGCTGCATCCGGATTTACGATTTTTATTTTCAACCTGCAGCTGATCCGCTATCTCGGAAATACCGGAGTCAGTGTATATGGCATCATCTGTAATACTGCTCTGGTAGTCATCTGCCTCTGTAAAGGAATCGAACAGGCTGCTCAGCCGATTCTGTCGATCAACCACGGAGCAGGGCTTTCAAGCCGGATCTTAAAGGTACAGTCACTTTCATTAAAAACATCTGTGATCATCTGTACCCTGCCAGTCCTTCTGGGATTGTTTGTTCCGAATCTGTTTACTTATATTTTTCTGGAACCAACGAGCGAAATCCTGACTCTGGCAGCTCCGGCCATCCGGATTTATTTTACCGGATTTTTGTTTCTGGGCATCAACATGGTCTTTATCTGTTATTTTCAGTCCGTGGCAAAATCCGTCCAGTCCCTTTCACTCTGCCTGTTAAGAGGATGTATTCTGGTGGTGGCATTTGTTTATATTCTTCCGGTATTCTTTGGAAGCACCGGAATCTGGCTGGCATTTCCTGCCGCTGAATTTCTTACTATGATCGTAGGAATCTGCTTTTACCGTCAGGATCTCAAAGCTTATTAATATGAAAGAAAAAGCGCGTTTCCATTTTAAACGGAAACACGCTTTTTCTTTACTTCTGCAATCCAGTCCATACCGATAGAAAACAGCTGATAAAAAACCAGTGCATAGAAAGCTCCAAATGCATTATTAAAGATACGGTAAAAAATAGCGCCGCCCACTCCCAGAAATGTCATGGCAATGGACATTGCACCCCAGGAATTAAATACTGCCTGCCATCCATAAGTAGCTGAGAGCCCGACTCCGATCCCTCCCAGAATACCGATCAGAGAATACATAGATTCCGGAAGTACCAGATATAACACAATAAATGTCAGGCCTCCTAAGATATTTCCCGGAATTCTTCCCTTGATCCTTCCTTTCATATCTGCATGAAACGGTACCAGTACCGACATCGCCGCAATTCCTGCCCACATCGCTCTCGGCAATCCAAACAGTCCGGCAAAAAAGATCACGCTGGATACCCCCAGGGTCACGCAAATCTGCCATCTGGTTCTGGAGGAATGAAGGTCAAATTCCTCAAAAATATGACGCAACGTCCGTTTGTATTTCTGATGTCTGTGATTGCGGTAAAACACAATCCCTGTCAGGATGCCGCCGACCGCCATCCCTGCAATTCTCTGCAGATACTGTGTGCCTGAAACATCATACCCATACAAAAGCAGATATCCAAGCAGCAGCGTAGACTGATTGAACATCACTACATTATGACATCCCAGAATCATCAGCGTGAAAATACATACCATATTGACGATCAGCTCCGTCACCAGATTTCCTGCATTTGCAAGCCGGGGACCAAATGTCATGATTCCCCAGATCACCATCAGAGAACTAAGTGCATGGGGTGCATGAATCCCAAAATCTGCAAACCGAAATGTCATCACGCTCAACAGCACTACCACTCCTACAATGCTGTTATCACTGCCGAATACCTTTGTGTATACTGTGACAAATGCAACACAAAAAGCCAGTGTCAGTAAAATTTTAAATAGATAAACCGCAATATGACGTGCTTTTTCTTTTTTATCCTGTGTGTTTCGAATCAGCTGCTTGGATCCTGCCTGATTCAACTGTAACTCCTGATATAGAGTCATATCTTCTGCCTCCCTTGTTGTAAACTTACCGGGGAGGCATTATATCATCCGTCTTTCCTCTTGTCAATCACGTCTAATTTCTTAAATTTTTATAAACTCACTGTATACATATACAATTCATGAAGTGCTCTTGTTGCGCAGATGTATTTCGCCTGTGTCATCAAAGGATTTTCTTCCTCTTCAAACACGCCGAAAACCTGATCAAATTCCAGTCCTTTCGCCAGATAAAATGTTGTAACTGTAAGCCCGCGTTCAAAAACAGAGGTATCTCTGTCAATATAAGACGCCTGAATTCCTCTTCGTTTTAAAAGTTCATAGAGTTCTCTGGCTTTTTCTTCTGTCATTGCAATCACTGCCGCTGTCTCATAGCCGTTCTCTCCCACACTCAGATTTTCTCCAATGGCTTTGAGCATACTCTCTTCCTCCGAAAAATACACTTCTTCCACTGCTTTTCCATGCCTATCCAGCAATTCCAAATCCGTTGTCTGGTTGATTGCTCCTGCATACGTCGCGATTTCCACCGTATTTCGGTAGCTCTTATTCAGCACGATCGTGCGCATCTTTTTTCCGAAAATCTTTGGAAGAAACAACAGGACATCCCGCATCGTCTCGTCCAGTGTCTGTGCCTTATCTCCCAAAATCGTCATCCGGCACGAAAACAGTGTGTGCAGGATCACGTACTGGAGATAGGAATAGTCCTGCATCTCATCAATCACCAGATGTTTGATGTTGCGGTGTTCATTTTTCCCTTTCAGACGATATTTCAGATACAACATCGGAAATACATCTTCATATTCCAGAATCCGCCGCTCATAAGGAACATCCGGAAGTTTCTCATACCCGCATTCTTCCATAAGCCAGTTATAAATCACATAGAGATCCTTTGTTACATACATACGATCGAATTTTCTCTGCAGGATTTCCTCTTCTTCCTCTGAAAGGTCTCTGTTATGGAGAGTTTCATACTGGTCTTTAAAATACTCTTTCACCGCATCCATCCTGGCCAAAAGAGGGATCTCCTGAAATTTAAAATAACACAGCTCGATCAGTTCTTCTTCCGTAAGCTGCATTCCTTTAAACTCCACAGAAGTAAAATCCAATAGCCGATCTTCCAAAACCGCCAGAAAGCTTTCCATCTGCCTGTCATTGCAAAGGACTGCTTGTCGCGGAAGCGCTTCTGCCTCTTTTTATCCGGAAATTTCATCTGCCGTTCCATGTGATGATACCGGTCTTCACAATCTGAAACCACGTCTTTCAATTCCTTATACGCAAACAGATCAAAACTCATCTCCCGGATATTTTCTTCCCCAAGCTCTGGAAGAATATGGGAAATGTAATCAGAAAACACGCTGTTCGGCGACAGGATCAGAATGTTCGAGGATTTTAAATGCTCCCTGTCATGGTATAAAAGATAGGCGATCCGATGCAGGGCAACGGATGTTTTTCCGCTTCCTGCCGCTCCCTGAATGACCAGTATTTTATCTCCGGTATTCCTGATAATCTCATTTTGTTCCTTTTGAATCGTGCGCACAATATTTTTCAGCTGTACGTCACCGCTGCTTCCTAACTCCTGCTTCAGGATCTCATCATCGATTTTCGTATCACTCTCAAATGCATAGATCATTTTCCCGTTTTTGATCTTATACTGCCATTTGGAAGCGATTTCTCCCGTCAGGACACCCGCCGGTGCCTCGTAAGATGCCGAACCGCTGTCATAATCATAAAACAGACTGCTCACAGGCGCTCTCCAGTCATAGATCAGAGGTGTAGCCCCTGTCCTCTGTGCAAAATTTCCGATTCCTATATAAAATGGCTCCGCTTCCTCCTCTCCCTCATAGATAAAATCCACTCTCCCGAAAAACGGAGAATCCAGCATCTTCTGGAATCGGTGTTTCAAATCCAGCTTTTCCTGATTGGCATTGATCCGATGCAGCAGTGCCTGCTGATTATCATAGTCTTCATAGCCGTACTGGTCCATCTCTGTGTAATTTTCCCAGTAATATTCATGCATACTCTCAATATCTTTTTGTCCTTCTTCCAGTTCCTGAGCGATCTTCCCGATCCTCTGCCTTAAATTCTCCAGCACGTTTTCTAAAAACTGCTCTTCTCTTCTGCTCAATTCTTCTGTCTGACTCATACTTTCTCCTGCTTTTTATGATCTTGTTACTTTCTGACAATATCCAGTGTATGCGCACTTGCCCCCAGCAGATCTTTCCGCTCACAGGTGGACAAATGATACTGGATAAACAACTGATACGTCTCCTCATCCATGGCGTTTAAAACGGTTCGCATATAGTTCGCCGGCCCGTCCGCCGCGATCAGTTTTTCCCGCTTTACGCCAGCCGCCTGGTCAATGGCGTCAATATCCTCGATTCGAACATAATCGTACAAATCCTCCTCTTTCGATCGCACATGAAAACTATCATCCACTTTTTGATTCCGGATGCTCTCTTTCATATGTCCTTCTTTGAATCCATACGTCAAAATACTGTACTCATTCATACAATATGCCACTAAAATGATCCCACCCGGCTTTACCACACGTTTTGCCTCTTTTAACGCTTTTACTTTATCTTCCTTTGTATACAGATGATACATCGGACCAAATACCAGTACCATGTCAAACTGATCCGCTTCAAACCGGGACAGATTTAAGGCATTTCCCTGATAAGCTTTTACACTGCTCTTTTTGGATTTTAAAATCCCCAGATTGTATTTTACCAGTTCCACTGCCGTCACATCATAGCCTTCCCCGGCAAGCTGTACCGAATAACGCCCTGTACCGGCTCCCACATCCAGAATTTTGATCGTTTCCTTCTTCCCCTGAGGCAGATACTCATGGATGTACTTCATAGATGTCACATACTCCACATACCCGTGCCTTCTGGTCAGCCTCTTCTCTTCGCAAAATTTATTATAATATTTTTCCAGTTCTGTACTCATCATTCTCTTCCTCTGTCAAATTGTGATGTTTCGCCAAAAAGAGATGCAGCATTCGCCGCATCTCTTTCCTATTATATCCTATCTTTTCTTTTTCGTACAGAATATTTTACTGCTCTTTTCGAATCGTACGATATACGTCCACGATCTCTTTCGCAAGATCTTTAAACATCATCCCCGTCATCAGGTGATCCTGTCCATGTACCATCAAAAGTGATACTTCTACCGAATCTCCATTTGCTTCTTGTGTTAACATCTCTGTCTGCGTATGATGTGCCTGAAGCAGTGATTCTTCTGCTGCCTTGATCTTTTCATCTGCCAGTTCAAAATTCCCTTCTTTTGCCGCTTGAATCGCCTCCACCGAGGAACTTTTTCCATCTCCTCCATATATGATCAGATTCATGATCGCCTGTACCTTTTTCTCGTCCATGCTCTTATCCTTTCATCAGAGTATCTGCAATTCCAACACTTTTGCTCCATTCATCATTCCGTAATCAGCCATTGGAATAACACCGACTGGAATTCCTTTTGGCTCCATTTTTTTCTTAAAATCCGCCTCCATGAATCTCACCTGAGGTCCGAGAAGTACAACATCCACATGCTGTTTTTCTACATAATCCTGAGCCTCCGCTGCTGCCACTGCAAAAATTTCTGCATCAAAGCCCTTCTCTGTAGCTGCTTTCTGCATTTTTGATACCAGTAGACTTGTACTCATTCCCGCTGCACATGCCAACATAATCACTTTCTTTTCCATATTAAAATATCCTTTCCTATCGATTGATCGAACGGGCGATCATAGACACTGTGTGACGTACTCCACGAACTGCTTTACTGATTGCAAGAAGATTTTCTACTGGAGCCACTCCGCCATATCCTGCATCTCCGATATGCTGGATATCCACTCCGCAGATTTTATTCATGATTGCAATCTCCTTAATCGTATCTTCATCCGAACTTTCCTGACTTGTTCCAATCGCAGACAGTACCAGTCCTCCACAACGATGAACCTCTCTTACAACTGCTTTCAATTCTTCCATATCAAATCCCGGAACAGTTCCCACTGCCGGAACCAGAATCACATCCGCACCTGCCTCTATAAATTGTTTTGCGATTGTAAGATCTGCAACCGGCTCATCCGATCCGGCCCCGTGCATCTTACCTGCAATAACCAAACCGGAAAAATGTTCCTTAGTGAGGCGGATTGCTTTTTCAATCTGTTCATTTGTCACTCCAGTTCCCGGATTTCCTGTCAGACACACAAAATCAAATCCTACTTCTTCCAAACGCTTTACTGTGTCCAGATTCAACTGACGCCCTTTTGGAATATCCAGGCGGTCTTCTAACATCTCTGCTTCTAGATCTACTGGCTCAAGGTTCACTCCGATTGGACGTCCTACCAGACGGTGAAGCTCTGAAACAAAATTATCTCTGTCATGTTCTAATCCGTAAATATCCGGATTCAGAACATCCACACAGTTCAATAGAATCAAATCTGCCCCGAAAGCACGTGCGATTTCTGCATTGGTGATATCCCCTATGTAAGTTTCTCTTGTAGCCACATTCTCAGAAAGAATAACACGCCCCTCACTTGCTTTAATACTCTGCTTTAGTTCTTCAGCATTCATTGCTAACATTTCTGAAGTATTTGCACTAATCAATCGTTTCATATCTCTGTGATCCTCTCCAATTCAATTTCAATTTTCTTCTTGCGCTTTAAAACGTTTCTCTACATTTGCAACAAATGGAAGATACAGCAACACATCTACTACAATCAGTACAATCTGAAGCAAAGATGCTCTTAAGCTTCCTGTTGCAAGAAATCCACTGATCACCGGTGGTGTTGTCCATCCAGGCGCTGTATAAGTAAGCGGTACCAGACCAATTGCCATCGCTCCATAAGCCAGAATCAGATTCACGATCGGAGCCAGCACAAACGGAAGTAACAACAGAATATTCAATACAACCGGAATCCCAAACATAGTCGGTTCATTGATGTTGAAAAATCCCGGAACCAGTGTGATGGGAGCCAGTGTTTTTGCCTGCTGACTTGCCTTTTTTCTGCGTGCCATCCATGCCAATGCAATGACAAGACCAATGGTTGCTCCTGCACCACCGATATATACAAAGTTATCCATAAATGGTGTTGTAAAAATATGTTTTAAAGGTTCCCCTGCCTTGAATGCTTCTGTATTTTCTCCCAGATTGGCAAGCCAGATCGGTTCCATGATCTTGTTTACAATATTACCTCCATGAAGACCTACGAACCAGAGTCCGCTACAGCACATTACCAGAATTACAACACCTATCAGGTTGTTTCCAAGAAGTCCAAGTGGTGTTCCAAGAATTGTCTTTGCAAGCATATGCATATTCGGCAGTTTAAATGCGTCCAGAATTCCATATACGATCAGCCATCCAACGATCAGTGCCGCTCCCGGAAGAATTGCACTAAAACTCTTTGAAACTGCAGGCGGCACACTCTCCGGCATCTTAATCTGAATATTGTGATTAATAAACCACTGATATACCCATCCATTGATCAGACCAAGGATGATTGCAACAAACAGCCCCTGTGCAGCCATATAAGTAGTCGGCATACCGTTTCCTGCCTCTCCTGTCACAAATGGTGTGACAACAATAAATGTGGACAAAGAGACAATTCCTGACGGAACCCCATCAACTCCGTACTGTTTTGTCATACTGTATGCAATTCCAAAGCTTGCTACCAGTCCAATCAGCCCGAAACTACTGTCAGACCCTTTCCAGAGGTATGCTGCAATCCCTGCATCATTCAGCCATGCCTCCAGAGATGGAATTGCAAATCCAGTCGCAATAATCATCAGAAGAGATCCGATAATAATCAACGGCATTGCAGAGTAATTCCGTCACGAATAGCAATCATTCCCTTATTGCTTCCTATCTTTGCAGCGACAGGCATCAATTTTTCATTCAAAAATTTGTTCATAATTTTCTCCTTTTCTTCCTTTCTTTGATTCTATTCGTTATAAATAATAACAAATATGTTTCAAGATCCATTACTTTCGCGATAGTATAACGTTTCTTTGATATTTATACAATAACAGAATTTCTTCTTTTTGTATATAATTAGTTTTATTTTATAATTAATTCCGTCTTTTTATATAATTTTTGCACTTCATTTTTGTGCATTTTCACTTATATTTTTAGCTTTTTCTTTTCATATTTTCCTTTTTAATTTTATTTTATAATCAATATCCCATTTTTTATCTTTTTGTGACTAATTTAAGAATTCATGATATAATCTAACAAAGATTCTTTAATTTCAAGGAGATACACCAAATTATGAAATCAACCAAAAAACAACAATTGTTGTATTCTACCATTCTTAACAAAATCTACACCCGCCATACCATTTCCAGAATTGATATCGCGCGTGAGACCGGGATTACCCCTGCAACTGTTAGTCTGATCACTGCAGAAATGCTTTCCGATCACCTGATTCAGGAAGTCGGTGAGGAGATAGATCTGCAGGATAAAGTTGGACGCAAAAAAATCCTACTTTCCATCGCACCTGAACACTCCTATTATATCGGTGCCGAAATATCCGAAAAATTCTTTTCTTTTGTTCTGACAGACAATATCGGAACCGTATACCAACAGGATACTTTTTTTCACAACCGACACAAACCAATAAATGCAGATTTTTTTATGCAACATCTTTCCGTTTTTATAAAAAAAGTCTCACACAAACAGCAGATTCATGCGATTGGAATCGCAATTCCGGGACATTATACCAAATCAAACAACCATGTGATTTTAACAAACAATGCGTATTGGAAAGATTTCAACCTCACAGAAATTGAAAACCGTGTCCCAGTTCCCGTCTACTTTTCCAATAACGTCCACTGTATGGCAAGAGCAGAATCTCTTTTCTATACCAAACCAAATATCGACAATAGCAATTTCCTGTTTTTCCATATAGGAAGAGGCATTCACTGTACCCATATGTATCACGATGATTTATACGGAAAACAGAATTTTAAAATTGGTGAGGTAGGACACATGACTGTTCAGCCTGACGGCGAGTTATGTGAGTGTGGGAAACGAGGCTGCCTGCAGACCTATGCCAGTGAGTCCTGGCTCATCCGCAAAGCAAGGCTACTCTACCAAAGCACTCCCTCCACTTACCTCCACCAGCTTGTAAAAAACGAAAACGAGATTACTCTGCAAACCATACTGAATGCATATGAACTAGGTGATGACATCATCGTAAAGCTAATCTCTGCCGCAATCCAAAGTATTGCTATCGCTATCACCAACCTAAATATGATTATCGACTCTGACAGAGTTTTCATTCACGGAGAACTGTTCGAAAGCCAACAGGCCACTGCCCTTTTAAAAAGCCGACTTGATTTTGAACCAAATTTATTCACACTACCTTCCAACCAGCAGATGATCGTCAAATCATATTCACCTTATACAGGAGCTATCGGTGCATCCGCTTTTTGCATTTACCGTGCTCTTCTTCTCAAGGAATAAAAAAATGCCGAAAGCTCATTTCGAACTTTCGGCATTTTCCTATTCCTCTTTAAATGGATTCTTCTCATGTGGTCCTTTCAGGATCCAGAGTACAATGATAATCCCCACGATATACAAAATGTTTACAAGAACTGTCGGATTATCTCTCAGCAAAAATACAACGATCACAATAGCTGCCAGAGAAATTAAAAGCTGAAGCATTGTAAAACTTCTCTTTTCCCTTGCCTCTTTGATGCTCTGCATCATCTCCAGTCTTTCATGCTCCATCTCCAGATACTTCATCAAGTCCTCATCTTTAATCCTGGAAAGAATCTGTTCTTCTCTGGACGCTGCCGCTTTTTTCCTTGATCGGATAAAACTTCTCTTCGGTTCCGGCTCAGTTTTTTCTTTCTGCTCCTGTATCTCCACCGATTGTTGAATCTGTGTCACTGTCTCTGCAGCCTTTTTCTCTGTCGGCTGAGAAAGTATGGTCTGCTCTGTTTCCATCTTTTTTTCTTCCGCTACTTTGGTTTCTTCTATATCTTTCGTTTCTTCTGACACGTTACTGCCTCCTTATCCTTCGGTCATTTCTGTGTCCATTATACCCTGTCTTCCTTACAGAAACAATCATTTCCGGATAATTTCTCGCTCTTTTCCTCAAACATCAGCTTCCACTCGCATACAAACTGCTCTTTCTGAAAGCAATACTGTTTTCTAAGTTTCGGTCCACAGCTGTTTGATCCGATTCCATTCTGGGCGTAATCCAGGCAAACAATCGTGCTTCCGCTCTTTTCCAGTTCAAAATGATGTGCTTTTCTTGTCAGTTCTTCCTGTGTATATGGTGATACTGAAAAAGAAAACGAATGCGGAGAAACGACTGTTACGCTCTGTTCTTTGCTTGTCAGCTTCACATAGTCACAATCTGCATGGCTCCCATTTTCCTGTGGTCTGATGTAATCTTCGTGCATCTCATCTACTGATGATCGATAAATCCCATGACTGCTTGCCCTGCTATTCATCCACATAACTCTCTGCCCATTCCATAATATTCCACCTGATTAAATTCCTGCTTCAAAAAAAGCCGGATTCCGAATCTTGGGAGCTCCGGAAACTCCATTTCCTTTTTTACACGCATTGTTACACAGATTTCACCCGTATCAAAAACCTCCCACACTGCATCTACATCCAACACTTTCTGCAGTGAAACTGCCGCAACAGACAGAATACTGTGAAGAACCAGTTTTGATTTTTCTCGTTTCCACTGTGTATTGTACGCTCTTCCCAGACTTCTGTCATACCCGGCTGCAATCCATTTTCGTTTTAATATTCTGTCATTATCTGTAGGAGCTCTCCATATATTCAGCTCCATAGGAGCATCCAGAATCTTCTTTCCGCCTACGTTCAGTTCTTCAAACATTCCGGTCAGTTTATTGTAAACATATGTAAAATCATCTGACTTAATCTGTATATATCTGTCCGTTTCTGACAGCTTCACTTTTCCTTTCGGTGTTTTGAACGTCTTAAGCAGTGTCACAGCTTTCTGATTTCTTCCATCCTCATTTTTCAGAAGAATCTCATCAAACCCCAGGATCGTTCCCTGCGAGATCAGCTCCGTATCCTGGCGTTGATGATAAAAAATCTTCAAATAACACTTTCCAGTCTCCGGGACAGAAACATCCACATACACCTCTTTGCACTGACGTGGTAAGATGGATTGCGTAATTTCAACCTGCCCCCTTCCAAAAACATCCCCATCACAACTGACTTCGTAACTGATGTAAATATAGGATTTCAGATCCTCTTCGTTCATATAATTTTTCAACACCAAACAGCCGCTTTCCTGCTCAAAAGAAACAACTCTCGCCGGACGGTACACATTTTGATATTCCAAAAGCCCTGTGTGCGGCGTTCGATCCGGATATACCAGACCGTCCATGCAGAAATTTCCGTCATGAACTTCTTCCTTATGATCGCCGCCATAAAAATACATTGCTTTTCCGTTTTCCGCCTGCCCTTTATAGATTGCATGATCACACCATTCCCATACAAATCCACCGCAAAGAGACGGATACTTGTAAATCATCTGAAAATAGTCTTCCAAATCTCCGGGACCATTCCCCATCGCATGACAGTATTCGATCAAAAGAAACGGCTTATCCGGTCCTTTCTCCATATATTCCTCAATCTCTTCCAACTCAGGATACATTCTGCTGTAAAGATCAATATTGGAGTAATCATATCTTCTCCTGTCACTTTTATAAAGAGCACTTTCATAACAAGTCAGCCGGGACGGATCAAATTCCTTTGTCCACTTCAACGCTTCTTCAAATGTACATCCGTATCCACATTCATTGCCCATGGACCAGATTACAACACAGGGACGATTTTTCTCTCTGTACACGCAAAGCCTGGTGCGGTCCATCGTCGCCGGAATAAACGCAGGATGATCCGCAATCCGTTCATTCCATCGTTTGCTGATATTTTCCCAACTGGAATCTTCCAGATATTGTGACTGTGTTCCATGACTTTCATTGTCTGCTTCTGCGATCACGTAAAATCCATATTCATCACACAACTGATAAAAATAAGGTGCATTCGGATAATGGCTGGTTCGAATCGCATTGAAGTTATGCTCTTTCATCATCTGCAGATCTTTTTTCATCTGTTCCATTCCGATTACAAATCCGGTTACCGGATCGGAATCATGACGATTTACCCCTTTGAATTTGACCGGAACCTCATTTGCATAAACTACTGCATCTCTGATAGAGATTTCCCGTATTCCAATTCGGTCAACAATCACTTCTCCTGTGTTTTCCAGGACCATTGTATACAAGTATGGCTGCTCCGGATTCCATAATTTAGGGGCTTCTATTTTCAATACCACCTGATGCGTATATTCCCCATCCGATATTTCCTGCAGTCTCCCGGATACGCACAACACTCCTTCTTTGTCATAAATTGCAATCTTCACAGGCGCTGCTTCTTTTAAGTACTTTGCCCGCACAGTAATTTCTGCGTTTCCATCCACAATCCTGGTTGTTGTGAAATAGTCATATATGGCATTATCAGGCCGCTGCAGCAGATACACATCCCGAAAAATCCCACTCATCCGAAATTTATCCTGGTCTTCCAGTAGGTGCCATCACACCATTTTAAGACCAGTACTGCCAGCGTATTGCTTCCGTTTTTCACCAGATCTGTAATGTCAAACTCTCTGGAAGCATGGGACACCTGACTGTATCCTACATATGTTCCATTCACCCAGACATAAAGACAGGAATCCACCCCTTCGAAATTTAAATATACATTTGGTGCATCTTCCTTCTTCTGATACTCAAATGTCCGCACATATGCCCCGCACGGATTTTCCTGTGGAACATACGGAGGATCCAACGGAATCGGATATCTCACGTTGGTATACTGATACGTATCATACCCATAATTCTGCCACATTCCGGGGACATTCACTTCTTCAAACCCGTCAAGTGAATATCCTTCCTCGTAAAACGCATCCTGCAGATCGTAAATACTGTCAAAATAACAAAATTTCCATTTTCCATTAAGCAAAGTCATCCGATCTGATTTTTCTCTGTTCTCCACCAACGGTCCCATGTTGCAAGAGGCCGGAATATAATAGGACCGATATGGCATTGTATTTTCATACATTATATTCAAATTTTCATAATGTCTCTGAATAATCATACTCATTTCTCCTCTACCGTCTGATATGGTTTAATCTCTCCACTCATAAAATGTCTCCTGCAGAGCGGTACATACATATCATTGGCTCCAAGCGCGATCTGCGCTCCGTCCCTTACCATTTTTCCATCAATAACTCTGGCATTGAAATGTGCTTTCTTTCCGCACCAGCAAATGATCGGAAGCTCCTCGATCGCATCAGCCAGCTCCATCAGCCGTTTTGATCCTTCAAATAAGACACCTCTGAAATCTGTCTTCAGCCCATAGCATAAGACCGGAATATCATACTGATCACAGATCTCGGCCAGCCATTCCACCTGTTCAGATGATAGGAAATTTGCTTCATCCACCAGGATTGCATCATACGTGTCCGGCTTCATCGTAAACTCTTCAATCAATTCGCACTTCGCCTGTAAGCCAATGCGTGACTTCACAATATATTCTCCGTCTCTTGTATCCAGTTTTGGCTTCAAAATAACCGGACGTCTCCCCCTCTCCAGAAAATTGTAGTGAACCATCAGCAAATTTGCCGTCTTGCTGCTGCCCATAGCTCCGTACCGAAAATATAGTTTTCCCATTTTAGTTTTCCCTTCACTTTTTTGATTTATAATAACATAAGCTTTAGTGCTTGCTCCTTCTCGACTGTGTCCAATTTCGGTTGGATCCCCCCTTTTTTTCTTTATTTTATCATGAAAAAGGGAATAAAAACACATGTTTTGTGCAAATTTTATTTTTCAAACACACTCTAGTCAAAAAAGTTGAGTACTAAACCTTTTTACCTTTATAATGATGAGCCTATTATCTCATATATGATGATTTTGAAAAGATACTTCTATTTTGCGGTTACGATTGAACGGTGCCGCTTTTTTTCTGTAATACAATTTTTCCTGTTCCAATGTCCCCTTTATGGCAGTTTCATAAAGGACGACATCTTGCCCCTTCAAGTCTATAGATCCCCCCTCTTTTGCGGCAAACCATCCCCGCACAGGTATTAGTAATTTTAATGCCTTTTTACCAAGAATATAATTGGATATTACATACTGTACCAGATAAAAAATGTACGCTGCCACAACGCTATAGGAAATATTTTTTAGAAATTCACTATGATGAATAAACCATTCAAATCCTGCAATGCCGGTATATCACAGCAATAGCTCCCTGCAAAAATACTGAGCAATGTAAGAAATATAAATATACATCTATCTTTTGATACATTTCCTAAACCTTTTCTTAAATTATCATATATACTACACATCTTCACCTCTATAACATTTCATAAAACTCATATTATGTCGAATTTCGGCACAAAAACATAGGAGATATCTTTTGATATCTCCCATACACTACATTGTCTCTTTTATTTTCAAAATCTCTTCTTCTGTTTTTCCTGTAATCTCACAAATTTCAGAAATCGGATAATTTTTCTTCAGCATAGAAATGACTGTTTTTTCTACCCCTTTTTCCATGCCCTGCTCGATACCTTCTGCTTTCAAGCGTTCCAATGCGGTACACATATTGGTCACCTCCATCGATTTTCCCATTTCCATCGATTCTGTGGAACCTGCCATCTGCCAATCAGAGACAGGGCTTCTGAACTGATTCTCTTATCTTTGTATCTTTCCCGGATCCCAGCAAAATTTCCTGCAAATACTTCTCGTGTGATCTCAAATGCGCTCTGCACATCTTCATTCCGAAAGGCATATCCTGCAGAATCTCTTACCTCCAGCAAATTCATTTTATAATCTGAAAAAACGGCTGCATCCTGTCTTCTTTTCGCATTTTCGATAAAAATTCATCAGGATCTGACGATTTCACATCTAATCTTTTATAATTGCGTGTATCTTTCAAGTAGCCCATGGCATCATATATCATGTGTCTCAGCGGCATTGCATAATGGATATGCTGCTGATTTTCAATCCCTAACACGACAAATTCTACCCCCATAAGCAGTCTTCTTGATCACGTCTCTTGTTCTTGATAATGTTTCCTTATAATCTTTCATCTCGATCACATCGGAAACATCTGTCCCCTTCTCTAAATCTCTGATTTTAGTATAACACCGAAAAGAACCATTTTGTAAAATTTGATTTTCATGCACATCTCATGCTCTGAATTTTCGTACAAAAATGGAGAGCTATCTTATTGATAAACTCTCCATCTGTCAGTTTAGAACTGTGTGCAAATAGGTGTGTTCAAGTAATGTGCAAATAGTCTGCAAATTACCACTTATCTATACACTCTTACACGTCCTTATACTCTTCAAAACCCGCGATTTTCCGCCGTTTCTTAGAATTTTCCTTCTTTTGCTGATTCCTCAATCGCTACTGCAACAGCAACAGTCATTCCAACCATCGGATTGTTACCAGCGCCGATCAGTCCCATCATCTCTACGTGAGCCGGTACAGAAGAAGATCCTGCAAACTGAGCATCAGAGTGCATACGTCCTAATGTATCTGTCATACCGTAAGAAGCCGGTCCTGCTGCCATGTTGTCTGGGTGAAGTGTACGTCCTGTACCACCACCTGAAGCAACTGAGAAGTATTTCTTTCCTGCTTCGATGCATTCTTTTTTGTATGTTCCTGCAACTGGATGCTGGAAACGTGTCGGGTTTGTAGAGTTACCTGTGATAGATACGTCTACTCCCTCTTTCCACATGATTGCAACACCTTCACGAACATCATTTGCTCCGTAGCAGTTTACTTTAGAACGAAGTCCGTCAGAATATGCTGTACGGGAAACCTCTTTTAATTCTCCTGTGTAGTAGTCATACTCTGTCTGAACATATGTAAATCCGTTGATTCTGGAAATGATCTTTGCTGCATCTTTTCCAAGACCATTTAAGATAACACGAAGTGGTTTTTTACGAACCTTGTTCGCTTTTTCAGCAATACCGATTGCACCTTCTGCGGCTGCGAAAGACTCATGTCCTGCGAGGAATGCGAAACAGTCTGTCTCTTCTTCCAGAAGCATTTTTCCTAAGTTACCATGTCCAAGACCTACTTTTCTCTGGTCTGCAACAGATCCAGGGATACAGAATGCCTGAAGACCTTCTCCGATTGCAGCAGCAGCGTCAGCAGCTCTTCTGCAGTCTTTTTTGATTGCGATAGCAGCACCTACAATGTAAGCCCAGCATGCATTTTCAAAACAGATCGGCTGGATTCCTTTTACCTGATTGTAAACATCCAGTCCAGCATCTTTTGTGATTTTTTCAGCTTCTTCGATAGAAGCAATTCCGTAGCTGTTTAATACAGCATTGATTTTATCAATTCGTCTTTCATATGATTCAAATAAAGCCATTTTAAGTCCTCCTATCGCCTATTCCTGTCTTGGTCGATGATCTTAACTGCATCATCCACGCGTCCATACTGTCCCTGTGCTTTTTCCCATGCTTCGTTTGGTGTATCACCTTTTTTAATGAAGTCTGTGAATTTACCAAGGCTTACGAATTTGTATCCGATAATTTCATTATTCTCATCCAGAGCGATACCTGTTACATAACCTTCAGCCATTTCCAGGTAACGAGGTCCTTTTGCAAGAGTTCCGTACATTGTACCAACCTGAGAACGAAGTCCTTTTCCGAGATCCTCCAGTCCTGCACCAATCGGAAGTCCATCTTCAGAGAATGCACTCTGTGTACGTCCGTATACGATCTGCAGGAATAATTCTCTCATAGCTGTGTTGATTGCATCACAGACAAGGTCTGTGTTCAGAGCTTCGAGAATTGTTTTTCCCGGAAGAATTTCAGATGCCATAGCTGCAGAATGAGTCATTCCTGAACATCCGATTGTCTCAACCAGTGCTTCCTGGATGATACCTTCTTTTACGTTCAGTGTCAGCTTACATGTTCCCTGCTGTGGAGCACACCAGCCTACACCGTGTGTCAGTCCTGAGATATCTTTAACTTCTTTTGCCTGCACCCATTTTGCTTCTTCTGGGATTGGAGCTGGTCCGTGATTTGCTCCCTGAGCTACCGGACACATCATTTCTACTTCGTGTGAATAAATCATGTTAAAACTCCTTTCAACATATGTAATTGTGTATTATTTGAGGTTTCCCTCTGCGGCTTTGATAAATTCTTAACGCCGTATTCGTTTACATTCTCTCACAAATTCCGACATTCGTCAATTATCACTTTCTATTTTTCCAGATTTTCCAGTGCTTCCACAAGCATTTCCAATGCAGTTTCCACTGTATGCTGCCTGTTTTCCATACGGTTTCCATCAAAAACACATCTTTTCGCAGTTGTCTTTCCGTTCACAGAACAGCCGATATAAACCAGACCTACCGGCTTTTCCTCTGTTCCTCCTCCCGGTCCCGCAATTCCCGTAGCGCTTAGAGCAGCCTCTGCTTTTGCCGCCTTTGCTGCTCCATTCGCCATTTCTTTTGCTGTCTGGGAACTGACTGCTCCATAACGCTCTAATGTCTCCGGGGAAACGTTTACAAGACGTATCTTCGCTTCATTGGAATATGTGATATACCCTTCATTCAATACGTCAGATGCCCCTGGAACATTCACCAGCGTTGCTGCGATCAGGCCGCCTGTGCAGGATTCCGCTGTAGTGACTGTCATTTTGTGTTCAGCAAGCAATTCCACCACACGCTCTTCCAATGTCGTCTGCGCTTCATTTTCCTTCATTTTTAAAAGCCAGTCTGTATACATCTTACATGCCTCCGTTGGTCAGTACCTGAATATTTTTTGCCACATAATCAATCAGTGAAATGATCGTAAGTGCCAGTGAAATCCAGATCAGTGCCTGCCCGATCACATCAAAAGCACCACCCAGATCCATGATCAGTACAATGACCATCGCCATCTGAAAGACTGTCTTGAATTTACCCCAGTAGCTTGCCGCGATCACAATTCCATTGTCAGACGCCACCAGACGGAATCCACTGATAATAAACTCTCTGGCAATGATCACGATCACGATCCATGCCGCCAGACTTCCTTTTTCGATCAGACAGATCATTGCTGAACATACCAGCAGTTTATCCGCAAGCGGATCCATAAACTTTCCAAAATTTGTGACCAGATTATATTTTCTGGCAATTTTTCCATCCAGCAGATCGGTCAGACTGGCCACCACAAAAATCGCCAGTGCGATCCATTTGTTCGCCACTCCACCAAGATCTGTCAGCATAAACAGCACAAAAAACGGTACCATCAGCACTCGCAGAACCGTCAGTTTATTCGGTAAATTCATCAGATAAGACCTCCTATCAAATCATAATCCACTGCTCCCGATACTTTTACCTTTGCAAAATCACCGGACATCAGTTCTTCCTCTGTGTTAACAAAAATCAAACCGTCCACATTCGGCGCATCTCTGTATGTTCTTCCCACATATGCATTTTCATCTGCTACTTTTCCTTCGATCATCACAAGCACTTCTTTTCCGACCATATTTTCCGCAGTATCAAACGCAATTTCCTGCTGCAGTTCCATCAGTTCAGCCTGGCGTTCTTCCTTGACTTCTTCCTCGATCTGCCCTTCCATCCTCGCAGCTGCAGTATCCTCCTCCGGAGAATAAGTAAACACACCGAGTCTGTCAAATTCCATCTCATCCACAAACTCCATCAGTTCCTCATGCTGCTCTTTCGTTTCTCCCGGGAATCCCGTGATCAATGTGGTGCGAAGCGCGATATCCGGAATTTCTCTCCTGAGCTTACTGATGATATCTATCAGTTCCTGTTTTGTCGTTCTTCTTCCCATACGTTTGAGAATCTCATCATTGGCATGCTGGATTGGAAGATCCAGATAATGACAGATTTTTGGTTCTTCCTTAATCGTCTGAATCAGTTCATCATAAATTTCTTCCGGATAGCAATATAAAATTCGAATCCAGCGGATTCCTGAAATTTTACACAGCTCTCTCAAGAGTTTGTGCAAAGATTTTTCACCATAAAGATCTTTTCCGTACAAGGTTGTCTCCTGTGCAACCAGAATCAGTTCCTTTACCCCTTGTTCTGCCAGATATTCTGCTTCTGACAGGAGCTGCTCCATCGGCACACTCCGGAAATTTCCACGGATCTTTGGAATAATACAATACGTACAATGCTTGTCGCACCCTTCTGCGATTTTCAGATACGCAAAATGACCGCCCGTAGTCACCAGACGTTTTGTCTCCACTTCCGGAAGGAGATCTGTATCGGCCAATGTCAGTGTATGGTGCCCCTTTAGTGCCTCGTCAATCGCATCTAAAATCTTGTCGTATGCAGTCGTTCCAAGCACTGCATCCACTTCCGGGATCTCATCTAAAATCTCCTGACGATAGCGCTGTGCCAGACATCCTGTAACAATCAAGGCTTTTAATCTGCCTCTTTTTTATATTCTGCCATCTCCAGAATGTTCTGAATACTCTCCTCTTTGGCATCGTGGACAAAACAGCAGGTATTGATCACGATCACATCTGCCTGTGTCTCTTCCTCTACCATCTGATATCCTCTGGATGCCAGCATCCCCAGCATCACTTCTGTGTCCACCAGATTTTTATCACACCCGAGGGAAATAAAAAGTATATTCATATTTCATTTTTCTCCTTTTTTCAACAGTCAGAAAGGCAGATACCATATGGCATCTGCCCCTTATCTTCTCTTTCTATGCCTATTCCTCTTCTGCGTTTTCTGCCAGAATCTTGAGTTCGCCTGCATTCATCTCTTCAATTGCAATTGACAGAGGTTTCTCTCCTGCCTTTGCATGTACCATCGGAAGATCTCCGTCAATCAACTGTCTCGCTCTTTTGGACGTTGCCATAACAATGGAATACCGGCTGTTTACAACCTTTGATTCCCCTTCCTCAACGTCCTGATTTACGACCTTCATCAAATCTGTATAAGATGGATGTAACATATTCTATCTGTCTCCTTTCACATTCCCTTTTAAATCCTGTTTCATACTCTGAATAAAGCTCTCATTACGGAAACTTCTTTGATGCTCTCCCTGGATGATCTTATGCATCTCGGATACACAGACATCCAGATCATCATTAATCACCAGATAATCATACTGATCCATGTACTCTGACTCCTCCACTGCCCTTGCCAGTCTGGACTCGATCACCTCCATGGTCTCTGTCCCTCTTCCGACCAGACGTCTGCGCAGCTCTTTGGCAGACGGCGGCGTCACAAACAAAAGCAATGTGTCCGGAAAGCGTTCCTTTACCTTGAGCGCTCCCTGAATCTCAATCTCCAGAATCACATCTTTTCCCGCTTCCAGCTGCTGTTCTACATAGGTACGCGGTGTTCCATAATAATTTTCCACGTATCTAGCATACTCTATCAGCTCTTCTTTCGCAATCATTTTTTCAAATTCTTCGGTTGTTTTGAAAAAATATTCCCTTCCGTCCACTTCTCCTTCTCTTGGATTTCGTGTGGTGGCAGAAACAGAAAGTGCATAAGTTTCCTCATAACGCTTCATCAATTCTTTCATCAGTGTTCCTTTTCCTGCCCCTGAAAATCCAGATACAACGATCAAAATCCCTCTCTGATTCATCTCTTTAAAATTTCTCCTTTATCTCCTGGTTATTCAATATTTTGTATCTGTTCTCTGATCTTTTCAATCTCTGTCTTTAGTCCGATGGCATAATTCGAAACTTCAAGATCATTCGCCTTGGATAAAATCGTATTCGCCTCCCGGTTCATCTCCTGTGCGATGAAATCCAGCTTACGCCCGATTCCCTCCGACTCTTCCAGTGTATTTCTCATATGTGCGATATGACTTTTCAAACGAACAACTTCTTCATCCGTACAGATCTTGTCCGCAAACAGAATCACTTCCGCTGCAATCCGGCTCTCTTCAACCTGCGCGTCCGCAAGTAATTCTTTTACTTTTTCTTCCAGCTTTGCACGATACTCTGCCACAATCTGAGGAGAACGTGCTTCCACCTGTTCCACAAGTGATTCCATACCGGAGAGCTTCTGAAGGATATCTTCTTTTAAGTGAGAACCTTCCAAAACTCTGGTTTCCACAAACTGTCCAAACGCTCCCTCCAGCGCCTCTTTGAGCCCGCTCCAGAGAATCTCTTCATCCTCTGTCTGCTCTTCCATTGTAAGTACCTCCGGATAGTGGGACAATGCAGATACTTTCACATCATTTGCAATGTGAAACTCCTCGCTCATCTGACGGAAATAACGCATATATTCCGCTGCCAGTGCAGCATTATACTTCAGCATCATCTGCTGCTGTGACAAATCCTCACAGGAAATAAAAATGTCTACCTTCCCACGGTTGGCATACTGCTTTAAAAGCGTACGGATCGCCGTCTCAAAAAAATTCAGCTTTTTCGGCATCCGGATATTTACATCCAGATATCTGTGGTTCACACTTTTTAACTCTACCGTAAATTTTCTGGACTCTTTTTGAATTTCACATCGTCCAAAACCTGTCATACTTTTTATCATGTCTTTGTCCTCTGTCATTTTCTTGAAATTCTGTTACCAGTATACTCTTATTTATGCTGTTTGGTCAAGCTTTCACTCCAGAAATTCCCGATTTCAGGTACCACTTGTCCGAATTCTGTGATACAATAATCAAGTTAAACGAAACCAACCAAAAGAAAGGATTTTTTTATGGCTTTTGACGGAATTGTCGTGGCCAATCTGGTCCACGAATTAAAAGAACAGCTTTTAAACGGAAGAATTGCAAAGATCGCACAGCCGGAGGCAGACGAGCTTCTGCTGACGATCAAATCCCCTAAGGGACAGAGACGGCTTTCCATTTCTGCAAGTGCATCTCTTCCGCTCATATATCTCACTGACGCGAATAAACCAAGTCCCATGACTGCTCCCAATTTCTGTATGCTTTTGAGAAAGCACATTGCAAACGGCAGGATCGTGGATATCTGGCAGCCCAAACTGGAGCGGATCATTCATTTTACAATCGAGCATCTGGATGAGCTTGGCGATCTTTGCCGCAAGGATCTGATCGTGGAGATCATGGGCAAACACAGCAATATTATTTTCTGTACTTCAGACGGAACGATCATTGACAGCATCAAACATGTCTCCGCCCAGATGAGTTCTGTCCGGGAAGTGCTGCCCGGACGGGACTATTTCATCCCGGACACCATGGAAAAAGCAGATCCGCTCACAATTTCAGAAGCCGAGTTCCATACCCTGCTTCGTGCAAAGCCAATGCCGGTATCCAAGGCAATCTACACCAGCTTTACCGGGATCAGTCCCGTCACTGCTGAGGAGATCTGTTTTCTTTCCAGTATAGATTCAAGGCTTCCGGCCTCAGAGCTTTCCGCAGATGTCTGTGTACACTTTTACAATCAGTTTTGTATTTATCTCTCCGCAGTCAGGGAAGGTCAATTCTCCCCGTCTGTATACTATGACGGAAAAGAGCCAAAGGAATTTGCATCCCTTGGGCTGGAGCATTTGCATGCATACCACAGAGAAACTTTTTCTTCCATCTCACACGTGTTGGAGACTTATTATGCAACCAAAAACCAGATTACCCGTATCCGCCAGAAATCTGCTGATCTGCGCCATATCGTACAGACCGCTCTGGAACGCGCCAGAAAAAAATATGCTCTGCAGATGCGGCAGTTATCCGATACCGAGGATCGGGACAAATACAAAGTATACGGCGAACTGATCCATACTTACGGCTATAATCTGGAACCAGGTGCAAAAGTACTGGAGGCTTTGAATTACTACAACAATGAAATGGTAAAAATCCCATTGGATACCACAAAAACTCCGTTGGAAAATGCACAGCGCTATTTCGAAAAATATAACAAACAAAAACGTACCTTTGAAGCATTATCCGCGCTGACCGAAGAAACAAAAGAAGACATCACATACCTGGAATCCGTCAGCACTGCTCTGGATATCGCACTCAGTGAGGAGGATCTTGCAGAGATCAAGGAAGAGCTGATTCATTCCGGTTATATGCGCCGCAAATTCACCAAGAAAAAAGTAAAGATCAAAAACAAACCACTGCACTATCTTTCCAGTGACGGATATCATATTTATGTCGGAAAGAATAACCTGCAGAACGACTGGCTGACCTTCGAATTTGCAGTCGGCAATGACTGGTGGTTCCATGCAAAAAATACTCCCGGATCTCATGTTGTTGTCCGCACCAACGGAGATGAGCTTCGGGACCGTACATTTGAAGAGGCCGGACGGCTTGCCGCTTACTATTCCAAGGCCCGGGGCGGAGAAAAAGTAGAGATTGACTATATTGAGAAAAAACATGTCAAAAAACCAAAGGGTGCAAAACCCGGCTTTGTCGTATATTATACCAATTATTCGCTGATCATCGACAGTGATATCGGCGACTTAAAAGAAATTTCTGATTAAAATGCATTCAAAATGCCCCTGGTACAGATTTCGTTACCAGGGGCATCCATCTATTTTTCTATAATAAAAGAGTATTCTTATCCATTGACTGCTTGCTTCACATCTTCAGGAACCTGAATCTGTCCCACATTGTCATATCCGTTATACACCAGTTCAATATTATAAAAATTCACATTAGTTGTTTTCCCGAAGCTTTGGTATAATTCATCCATCACATCTGTCATATCCACGATGATCCTTGCCGGCAGCTTTTCTTTTTTGTAAATATCCACCGTAACCGGAATCTCCAGTGTATCCAGCGCATCCTGATCCAGCAGATCCACAAGACCGTAGGCCTGAATCATCTCCTCCCCAAGAAAATCCATCAGCTTCTTTCCCTGCATATCCCCGTAGATTTCATAGCACGTCTTTTCCCGGACCTTTACCGGCTGCTTTGCAAGCGTAAAATCTTCGATTTCCGCTCTTGCACTCTGGAAAAATCTGTTTCTGTACCACTGGAAGAGGGGCTGTTTTCACTCTCTGTCCTCGACCACTGCTCGTAAAGACTACTGTACGTCACATACTTATCGCCTTCTTCCACCTGGTAGATTTCCATATTACTAGAGACCAGATTATCATTTAGCTTCACTTCCGCCCTCCCCTTTGCGTGTCCTGCTCTGGGGCTTACCGTATTCTCCATGTCCATATCCATTCGGATTCTGGTATGATCCAGCACATCCTCCAACTCCACCTCGATTTCCAGTGAACTGGATGCCGAATTGACTTCTTTCATATTTTTGTCTACCGCATCCATCAATACTTCTGGTGTTACTTCCTGCTTTTCCTGCTGTCTGCATCCTGCCGCCGTATTTGTGCACAGCATCAGCAGTGCGCCTGTCAATGCAAGACGGCGCATCCGTTTCTTTCCTGTCATACCAAATTCCTTTTCTTTTTCCGCCTGATGCGGTTATTCCTTCCCAAGAAGGTAATCAATAAACTGCTGTGCAGTTCTTCCCGACATTCCCCCGTGACTCAGTTCCCATTTATTGACTTCCAATAAAAGTTCTTCTTCCGGCATGGAAATATGGTTCCGCTTTGCCAGTTCTGTCACGATCTTCTGGAATGCCTTTTTAGCCGGAGAGGCAAAATAAATCTTGACACCGAATCTTGCCACAAGAGACAGTTTTTCCTGCACCGTATCGTTTGTATGCAGTTCTTCATCCCGATCCTGTTTGTCACGGAAAGTCTCCCTCACCAGATGCCTTCTGTTGGAAGTTGCATAGATCAGAATATTGTCCGGTTTTTTCTCCAGACCTCCTTCGATCACGGCTTTCAGATACTTATATTCGATTTCAAATTCTTCAAAAGAGAGATCATCCATGTAAATAATAAATTTATAGTTTCTATTTTTAATCTGGGCAATCACCTCGTTCAGATCCTGAAACTGATGCTTATATACTTCGATCATGCGAAGCCCCTGATCATAATACTGATTTAAAATTGCTTTGATGGAAGATGATTTTCCTGTCCCTGCATCTCCGTAGAGCAGACAGTTATTGGCTCTTTTTCCCTCTACAAACGCTTTGGTATTATCAATCAGCTTTTGCTTTTCTGCCTCATATCCTACGAGATCATTCAGATGCACATGAGCAATGTTCGTGATTGGAACGATTTCCGCTGCTCCGTCTTTGGTATGTTCCACGCGAAACGCTTTGTGCAGTCCCAGCTTTCCGACTCCAAACTCCCGATAAAACTCCGTCACGCACTGCTTAAACGACTGTACGTCCTCTGCCTGCTCCAGCTCCCTGCTCAGATTACAGATTCTGTCACGGATTCGTTTATTAAAAACAATCCTGTCATCCTGTGTATTTTCATAGTCCAGAAGAAGGGAAAAACAGCCTGCATCCAATACCCGCATCAATGCAGTGAAATCATAATCGAATAATTCTTTAAAAATCCAAAAATCATGCTCTGCCGCCAGATTCAGGCTTCCTTTTGTCTCTCCCGTGATCTCGCAGGAGGTACTGTAAGCATTTTCATCATTTGCCAGCAGGAAAGTCAGGAAGGTATGCCAGAGATTTCCGAAAAACCCGTGACACTCTGAGAGTTCCAGCAATTCATTCATACAGGAAAAAAGCAGTCCTTTTAAATCCTCCTGATTATAGTATTCATTATCATAATGTTCCATCAGAAATGTCATATCCAAAAGTAACTCTTCGTATTCCATATTTTTATATAAGATCAGTTCATTGGTACGCATCTTCCTGTTCCTCCCTCATACTCATCAATAATTTCCTAAAATCTTCAAGTTCCGCGCTTCTTCTCTGAGCCCCCGGATCGCATTTTTCACACCCGGCTGTTCGAGATTTCCTTCGAAATCCACAAAGAAACGATACTCCCAGCTTTTCCCTTCCACCGGACGGGATTCAATCTTTGTCATGTTCAGGTCATTGTAAATAAAATGCGACAAAATCTGATACAGTGATCCACTCTGGTGCGGAAGTTCAAAACAAATACTGATTTTCGATGCATCCGGCGTAAAAATCTTCTGATTCGTAACAATGATAAACCGTGTCACATTATTAGTCTCATCATTAATATCCTCTGCCAGAACAGAAAGTCCGTATACCTGTGCTGCATATGCACTGCACACTGCCGCCTGCGAGTGATCCTGCTCTTTTAGGACTTTTTTTGCCGCTGCCGCTGTATTGGACACACTGATCTGCTGCCAGTCTCCATGCTTTTCCAGGAAACGGCTTGTCTGCATCAGAGCTTCTGCCTTAGAGTACACACGCTCAATCTGAGAGAGTGTGGTTCCAGGAAGGCCTGCCAGCGTATTTTCGATTGGAAGAAACGTCTCTCCCACAATATAATTTTCAAACTCTACCAACAGATCATATACTTCATTGACTGCTCCAGCAGAAGAATTTTCAATCGGAAGAACTGCAAAATCTGCCGCCCCCTCCTCGATTGCCTCCATGGCTTCCCGGAAAGTCGTCACATGAAAATTGTTCTCATTGTCCGGAAAATATTTCTTCATGGCAGCCTGACTATAAGCTCCTTCCACACCCTGAAATACGACACGGACATTCTGCTTATCAAGCAACTCCATCTCAATAAACGGAAGTCTTCCCAGTGCACCCGCCTCCACAAGCTGCTGATACTGCAATTTCCGGCTCATACTCATCAGCTGTGCGTACAGCTCCTGAATCCCCTTCTTGTTAAACTCACCGTTCACCTTGGATGCCACATCCAGAAGTTTTTCATGTTCTCTTTGACGGTCAAACACTTTTCGCCCTGCGCCGACTTTAAATCTTCCAACATCCTCGCAGACTTTCATTCTTTCTTCATACAGCTTTGCGATCTGATCATCGATCCCATCCAGCTTCTCCCTGAGTTCTTCCAATGTCGCCATTTTTCTTCTCTCCTTGTCCTTTCAAACTTAAGCTGTATTATAATACATTTTTTTCCGATTGTACAATACCTGATTTCTAACTGCATAAATCCGCTCTAAAATGGGCAGTCTGTTGTTATGAAGAAAAAATTTATTTTATGCGGCACCCTCGGCTGGTGCATGGAAATTTTGTTTACAGGACTTCACGCCTTTTTCTCCAAAGATTATACACTTGCAGGAAGAACCTCCATCTGGATGTTTCCAATCTATGGAATGGCATGTATTTTCTCCCCGCTCTCCCAGAAATTAAAGACAAAAAATACCCTTCTGCGCGGCAGTATCTACACTGCTTTTATTTTTGCCGGGGAATTTTTATCCGGTCTGTTTTTAAAGAAACACCGGATCTGTCCCTGGGATTACAGTCGTGCAAAATTCAATATCAAAGGGGTCATCCGTCTTGATTATGCGCCGCTTTGGTTTACCGCCGGCCTGTTCTTTGAAAAATTTTTGAAAAAATTTTAATTTCTTTCCGTTTTAAATGCCATGCACTAAGTAATGAAACCAATGGAATCGTCAATATCACTCCCATTGTGGAAGCAATTCCCTGAATTAACTCGATTCCTATGGAATACATATTGATGATCTGCGTTGTGGAATAGTTATACACATACAAAAATACTAACGTATTAATCGACGTACCTGTAAAAGCTAAAATCAGTGTATTTGACATTGTCCCCATCATATCTTTTCCAACCCGTATCCCCGAAAAAAATAATTCCCTTGCAGAAAGCAGTGGATTGCGAAAGTGGATTTCATTAATAGTAGACGCTATTGACATCGCAACATCCATAACAGCCCCCAGTGCCGAAATCAAAATGCCCGCATACAACAATTCTCCAATTTTAATATTCGTTGTCTGACCTACATACGTCAACTGCTCAATATCTGCAACATTATATCCGGAAATATGTGTCCATTTTCCAAACAGAATTGCCAGTATCCCTGAAATTCCAACCCCCAGTACTGTGCCGACCACAGCAGTCACACTTTTACTTGAAATCCCTCCCAGTAAATACATGGTCACAACCGTCGTCAGAATTGCAACCAGCACTGCTGCCCAAACAGGAGATACCCCTCTGTAGATAAGTGGCAAAAATAGAAATACAATACATACAAATGTAAAAATCAAAGCGACAACGGAATAGACTCCTTTTCTCCCTCCGATCAGACTTAAGGTCAGCAAAAACAGCAAAACAATCATACACAAAATTGCCGTACGGTCATAACTGTAGACGGTAACATACAACGAATCTTCCCCTTCATTCACTTCCGCGATCACCTTCATGCCCTTTTCACAATGTGTTCCGTAAAGATAACCTGAAGAACTGACAGCCTCCACAACTGTTCCACGAAACTTGCCACTTAATAATCGAAGGGAAACCAGTTGATTTCCAATCTGATTTCCCGACTCTGTTGTATTATCTTTTTTTATCTCCACTACTTTTGCTTTTTCAAAGGTTTTTCCTTCTGTTTCATACAGCCCTTCCCGTTCCACTTGATTTAACTGTATCAAAAATGCAGCAAACAGAATCGTAATTCCGAAAATGATAAACTGCCTTCTCCCTTTTTTCAGCCAATTCATTTTTGGTCACGCTTTCTCCGAGCCACGAGCACTCCGCCTCCGCAAAGTAACGCTGTTAACATCACGATCACTACCCCTGCAATCGGTACAGCGTCTCCTGTTTTTACCGTTGTTTTTGAAGTCACTGGTTTTTTATTGATACCTTCTGTATGCGTAGTCTGGTCGCTCATAGAACCACTTGTACCTCCGTTTTGTGACTGTCCATTGTCCGGTGAATCACTGGATGACGGTGGGTTTAAATTTTCCTGATGTTTCATCTCCAACTGATCCAATGCTGTTTTCAATGCAGTATATGCATTTGTCAGTGTTGCCGTATCTGCTGCCGGATCTGCATTTACAGTTCTGGCGCCTTCCAGAGCCTGCTGCATTGTTTGATAACTCTCGGTTGTATATTCTTCTGGATTTTTACTCCCAGCTTCTTCAATTAACGCGGAAAGCTGTCCATGATCAACTGATTTCACAAGCATAAACTGTGTATCGATCGGTTCCTGTGTATCTGTGCGATATGTATTCACTGTCAATGTTGTTTCCGTAATGTCTACTACCGAATAAGTCGGAACATCCTGCTGCCATCTGTTGGCAATATAAGTCTGTTGGCGAGGTACCAGATCATAATATTTACTTCCTGATGAAGATCCTGCTGTCAGATACATGATTCCATCAGAATTTACCGCCGTTTCCTGATTCTCTGTCAATTCCATTACTGCTTCCTCATCCATCACCGCATGCAGATATTTCAGATATTTTTGTTCGCCCTCATCCTGTGTATCTTCTGAAATATTTCCCGGTGCCTCATAAAGTGTATCAGGATTTTCTCCCGCATCCATATCTTTTTCCAACTGTTCTTCAAATTCATCATCCGAATATTCCATTTTGAACTGACCGCCTTTTAACATTTTTGTTCTGGAATATGCGTGATCATGTCCTGCCAACACCAGATCAATATCATTTTGTTCAAACACAGGCACCAGACTATAACGCAAATTGGTGATTTCTGGTTCATTAGAATGTTCTGCAGATCCATAAATATCCTGATGAAGTGTTACTATTTTCCATTTGCAATCTGTATTTGCCGCTACTGTGGATTCAATAAACTGACGATGTTCCTCCACATTTGTATCCTGCGTATTTAAAATCATAAACAGGGCGTCCCCATATGTGTAGTAATAATCTCCGCCTACTCTTCCATTGTCGCCAAGAGAACTGCTGTTTGCCGGATTAAAATGATACGTATAATTGGCATTGTCTGCATCATGATTTCCTACCGTTGTTGCGACGGGTACACTTTTCATAAGATCCGGGCTCAAATATCCTGCATATTCCACCTCACTGATTGTTGTATCCTGCACTTTTTTGACATTTGTCTGAATCTGATCGCCAGAAGAAAGAACAAAGGATGCCAATCTGTTTGTTTTTTCATATGCTTTTGTCAATGTATCATTCCAGTTAAAGGTATCATTTCTAACTGCTTCTGACTGTGCTGCCGCAAAGGATGGTTTTAAAATATCCTCCGGAGTCTTTGCTTTTTCCGGATTGGAAGAACCAATCTGCGGATCTCCTACGAAAATAAAGGAAAAGGAACTTGTATCCGCATCCGTAGTAAAGGAGCAAATCTCTTTTCCGCCCACCTGATAATAGTACGTAGTTCCGGGCTTCAAATCCTTTATTACCACTTTGCTGCTCTTATAGCCTGTCTGTGCCGGACTTTCTGATACTGCTGCACTTTGCCCATCACTTAGATCCGGAGTCTGTCCATATACAAAGGACGCTTCTTCCCCTTCTTTCGTATACCATGCAAAATTCATTTCTGTTTCATCGGATCCAGGTGACATGGCGACCTGGGTCCAGTCTGTTTTTATTGTTTCCCATTCCTCACACCATGCATCCCATGCCCCGTTTTGTGCCGCTGGTGTTTTGCTTGCGTCTGTCATTCCATCTGGAGCTGCTGCTGCAGATACTGATAATGGCTGGTAAAGCAGTATGGCGGAAATCAACACCGCAATGACTCTCTTCTTCATTTTACATTTCTCCTTCTTTTTTCACTTTTGCATTGGTATTATAACACCTGATTTTTTTGTTTTAAGCTTCTTTACAAACCATTAACAAATTTTAAATTACAATTTACGCTTTCTGTCCAGATTTTTTCTGCTTCTTTCTTAATTTTCGTATGAATTCTCTGTTGAAAAAACTCACAGTTTAGTATATGATGATTGAAGAGATTTTGCATAGGGAGGTACATCGAAATGAATACAGTTGATTGTATCAAAAGCCGCAGAAGCATCCGCAGATTCAAACCGGATTCTGTTAAACATTCATTGGTTGAAGAGATCATTTCCGCAGCTTCTTTTTCCCCATCCTGGAAAAATACTCAGATTACCCGTTATATCGCAATTGAGGATTCTTCCCTTCTGGGAAAAATTGCTGATGACTTTACCCCATCTTACAATTCAGATATCATCCGCCAGACACCGGTTTTGATTGCTGTCACTTATATCAAAGGACGGTGCGGTTTTGAGCGCGACGGCTCTTATACCACTGGAAAAAAAGACCGCTGGCAGATGTTTGATGCCGGTGTGGCCTGTCAGACGTTCTGTCTGGCTGCGCACGAATACGGACTGGGTACTGTCATTATGGGCGTATTTGATGAGAGTGGAATTTCCAGTCTTCTGGACATTCCAAAGGAACGGGAACTGGCTGCATTGATTGCACTTGGATATCCTGATATCGAGCCATCTGCACCAAACGCAAAACTGTTGAAGATTTATTACAATATCGATAATCAGATTCTGCTCTCAAACAAGATCTGATTTACAAGGAGGTTACATATGAGACATTTGATGAGTCCTCTGGATTTTTCTGTAGAGGAACTGGAAACACTGTTAAATCTGGCGGGAGACATTGAAAAACACCCGGAAAAATATGCACATGCATGTGAAGGGAAGAAGCTGGCTACTTTATTTTATGAACCAAGTACGCGTACACGTTTAAGCCATGAGGCTGCGATGCTCAATCTGGGCGGAAGCATCATGGGATTTTCTTCCGCAGATTCCAGCTCTGCCTCAAAAGGAGAGAGTGTTTCAGATACGATCCGCACCGTTTCTTGTTATGCAGATATCGTTGCTATGCGCCATCCAAAGGAAGGAGCGCCGATGGTTGCCTGTAAGCACGCTTCCATTCCTGTCATCAACGCAGGAGACGGAGGACATCAGCATCCAACCCAGACACTGACTGACCTTTTGACTATCCGTTCCGTAAAAGGACGCCTTGATCATATGACGATCGGACTTTGCGGTGACTTAAAATTCGGACGTACCGTACATTCTCTGATCCACGCTCTGGTGCGCTATGAGGGAATCAGATTTGTTTTGATCTCACCAGAAGAATTACGTCTTCCAAGCTATATCCGTCAGGATGTTCTGGATAAAAACCATATCGAATACAAGGAAGTTGTCCGTCTGGAAGACGCCATGCCGGAACTTGATATCCTATACATGACACGTGTACAAAAAGAACGTTTCTTCAACGAAGAAGATTATGTCCGCATGAAAGATTTCTATATCCTGGACAAAAAGAAAATGCAGCTGGCTCCTTCCGATATGTTTGTACTGCATCCACTGCCACGTGTCAACGAGATTTCTGTGGAAGTAGACGATGATCCGCGAGCAGCTTATTTCAGACAGGTACAGTATGGTGTTTATGTACGTATGGCACTGATTCTGACACTGCTTGATATTCATGTAGAGTAACAAAAATTTGTTTCGCATAAAGAAAGAAGGTATCTAATTTGAAAAATACATTGAACGTAGGACGTATTTCTGAAGGTTTTGTTCTGGATCACATCGAAGCAGGAAAAAGTATGGATATTTACAAATATCTTCACCTCGATAAACTGGACTGCTGTGTTGCGATCATCAAAAATGCCCGCAGCAGTAAAATGGGAAAAAAAGACATCATGAAGATCGAGTGTCCGATCGATTTTATGGACCTTGATATTCTCGGATTTATCGACCACAATATCACAGTCAATATTATCTCCAATGAACAGGTCGTCGACAAAAAAATCCTAAGACTTCCAAAAGAGATCACCAATGTGATCCGCTGCAAAAATCCAAGATGTATCACATCCATCGAACAGGAACTGGATCACATCTTTGTCCTGACAGATGAAGAAAACCAGGTATATCGTTGTAAATACTGTGAGGAAAAGTATTCCGGAAGATAAACAAAAAAACAAACGGGAACGTGGTTTTTACAGATCACGTTCCCGTTATTTATCTCAAAATTCTATGGCAGTATATGTCCCGCACTTAAATATAACTGATACCATTCTTCTCTGGTCAGCCGGATATCTGCCGCCAGCGCGATCTCCCGCAATCGCTTCAGATTGGTCGTACCTGCTACCATCTGAATCTTTGCCGGATGTCTGAATATCCATGCAGATGCGATACCAGTCTTTGTTGTCCCATATTTTTCCGCAAGATCCGCCAGCACCTGATTTAATTCCGGATATTTCTCACTGTCAACAAATACCCCTTCGAAAAATCCATACTGGAACGGAGACCATGCCTGAATCGTCATATCATGCAGTCTGCAAAAATCCAGCACGCTGTTGTCTCGGTTGACGGCACCATCTGTCAGCATATTTGCCTCAAGTCCTGATGCAACCATGTTAGAAAACGGAATACTGAACTGAAGCTGATTGACAAGAAGATCCTGTCTCACACATTTTTTCAAAAGCTGGATCTGCATCGGCGTATGATTGGAAACACCGAAATGTCTCACCTTTCCGGATCCCTCCAACAGATCAAATGCTTCTGCCACTTCTTCCGGCTCCATCAGTGCATCCGGTCTGTGAAGAAGCAGGATATCCAGATAATCAGTACGCAGCCTGCGGAGAGATTCCTCTACCGACTGCAAAATATGTTCTTTGGAAAAGTCATACATCACACCCGGTACAATCCCGCATTTAGACTGCAGGATGATATCTTCTCTGCGAAATTCTGTCTGCTCGAATACACGTCCGAACAGAGATTCGCATGCCCCTTTTCCATAAATATCCGCATGATCAAAAAACTGAATTCCCAGTTCCAGACAGGTATGGATATACTCATCCACCTCTGTCTCATCCATTCCCTGAATACGCATACATCCAGCTGCAACTACCGGAACTTCCAGCATACTTTTTCCAAGCATCTGCCTTCTCATCATGTGCCTCCCTTCTAGCACTCTTCTGCTATTTTATAAATCAATCGCTCTGTATCTTCCCATCCAAGACACGGGTCTGTAATGGACTTTCCGTAAATCTGGTCTGCCCCGATACTCTGACATCCTTCTTCCAGATAACTTTCAATCATCACACCTTTGATCAGCTCTTTTAATTTTGTATTGTAATTCCGGCTGTGAAGCACCTCACTGACAATGCGGATCTGCTCTTTGAACTGCTTGTTGGAATTTGAATGATTGGCATCGACGATCGCTGCCGGATTGGCCAGATGTTTCTCTCCATACATCGCCTGAAGACGGATCAGATCCTCATAGTGATAATTTGGATTACAAGTACCATACTTGTCCACTCCGCCGCGCAGAATCACATGTGCCAGATCGTTTCCATCTGTCGTTACATCCATGCCTCTGTAAATAAAAGTATGGGAACTCTGTGCCGCGATCACAGAGTTGAGCATCACAGAAAAATCACCACTGGTCGGATTTTTCATCCCCACCGGAATATCCATACCGCTGGCCGTCAGTCTGTGTTGCTGGTTTTCAACAGAACGCGCCCCGATTGCCTCATAAGATAAGATATCATCCAGATAGCTTCTGTTCTCCGGATACAGCATCTCATCCGCGCTTGTCAGTCCGCTTTCTTCTATGGCACGGATATGCATCTTACGGATCGCAATAATTCCAGCCAGCAGATCCGGCGCCTGATCCGGTTTTGGCTGATGAAGCATTCCTTTATATCCCTCACCTGTTGTCCTTGGTTTGTTCGTGTAGATCCGCGGAATAATCATCAGGCGGTCTGATACTTTTTCATTCACTTTTGCCAGCCTGCTTATATATTCACACACGGAATCTTCATTGTCTGCGGAACATGGCCCTACGATCACGACAAACTTGTCTGACTTTCCTGTAAAAATGTCCCGGATTTCAGCATCCCTTTTTTTCTTGATTTCTGTAAGTTCCTTTGAAAGCGGATACTCTGCTTTCAATTCTGCCGGAAGCGGCAGCGTTGTATTGATTCTCATTCCCATACTCTTTTCCTGCCTTGTATAAAATCTCTGTTCATATGCAAAATGCTGCCGCAAAGCGACAGCATCAAATTAAGCAAAACGATAAGCCGGGTTATGTCATTGGACAATCATCTATCTAGACCTGACGTTGCCGTTAGGTTCAAGCAACCTACCTAAAGCGCGACGGGCAGCCGCATAGCTTTTATTCGGTCTTGCTTCGGATGGGGTTTACATGTGCCCCTTCTGTTACCAGAAGGGCGGTAGTCTCTTACACTGCCTTTCCACCCTTACCTGCACAAAATACAGGCGGTTTATTTCTGTTGCACTGGCCTTGGAGTCACCTCCACCGGACGTTATCCGGCATCCTGCCCTGCGAAGCCCGGACTTTCCTCGTCTGCGGCCTTTCGGCGCATGCAGCCGCGATTGTCTGTCTTACTTAACACTGTTCTTCATTATACTATGTCTGACTCTGAATGTCAAACACCTGTCCTTCTGTCTGAATCTCTCGGATTCTGCTTCTATATTCTGTTGTACACGGTTCGTGAAAAAGCCTGTCAAACACTTCATAGGATCCCCAGAAATGCATCGGGAACACATTTTTCGTGTCTGTATGACGCATAAAATAGTCCAGTCCCCAGACATACTGCTCACCCAGACGGAGATCCGCCGGCACAAATGCAACATCGATCGGCTGATCCGGAAGCTCTCCAATCGCCTTCTGATAATCCGCTCTCATCTGCTCGTTATACGACTTTGGTTCTCCTTCCCAGTGCCACCAGTTCAAATCTCCTGCGTGATAAATCACGATTCCCTGATATTCTATCCAGAATGCGACTCCTTCATCTGTAGATGGCAGTGTACGCACCCGGATGCCATTCACACGCCTCTCTTCTTCGGGCGACAGCCGGATTACCTGTTTCTGTTCATCCGGCATCGGCACATCATCAGAAAAAAGATACCAGATGTTCTGTCTCTGACGGCGCAATTTCAAAATGTCCGGATTATAATGATCATAATGTACATGACTCACAAATACAAACAATGTTTTTTCCAGATCCATTTCGGGGAGACTGCCCTGATAATAATCAAACAAAAGCAGGGCATCCTCCATCTCCAGAAGAAATCCACTGTGTCCGAGATATGTCACCCGCATCATACGTTCAACATCTCAATCGCACGTTTTAATTCCGGAAGAATAAATTCCAGTGCTTCCTTTGCCTCTTTGGCATCTCCCGGAAGATTTACCATCAGCGTCTTTTTGCACACACCTGCCGCACTGCAGTCCAGAACCGCCTGCAGAGAATCCCGGTTGCGGAATGCACGCAGTGTCTCCGGGATCCCCGGAAGAAGGCGTTCTGCCACATCCATCAGTGCATATGGAGCACAGTCGCTCTCGAGATGTCCTGCTGCTCCTGTTGTCAGAACCAACTCTGCGGTCTGCTCCTCTGCCACTCTTTTTAATACCGATGCCGCCACTTTCCGGTCTTTCGGGATCACACGCACGGCAGCAGTCTCAAACCCGGACTGTTCCAGCAGTTTCTTTAAAACCATCCCTGCCGCACTTGCCTTTCTTGCTTTATAACTTTCTGTATCCAACGTAAAAATAGCCGCTTTCATAGATTCGTACCCCTTTCTTGTACTCCGGTCTCAACTAAATTCTGTAATGCAGAGAACACTCCGCCGCTTTATTGTACCACATCTGAGAATAAGAGTCCAAGCATCCGGCAGAAAAAAACAAAAAAATCAGATAATAATGCAGACCAGCCCTCCATTACTGTCATTGACGATCTTCTGCATCGTATCCTGGAGCTTCACCTGACTCTCCTCGTTGATCATATTGATCTTATTGCGCATCCCATCCAGCACCAGCTCTTCTACAGATTTTCCAAATATGTTGGTTCCCCATACTCCCTCCGGAGTCTCACTCTCTGCTTTGATATATTCCACCAGATCCTGTGCCTGCTTTTCACTTCCCACGATCGGTGCGATCTCAGTCTCAATATTGGCACGGATCATATGAACAGACGGAGCCTCTGATCTGATCTTCACACCATATTTACTGCCCTGTTTGATGATCGCAGGCTCATCTAACAGAATTTCCTCTTTCTTCGGGCTAACTACACCGTATCCTTTCATTTTCACATCGGCAAACGCATCTTTGATCTGTGTATATTCCTCTTTCATTGCGGCAAGTTCTTTCATCGCTGCGATCAGTTCATATTCTCCCTGAATCTTCGTCCCTGTCAGTTCACTGAGCACCTCATAATAATACTTCTCCTTCAAGTCCATCTGGATCTTTACGATTCCCGTATCCATTTCAATCTGAGAGATCCTGATCTTCTCTATGTACTCGCTGTCACTTACCGGTACCGCCTCTGCCACACTTCGAATGTCATCCATTCCATCCAGCAGATTTCTTACACTGGAGAGCACCTCGCTTTTTACCGGGTGATCCTTTGGCAGCATTTCCACCCACTTCGGAATATAAAATTCTGCTTCTGAAATTGGAAACTCATACAACACCTGCCGCATGATCTGATTAATATCTTCTGTCCGAAGCTGCGCACAGTTGACCGCAAGAACAGATACTCCGTACTTTTCCTCCATTTTCCCCTGAAGACTTTTTGTTTCTTCGCTGTATGGCTTCTGTGTGTTCAAAAGGATCAGAAACGGCTTTCCGATGGATTTCAATTCCTGAATGGTCTTTTCTTCTGCCAAAATATAATTTTCTCTCGGAAGCTCTCCGATACTTCCATCTGTTGTGATAACCAACCCAATTGTCGCATGGTCATGAATCACCTTCTGTGTCCCGATCGCTGCCGCTTTTGTAAAGGGGATCTCATGTTCAAACCATGGCGTTTTCACCTGACGTTCCACATCGTTTTCTATATGACCGCTCGCCCCGTCTACCATATATCCGACACAGTCGATCAGTCGGATCTTAACTTCCACGTCTTCGGACAGTCTGACAGATGCCGCATCTTTCGGAACAAATTTCGGCTCTGTTGTCATGATCGTTGTTCCGGAGGCTGACTGCGGAAGTTCGTCTTTTGTCCGCTCTTTTGCGTGTTCATCCGTCATATTCGGCAGCACGAGAAGATCCATGAACCGCTTGATAAATGTTGACTTGCCTGTCCGAACCGGACCTACAACTCCAATATAGATTTCCCCGTTGGTTCTTGCTTTCATATCCTTGTATACCTGAAATGCATCCATAAAAAATACCCCCTTGTTCTGCTGATACCAATCTATGCAGAAACAAAGGGGATTATTCCGGCTCTGTTCTCTTGAATTAAAAAAAACTATACTGTCTCATCCGGCCACGGCAGCACGGAATGCTCACTTTTTGATTCTCGAAGCATCAGTTCATCCACTGCCTGTGCAGCACTCTTGTTTTCAAACAGTACTTCATTGATCTGCTCCACAATCGGCATGGACACCTCATATTTCTCTGCCAGCTTTCTGGCTGCCTTTGCAGAATACACACCTTCGACTACCATCTGTACTTCATCCATGGCCTCCTGCATAGTCTTCCCCTGTCCCATAAGATATCCGGCCCTGCGGTTCCGGCTGTGTACACTTGCGCAGGTCACGATCAGATCTCCGATTCCGGTCAGCCCGGTAAATGTCTCGAGCTTTCCGCCCATTTTTACGCCCAAACGCGCAATTTCCGCAATTCCTCGAGTGATCAGCGCAGCTTTTGTGTTATCTCCATAACCAAGTCCGTCTGCAATTCCCGCTGCCAGAGCGATCACGTTTTTCAATGATCCTCCCAGCTCAATCCCCAGAATATCCGGACTTGTATAGACACGGAACACCTTACTCATAAATGTAGACTGCAGGTACTCAGCCGTCTTTCTTGTCGTCGCACCGATCACACAGGTTGTCGGCAGCTTTCTTCCGACCTCTTCCGCGTGGCTCGGTCCGGAAAGAACTGCTACATCCGCCTGCGGAATCTCTTCTTTGATCTGCCCGGAAAGTGTCATCAATGTGGTCTCTTCGATACCTTTTGCCACATCCACGATTATTTGCCCTTCTGCCACATATGGACTCATCTTTTTCGCAGTCGCTCTTGTAAACGGAGACGGAACTGCCAGGACAAGAAAGTCTTTTCCCAGGATTGCCTCTTGTATCTCTCCGGTAATCTGAATTTCCTCGGAGATGTGCACCCCCGGCAGCTTTGTCTTATGCTCTCTTTCTTTTGACAGCATCTCTATCTCGGCGGGATCGATCGACCAGATCGTTGCCTGATTTCCGTTATCATGCAGCAGGACGGAGAGTGCCGTTCCCCAGCTTCCCGCTCCCAACACACCTATATTTGCCATATTCTGCCTCCTTTTTAATCGTCTCTATTTTTTAGAAAACCCGATTTTGTTCTCTGTTCCATTCAACAGTCTCTTTATATTTGCACGATGCCTCCACCATGCCAGTGCCATCAGTAAAAACGTCACCAGATATAATTCGTACACATAAGGCTGCGCCATCGCAAATCCCCCCATCTGCCCGAAACATATCACCTCTGCAAGAAAAATAATTGTTACCAGAAGTGACCCTGCGGAAACATAGCGGGTGACTGCCACCACAAAAATAAATGCAGCAAGTGGGATCGGGACCATCCAGAGCTTGGTGGAAAGCACAAGCCCGGCCAGAACCGCAATCCCTTTTCCGCCTTTAAATTTCAGATAAAACGGATAATTATGTCCAAGTGTGGCACCTGCTCCTGTATACATCGCAAGCAGCGGCAGACAGTCGCTGCCACTGAAGATCTGGCGCACCAGAAGAATTGGCAGGACACATTTTAAAACATCTCCCGCAAACGTCATCAGTCCGGCTTTTACTCCAAGCACACGCAGTGCATTCGTAGAACCAGAATTTCCGCTTCCTGTTTTTCTGATGTCCACATGATTGAGTTTCCCCACAAAATATCCGGTCTGAAACAGGCCGAACGCATATCCTATGATAAGACAGATAATTCGTTCCATATCTACTGATCCTTTTCCTTTCTCTCCCGGATAAAGAATTTCAGAGACGTTCCCCTGAACCCGAACGCTTCCCGGATCTTGTTTTCCAGATAACGGGTATAAGAAAAATGCATCAGTTCTTTGTCATTTACAAAGATTACAAAGGTCGGTGGTTTTACCGATACCTGGGTGATATAGTAAAGTTTCAGACGTTTTCCCTTGTCTGACGGCGGCTGCTGCATGGCAACGGCCTCCATCATAATCTCATTGAGCACACCGGTCTGAATCCGAAGTGTCTGGCTGTCAATGACCATATCGATCATATCATACAGTTTATTCAGACGCTGTCCTGTTTTTGCAGAAACATACATGATCTCTGCGTATGGCATATACGCAAGTGTCGTCCGGATATCATTTTCATATTGTTTCATGGTCTTGTCATTCTTCTCAATGGCATCCCATTTGTTTACAACGATGATCACACCCTTTCCGCGCTCATGTGCGATCCCGGCAATCTTGGCATCCTGCTCTGTAACCCCTTCTGTGGCATCGATCACCATCAGCACCACATCCGCTCTCTCTACTGCCGTTACAGTACGAATGATACTGAATCTCTCCAGCTCTTCCTTGATCTTATTTTTTCTTCGCAGTCCCGCGGTATCGATAAAAATATATTCTCTGTCCTCGTGTTTGATTGCCGTATCAATGGCATCTCTTGTGGTGCCCGCGATATCTGATACGATCACACGGTTTTCTCCGAGAAGCTTATTGACGATCGAAGATTTTCCCACATTCGGCTTTCCGACAATGGCGATCTTCGGACGCTCATCCTCTTCGGTCTCTCCTGCTCCTTCCGGAAAATGCGAAACCACTTCATCCAGCATATCACCGATTCCCAGTCTGGACGCCGCAGAGATCGGAACCGGATCCCCGATCCCAAGATTATAGAACTCATACACGTCCGGCATAAATTTATCAAAATTATCCACCTTGTTGACAACAAGCACAACTGGTTTTTTAGAACGTCTGAGCATATCTGCCACTTTGGAATCTGCATCCACAAGCCCCTGACGCACATCGGTAATGAACACAATGACATCTGCCGTATCAATGGCGATCTGCGCCTGCTCTCTCATCTGTGAAAGAATGATATCGCTGCTGTCCGGCTCAATTCCGCCGGTATCGATCATCGTAAATTCTTTGTCCAACCATGACACATCCGCATAAATACGGTCTCTTGTTACACCCGGAGTGTCTTTTACGATCGAAATCCGCTCCCCGGCTAATGTATTAAACAGTGTAGACTTCCCCACATTCGGTCTTCCTACAATCGCTACTACTGGTTTACTCATATTTTCAACTACCTTTCTCTCCATTCAATCTTACATTTCCTGAAATCTGCCTCTTCTTCTGTCCGTGCTGAATCATCATTCTCATAAGCACCGATCACTGCATCCAGCAAATCCTGCCCGCTTGATTTTACAATATCTGTCTTCACTTGTAAAGAATTCTCCACTTCCTCCAGCGTAAAATCATCCAGAAAGACTGGTTCTCCGATCTTTAGCATATTACACGGAAGCAGAAGTCTCTCCCCGAGAGGCTGTCCTTTCAGCTGTCCCGTCAGATCCTGCCCTGTGATCAGACCTGATACTGTGATCCGTTCTCCAAAAAAGTCATTGCGGATTGCATATAAATGTGTGGTGATATTCGGGAATTTCTTTCTGATCTCCTCCAAGATCTTTCCGATATAAGGATACATCAGACGTCCCGTAGCCAGAGAAATCTCCCGCTGCCTTTCATCTCCTGTCACGGCAGAGAGAGCCTCCTGTACTTCGTTGAACAACAGACGCATCATTCCCACACCGTTCTCCAGCTGCAGGTAGCCGTCATATCGTTCTTCCTCCGGCACCTCCTCCTCTGCCAGCACATACCACTCGTCTCCCGCATGGATCATGTGGATCCCATGCTCCTGATAGATCTTCTCCTGCCAGCGGTGGATGACAGAAAGCACCTCCCTGGCATCTTCTTTTGTAAACGGCTCCAGAGGATACAGTCCGTCCCGGTATCTTGTCAGTCCTACCGGAACGATCGAAACACTCTTTAAATACGGCAGATATCCTGTCAGATCCCGGATCGTCCGCTCCAGCTCTTCTCCGTCATTTACTCCCTTGCAGAGAACGATCTGCCCATTCATCTCAATCTGTCCCCGGTAGAGAATATCTACTTTTTTCAGCGCCTCTCCCGCAAACCGGTTGTGCAGCATCTTGCAGCGAAGTTCGGGATTCGTCGTCTGGAACGAAATATTGATCGGCTCCAGACGGTACTTTACAATACGCTCCACATCATGATCACTCATATTGGTCAACGTAATATAATTGCCCTGCAAAAATGACAAACGGGAATCATCGTCTTTAAAATATAGTGTCTCCCGCATTCCCTTTGGCATCTGGTCAATGAAACAGAACATACATTTATTTCTGCAGGAACGGTACTCATCCATCAGACTCTGGTCAAACTCGATCCCCAGACTTTCATCCTCATCCTTCTCAATTTCCAGCTCCCACTCTTCCCCGTCCGGCTTCTCGATCAGAAGCAGAAGCTGTTCACTCTCTTCATAGTAATAATAGTCAAATACATCCTGTATCTCATTTCCGTTGATGGCAAGCAGCTTATCTCCCGGCTCGATCCCCAGTTCTTCTCCAATCCCGCCGGGCATCAGAGACTTCACAATATGCTCGTGCTTTTTCATTTTCAAACTCCTTGTACTTCTTCTATTTTTAGACTTTGTCTCCTGCTTTTTACCGAAACAAAGTTCCTGTCTGCTCATACTTCTGGCATATTAACAGTACCAGTATAGCATAATTTTCTTCTATAGCAAAGCCATGCTTGAATTTCCCTGCAAAAAATGATATAACGATATATGAAATCGCATATCCGGAGGTCGGATATGGAAAAACGAAAACACAGGAGAAAATCATGGCAAATATTGAATTATTGGAAAAAACCCTTCCAGTTGCTCCATTGAAACTTGCAGCATTGGAAAGCTGTAAAGAACTGGCACAGAAAGTCAACGACTATATCGTATCTTTCCGTGAAAACACCATCAATGAGGTGACAGAGTCCCCATTGTATGTGAATTACCGCACAAATAACTATCTGGTAGAATGTAACTGCCCGCGTTTCGGAAGCGGAGAAGCAAAAGGTGTGATCAAAGAGACCATCCGGGGAACTGATCTCTTCATTATGTCAGATGTATGCAACTACAGTCTGACTTACTCTGTCAACGGACACCTCAACCACATGTCTCCGGACGATCATTTTCAGGATATCAAGCGTGTCATTGCAGCGTCTACCGGAAAAGCACACCGCGTCAATGTCATCATGCCATTCCTTTACGAGAGCCGTCAGCATAAGAGAACCAAAAGAGAATCTCTGGACTGTGCTCTGGCATTGGAAGAATTAAAAGATATGGGCGTTGCAAACATTCTGACATTTGATGCACATGACCCGCGTGTACAGAATGCGATTCCTCTGAGCGGATTCGACAACTTTACTCCTCAGTATCAGTTTATGAAAGCACTCTTCCGTGCAGTTCCGGATCTGAAAGTCAGCAAAGACCATCTGATGATCGTCAGCCCTGACGAAGGAGCAATGCACCGTGCTGTATACTTCTCCAACGTGCTTGGAGTGGATATGGGTATGTTTTATAAGAGAAGAGACTACTCTACTATCGTAAATGGAAAGAATCCGATCGTAGCACATGAATTCCTCGGAGATGATGTGGCAGGCAAAGATGTGATCATCGTGGATGATATGATCTCCTCCGGTGAAAGTATGCTGGATGTTGCAAAGAAATTAAAAGACCGCAACGCAGCCCGCGTATTCGTATGCACCACATTCGGACTGTTCACAGACGGATTTGAAAAATTCGATGAATACTACAAAAAGGGATATCTTGATAAAGTCGTAACAACCAACCTGACATATCTGCCGCCTGCTGTAGACGAAAGAGAATACTTTGTCAAGGCAGACATGAGTAAATTCCTGGCTCTAATCATTGATTCCCTGAATCACGATCTGACAATCGGTGCTGTTATGAATCCAACAGATAAGATCCATAAACTGCTCCAGAAATATCATCAGGTATAGATAAAACAGAACGCATAAACTCCGGAGAGAATTTTTGACTTCTTTCCGGAGTTTATATTTTCTATCAACTTTTTCGTTCAAATCCCTTCACAGCACCCCTGGAATTTACCAGCGTTTCATGTTTTTTTGAAACTTTTCGATATAAGCTTGTTTGAGTTCGTCTTCGGTGATCCCATAGCATAACATCACATCATTATAATACATCAGGACATCCGCCATTTCTTCTATAAGATGTTCTCTGACAGAACTGTCCGCAACTGCGCTTTTATCCCCATTTTTCTTTATAATATCAATGACTTCTCCTATTTCACCTATCATCCATAAAAACTTATTTTTGCCGGTCTCCGGACAGATTCTTTCCCACTTCTCTTTATATTTATCTTGTAATTCCTTCTGCATTGACTGCATTTCATTTATTGAAAAATTACTCATAGCGACCTCCTGAATTTCTTATTTCGCGCTTTGTGTCCCTGTTTGTAAGATGGGCTTACACATCATAAAGCTGGATATGAAGCTGCAGACACCGCCCTGCAAAATCGGGAAATGACATTCATAACATTTATATTATTACAGACGTAAGATTTTCTGTCAATATTTTTCATTGTTTGACTTTCTTATAAAATCCCCTTATAATATTTTTATTACATATGTAAGACTTGGAGGAATGAATATGAGTAAACTGCCACAAATTTCTGAAGCTGAATTTGAAGTGATGAAGGTCATTTGGAAGTATGCTCCCATCAGTACAAATGAAGTGACTGAAAAACTGACTCAGACAACCGACTGGAGTCCAAAGACAATACAAACAATGTTGAAGCGGCTTGTAACAAAAAAAGCGCTTACTTATGAAAAACAAAGCAGAGTCTTTGTATATACCCCTTTAGTTCCGGAAACTGAATATATCCGTCAGGAAAGCAATTCTTTTTTAAACAAATATTACAATGGAAACATCGTTTCTATGCTTACCTCTTACTTAGAAGATGATAAATTATCCAAAACAGAACTTGATACCTTGCGTCATCTTCTCTCTGATACTCACGAATAGGAGGAATTTATTTGTTTGATTTTGGAATCCATTTTTTAATATGCAATATTTTTATTTCCATTTTCATTGGAATCATGACAGGCATAAAACACTTATTGCGGAAATGTTTATCTGCCCGCATGCAGTATCGCCTTTGGTTTCTTCTGCTCAGTTTCATGGCTGTCCCTTTTTTACCTGCAAACATTTTCTCTATCTTGCAGAAATTTCCAGCCTTGCACCTTTCAGATTTTCCGAAAAGACTTTTTCTCTCTGTCCCTGATGGACAGATTTTCATAGGAGAAAATTCTACCATTGGAATAGTAAATGATTTTGCAGTCTCAATCAGCAGTAAAACATCATCTCCTGTTCACTTACTCCTTTTTAGTTTATGGGCTGTCGGTGCTGTCACAATGTTCGTTTTAGCTGCACGTTCTTTTTTAAGGCTCCGCACTTTGGAACAATCTGCACTGCCATTACAAAATCAACAAGTAAAACGGCTCTATGAAAACTGTTGTAAAGAGATGCATTGCAAAAAGAAAATCCCGATATACAGTACCGCATTTTTGAAATCACCTGTTACTGTGGGGCTCATACACCCTCGCATTTACCTTCCGATTCATTTGATTTCAGATTTTAATGCAAAGGATATGCGCTTCATGCTTTTGCATGAATTACAGCATTGCCGTCAAAAAGATACGCGCATTGTTTTCCTTATGAATTTGGCTGGTATTCTATATTGGTTTAATCCTTTTGTCTGGTATGCCTTAAAGGAAATGCGATGTGATCGTGAACTTTCCTGTGATTCGGCTGTGCTGCATCTTCTTGACGAAACAGATTATCAGGCCTATGGAAACACACTGATCAATTTTGCCGAAAAAATTTCTCACATTCCTTTTCCTTATGCAACCGGGATGAGTGGAAGTATGAAGCAGATTACACGGAGGATTCTCAATATCGCTGCCTTTCAAAAAGAAACAAAACGGGGAAAAGCGCGGGGATTTCTCATTTATATCCTCATTGCATTTCTATCATTGAGCTATGCACCTGTACTGGCTGCCGCAGGTTCTCCGCAAAATGAATACCGATTGCCAAACGATATGAAAAATATTTCCACCATTGATCTTTCCAATCATTTCAATGGCTATCAAGGCAGTTTCGTTTTATATGATACAAATCAAAACGCCTGGAATATTTTTAACATCGAAAATGCCAAAGAACGAATCGCCCCAAACTCTACTTACAAGATATACGATGCCTTACTCGGTTTAGAATCCGGTATCATCACTCCTGAAGATTCAGATATGACCTGGAATGCGAAGATTATCCATTCGATGCATGGGAAGCCAATCAGACCTTATCTTCTGCCATGAAAAACTCTGTGAACTGGTACTTTCAATCCATTGATTCACAATTAGGATTTCACTCTGTAAAATCATTTTTACAGAAGATTCAATACGGAAATCAACAGACCGGTTCAGACATCGACTTATACTGGACAGATTTATCTTTAAAAATCTCTCCGATTGAGCAGGTCAACCTGTTAAAAAAATTCCATGACAACGAGTTTCAATTTGCTCCACAAAATATAGACGCTGTCAAAAATTCCATCCTTCTCTCTTCCGGTTCCAAAAGTTCTCTTTATGGAAAAACCGGAACTGGGCGGATTGAGGGAAAAGATGTAAATGGCTGGTTTATCGGTTTTTTGGAAACCGCAGACAATGTATATTATTTTGCAACAAATATTCAGGGAGAAACCGAAACTACCGGAAGTAAAGCAACCGAAATCACAACTTCTGTGCTCTCGGAATTAAATATTGGGAAATAAAAAGCGAAAGAACCGACAGATTTCAAAAATAACTCCTGTTCGGTTCTTTTTGTTGTTCAAGCGGATGTCACCTCGCAATTCGATACTGATATTGTGGAATCTGATGGATTCCATCTTCTAAAACCTTATTTCCCAAATATTGAAAACTTCCATCCTCTCGAAATTTCACAGTAAGTTCATGTGTAATCACTGCGTCATTGGAAATGACCATATCACAAACCGCCTCCACTGTCAAAGTAAGCGCCCCATCTTGATGTTCCTCTACTTTTATTACTTCTGGTAAAGAAGTTCCAAAATGAGTCGGTGCGTAATTGCCACATCCAAGCTTTGCCCATACATACTCTTGTTTTTCTGCATCAAATGTAGCTATATTCCGCAACTGTTCTGCAGTAACAGGAAGATATTCTGACATCAGTTGTTCAAATTCCTCTGCGGGGATTCCATTTTTTCCTTCTTCCATAACAAATCTTTTTTGATATTTCATCTGGTAGAGGTATTCATATAGCCCATTGTAATCCAGCCCCTCTAAATGTTCACGATCCCAATTAGAACATAGTAAATTATTTCCTTGATATCCCAATGGCAACACACATTTTTTTGACAATTCAATACATTCTGCATCTAACGGTTTTACCCTGATCATACAACTTCCATCCACAATTTCTGATACTTCCGGCGGTTCCGGTACACACAATTCATAAGCAAACCATCCCTTTTCTGTGTATCTCCATTCTTTCATTCTTGTGTAAGAGCGATATGCAATCACCGGATCTCCTTCCTCATTCCAAACTGCTCTGACTGCTAACAGATACATCTCTTTCCCGTCATAAAGATATTTTCTTCTCTCAATACTTCCGTCTTGTAAAATATCATATAAAATTACATTTCCTTCAACTCCCTGCTCCGAACTGTGTAAGAAGTTTTCCATCACCTGATAATTTTCCATAACAGAGTATTCCTCAGAACTAATTACCGGAACTCCCCCTCTGCCGAGTATCTTTTTCATCTGCTCCATAACAGAATCTGTAAGAACTACATTCGATGCATCTCCCTTATCCGCTTCAGCGTAAATATCTTGAACCAACTTCAAGGCAGCAATACTGTCTTTTTCTGCCTTCTCACGCTCTTCCTTTTTAATCGGAAGATGATATCCCTTTTCATAAGCCTCTCTCCACTGTTCATCTGTCAATCTTGGTACATACCACCTCGGCTCATCTTCTTCTGGTGACAAAATTGTATTTGACACATAATGAATTTTTCCACCTTCAAGTGGTTCCACAACTAATTCGCTTCGAAATGCCTGATCCAGCATTTCAATTTCCCAAACAGCTTCTACCACAAGTTTTAATTTTCCATCACCCAGTTCTTCATAAGAAATCACTTCCGGATACGTTCATAAGGAAACTCACAATCATGGAGTCCCCTCGGACGATAACGATATCTCTGCGTATCGGGATTATAAACTGCATTTTTCTGAATCTGCTCACTCGTGATTGGAAAAAGTGTTTGTAATACACTTTCAAACTCTTCTTTCGGTATCTGATATTCCACCCCCTCTTTCATCGCATACGGAATCTCTTTTCCATAGATACTCGGATACTTTAATTCATATAGATCATAAAAATTCAGGTTTGAATAATCCTCTTCCTTCCAGTTTGTGATCAGCATATTATTCAACCTATATCCGATTGGAAGTACATATTTTTGATTTAATTCTCTAAGTTTCTGATCCAACGGTTTTACACGAAATCCTTTCTCTCTCGGCGGTCCGTCAAATCCCGGGGGATGATATTCTTCGATGAAAAAATATCCTTTTTCTGTATATTTCCAGGAATGTACCTTAAATTTGTGATAATAAATCATACAGGGTTTGTTATCCGTCCAGCGAACTGTGCTGACAATGGCATCCATATCATCACCATCTGTATGCAGTTCATAACGAACTACACCACCCTGTTCTATGACAGAATATATCACCACATCTGCCGATTCTCCCCTTTTTGCCTTCTCACAATATGTTTCCACCTGCTCTGAATGAACCATATCAACTTGATCTTTCATATCTACTGCGGCATATCCCTTTTGTCCAGATAATCAATTACTTGCTTTTGAAACTCCAGACTGTCCAGCAGCTTGTTTTCTGCTGCCTTTTCATATAATTCTCTCGTTCCTTCCATCAACTCTTCAAAATCATCAGCAATCTCCTTCTGCTGAATATCTTGAACAGTTTCCTCGCTCTTTTCTTCCGGAGTTGTCTTACCACACCCAGATAGAACCATCACACATATAACCAGTAGTGCAATCACTTTTCGCTTCATACACATATCCTCTCAAATATTACAATTGTAAGTTTCTATTAAATCTTACAACTGTAATAGATAAAAGTCAAGAAAACTTTATTTGATACCAAGCGAACAATTTGAAATCTAAAAGAGATAGACGCATTCCTGTAATTCATAAATAGCGTCAATAGACAAAAAAAGAATCTCACAGTATAATTAAGGCATCTTTCCGTATAAAAAATATCTTGGATTAATGGAAGTTAAGGGAGTAATATAGACATGAAAAAATTAATCGTTGACGATAAAATTGTATTAATACCTATGACGTCTCAGTTGTATCATATAGAAAGAAAAAATTATATAGCAGATCCTATGATGTGCGAAACACCTTACATTTATACGCCAGAGATCGCTCAAAAAGATTTTGAAAGAAAAGCAAATAATTGCAACAGAGTATGGTTTGCTATATTATTAGATGATATTGTAATTGGTGATGTATACCTTAAAAACATAGACTTACAAAAAGGTAGTGGCACCCTTTCCATTGTGCTTATTCAAGATTGCTATAAAGAAAAAGGCTATGACACAGCGGTGGAAAGAACTGTCTTAGAGTACGGATTTAAAGAATTAGGGTTATCGGCCATTTATGCTGATGTGGTTTTAAGAAATACTCGTAGCCAACATGTTCTTGAAAAAATAGGATTCGAATATTTACATGAAGATAGTTAGCTGAAATACTATAAATATACCCCAAAAGATACCAGCAATGCATTTTCTGTCAGGCCAAAGTATCCAAAGGAGTGATCCCTCTTTTGCAGCAGCGTTCCATAAATTGGTGCATTTAAGGTCTCGTCTTTTTCCAGCAAAGCAGAAAGTGGGGAACCATCTGTTCATAAAACGTCATCCAACTACCTCCATCGATTTCAATTTTTATTTCCTCTTTCTCGGCTTTGGCGCAGGCAATTCCTCATACATGGCCTTAAATAGACCTGTCAAAAATTGTTTACTATCAACCTCATCTACTAACAGCATTTCTTTTGCTCCTTCATAAGGCAATTCATAAGAAATTGTCGGCATATAGGAAATCGCTGAGCTTACAGGTTTGATCAGCAGTCTGTCGTCGTAGATACCACCAACGATCTTCCCTCTATAATAGAGAATAAACTCTCCCATCATTGCCCTGTAATTGATTTCTTCCAACTCAGACAACTGCCCTAAAATAAATTGCAAATATTCTTTACTTGATGCCATAATCCACCTCTCCGTTTCTTTTTACCAACCTTCACAAAAAAACTTCATTTTAATCCATTCTGTGAAGTTCCCATTTTATATTTCACCAATGTTTCAAGCCTGTTATCTCTCCGAACACATGACTTTACAATGTTTCATATAACAAGCAATCCCATATTTTAATATTTTCTCCACTCCGTTTTCTAAAAGCGTCTCCTCATACTTCGTTTCCTCTACTTGTTTCAGGGCTTTTTCGCAGGCATTCAGAAGATTCCCGTCTCCGGCATACTTGATTTCAATGATGATCCCCATTTCACTGTCCTCTGTTTCTATCATAATATCACTGTACCCGTCCCCGGTTTCCCTGTTTGAGAATACTCCCCAGTCTTCTTTGACACCTAAAATGCCGAGCAAAATTCCATGGTAGAAATTCTCTTTTAATGATTTCTCCACAAATGTATCTCGAATACTGATTGTCTTTTTCAAGTACCCTTCAAAAAGACGTTCTACTTTTTCTGCATCTCCGCCTTTCAGTGCATCACAGAGCTGTTTTAACGTATCTCCGTCTTTTGCAACACCTTCCTTAAAATATTCCATGATCTGCGTTTTAAAAATATCCCGTACTTCCAGATTCGGAATTGCAAGTTTGTAATGACTGGCATCCAGTCGCTGCCTTTGTGTTAGATATCCGGTCATAAATAAAAGACTCCAGATATTTTCCACAGACTGATACATTTCCTGATAAGTAAGTTCCTGCCGAATCTCTTTGACAATTTCTTCTCCCGCCAGCAAACGTTCAATCTCGCGCTTTGTTGTAATATTTCCTGACATTTGAATGATTTTCTTGACTGCCTCATTACTACTGGTATGAACCCAATAATTTTCAGGAAAAGCCGCAGCATTCTCTTTTATTTTATCACAATGATTCAATACATCCCATGGACAATAGACATCTGTACTACCAAACCGATATCCATCATACCAGTTTCTCATTTCTTCATAATGATCTTCCCGATCATAATACCGCAGCATTTCTTTGACATCCTCATCCGTAAATCCAAAATACTCATCAAAACGCTCATCTGTAATCGACAACACTTTCAGGTTGTTCAATCCCGTAAAGATACTTTCCTTCGATATTCGCATACACCCGGTCATTACTGCAAATTTCAGGCTGTTATTGGTCTTCAACGTCTGTTCCAGTAAATTACGGATAAGAAAAACCATCTTGTCATAATATCCGTTTTCAAACGCTTTCGCCAATGGAACATCATATTCATCGATCAAAAGGATTACTTTTGTTTCATAGTGTTTCTCCAAAAGTTCTGACAAATTTTTTAAGCTCCAAAAAAGCGTAGCCTCACTCATATTTTCATCAAGAATCGCTCGATATTCTTTCTTCTCGTCCTCGCCCAGTTTATCACTCATTTTAAGGAATCCTGCCTTTTGCACTGCTCCCTTTATGGTCTTGACAGTTAACTCAAATGCAGCCTCATAAGAAGCAGCTTGATGCCTTTTAGTGAGATGGAAATAACTGGATGCTTTCCCATATATTCTTCACATAACTTTTTATCTTTCGAAATCTTCAATCCATCAAAAATGCTCTTGTCGCCCTCTACAGAAAAAAAGTGTTCCAGCATACTCATATTCAGAGATTTACCAAAACGTCTTGGTCTGGTAAATAAATTTACCATTCCCCAGTTGCGGAGCAGTTCAGAGATCAATCCTGTCTTGTCTACATAATAAAAATCATCTTTGATGATCTGTTCAAAATTTTCTATTCCTATCGGGAGTTTTCTTTTCTCTCTGCACATTCTCTTCCTACCTCCTGACAACTATATTATAACAAATGTTTGCCGAAAATCCTATACTTCAGTCTGTACAATTCGGGTAAATTGTTTCTTGCTATTTTCATAATTCAAAATTCCACAACTCTTCATATGGATTTGTTTTTGCAAAACCGATCCGCACGACCCGGCTGCTGAACACTCCAAACTGCTCCTGCAATACCTGAAACGCTGCAAGCATCTCTTCTTTAGAAAGTTTCTTTCCAATCGTTGCGTGGGGAACCCATTGCATCGGACGATAACATTTGTGTACCTTGACATCCGCTGTTTTCAATAACTCCTTATAAACCTTCTCTGACAGTTCTTGCAGGTAAGTATTTAAAACCGGTGAAAGATACAGCACATTCGGGAAAAACGCTCCCACTGAACACCAGATAATCTCCCCGCTTTGAAACATATCTCTCGTTTCTTCAAACAGTGAGATTACCTGATCTTCGCTTCGCGTTTCAAATGCAGAAATCGTCAAATGCGGAGGTACATTTTTCTCGATCATAAATGGATTTCCGCTTCTTTTTGCAACCTGAGTGATGTATCCCTGCATTCGACTGGTCGTTTTTTCATCAAAATAAATCGATACTAAATACATTTACACTGCCTCTCTTCTGATTTTCCATCCTTTTCATATAAAAAGTGTCCGCTCCCACACAGGTCATTCGGACACTTTAATTTTTTCTTCTATATCGTTTAGTACAGCTTCGCTCCGACTTTCTTCGGCTCATACCCCGCTTCTTTTAACGCATTCAAGATCTTCTGCTTATGCTCGGTTCCGAATGCCTCCATCGTGATACGCAGCTCCACAGCCGCATTCCGGTTGGTGCTGACAAACTGATTATGTTCCAGTTTGATGACATTTCCTTTTTCGTTTGCAATGATCGATGCCACTCTTACCAGTTCGCCCGGCTTGTCCGGAAGAAGCACTGCAACCGAGAAAATACGGTCTCTCTGGATCAATCCATGCTGTACGATAGAAGACATGGTGATCACATCCATATTTCCGCCGCTTAACACGCAGACCGCTTTTTTGCCTTTCAAATTCAGCTGTTTTAATGCTGCCACAGAAAGGAGTCCTGAATTTTCTACGATCATCTTATGGTTCTCCACCATATCCAGAAATGCTCCGACTAATTCATCATCATCCACCAGAAGAATCTGATCTACATATTTCTGCACATATGGCAGATTCTGTTTTCCGACCGCTTTTACCGCAGTACCGTCCGCAATCGTGTTGGCACTTGGAAGTTCCACCACTTCTCCGGCCTTTAACGCCGCAGTCATGCTCGCCGCTTCTCTCGGCTCCACACCGATCACCTGAATCTTTGGATTGAGCATCTTGGCAAGTGTCGCCACTCCTGTGATCAGTCCGCCACCGCCGATCGGAACCAGAATATAGTCCACCGTCGGGAGCTCCTGAATGATCTCCATTGCAATCGATCCCTGCCCGGTCGCCACATCCAGATCATCAAAAGGATGGACAAACGTATAACCATGTTCTTCCGCAAGCTTGTATGCATACGCACAGGCATCATCGTAGACGTCTCCATAGAGGATCACTTCCGCGCCATAGCTTTTGGTACGGTTTACCTTAATCAGAGGAGTTCCGATCGGCATTACGATCGTTGCCCTGCAGCCATAACGTTTTGCCGCATACGCAACGCCCTGCGCATGATTTCCCGCAGATGCCGTGATCAGTCCTTTACTTCTGTCTTCTTCTGACAATGTGCTGATCTTGTAGTAGGCTCCGCGCAGCTTATACGCTCCTGTATGCTGCATATTTTCCGGTTTCAGATAAATCCTGGCACCTGTTTGGGCGCTCAGATATTCGCTGTACACCAGCTTTGTCGGAGTCGTCACCTGTTTTACTACTTCACTTGCTTCTTCAAATTTCTCCAAAGTCAACATCTTCCATCCCTCTTTCTGTCATTTTGACATATTTTTATTCTTCTGTTTCTTCCGTCTTGGAATCACTGTAAAACAACGCATTGACAAATTCATCTGCATCAAACTTCTGCAGATCATCAATAGATTCTCCAACCCCGATATATTTGACCGGAATTCCAAGTTCTGACTGGATCGCCACTGCGATTCCGCCTTTGGCTGTTCCATCCATCTTCGTCAGGATCACCCCTGTGATATCTGCAACCTCATTGAACTCTCTTGCCTGAGCCAGTGCATTCTGTCCGGTGGTCGCATCCAAAACAACCAGCGTCTCTCTGTACGCTTCCGGATATTCCCGGTCGATCACGCGGTTGATCTTTTTCAGTTCTTCCATCAAGTTCTTTTTATTGTGAAGCGTCCTGCTGTATCGCACAATAAAATATCCGCTTTTCTTGCGCGCGCCGCTGCCACTGCATCAAATACAACAGAAGCCGGATCTGCACCTTCCTGGCCGCCGATCATCTCTACTTCTGCACGGTTGGCCCATTCTTTTAACTGCTCTCCAGCAGCTGCACGAAATGTATCTGCAGCTGCCAGAATGACTCTTTTATGCTGCTCTCTGAATTTCCCTGCCAGTTTTCCAATGGTGGTCGTCTTTCCCACTCCGTTGACTCCGATCACAAATACAACGGACTGTCTCTCCTCAAATTCGTAAGCAGTCTCTCCCACATCCATCTGCTCTTTGATGCTGTCAATCAGAAGCTGTCTGCAGGCAGCAGGTTCTTTGATATGCTGCTCTTTCACTTTCCGGCGCAGATCCTCTATAATCTCCGTCGTAGTATGTACTCCAAGATCTCCCATGATCAGAGTCTCTTCCAGCTCCTCATAAAAGTCCTCATCAATTTTGGAAAATCCGTGAAAATACTGTCCATTCCGGATACGATATTATCTCTTGTCTTTGTCAGACCTGAGACAAGTCTTCTAAAAAACCCTTTCTTCTCTTCCATATGCTCTCCTTCCTTTTTTCTGACATCAGGTCAGATCTTCCTCCAGCAGATCTACAGATACCAGTGTGGAAATTCCTTTTTCCTGCATGGTGATTCCATAGAGCCTGTCTGCTGCCGTCATCGTTCCTCTTCTGTGAGTGATGACGATAAATTGAGTATGTTTTGTCAGCTTGTGCAGATACTGCGCAAACCGGTCTACATTACTGTCATCCAGTGCCGCCTCGATCTCATCCAGAAGACAGAACGGAGACGGTTTCAGATTCTGGATCGCAAATAACAGCGAAATGGCTGTCAATGCTTTTTCTCCACCGGAAAGCTGCATCATATTCTGCAGTTTTTTTCCAGGCGGCTGCGCAATGATCCGAATTCCTGCCTCCAGGATATCCTCGTCCTCCATCAGTTCCAGCGTTCCCTTTCCGCCGCCGAACAGTTGCTTGAAGACCGCATCAAACTCTTTTGATATTCTTGCAAACTGTTCCTCAAACTGAGCACGCATTGCCGCGTCCAGCTCTGCAACAATCTGAATCAGCGTTTCTTTTGCCTCGACCAGATCCTCATGCTGTTCTTTTAAAAATTCATAACGCTCGGCAACCTGCTTATAATCCTCAATCGCATTGACATTGACGTTTCCAAGCTTACGGATCTCTCCTTTTAAAAACAGAATCTGTTTTTTCATAAATGCACGGTCTGTCAGTGTCTCATCCCGCAGCTTCAAAGCGCCATTGTAGGTAATCTCATACTCTTCCCACATATAGTTCATTTGTTTTTCGGATGCTTCCTCGCAATCCTCTTTCTGGCTTTCAAGTCTGAATAACTCTTTGTCCAGCTCTGCCATATGACCGGACAGCGCTTCTCTTTGTTCCAGAAACGCCTTATGCTTCTGATTCAGCGCTTCTCTGTTTTCGGTCTGTCCCGTGATTTCTGTCTCAATTTCAGAAAATATCTCTGTGGATTCTTCGATTGTTTTTTTCAGATCCTGAATCTTCTCTTCTCTCTGACTGATTTCTTCCGCTGTATTTCCTTTATTCTGATCCAGCTCTCCGGCTTCTTTCTTTAAACGAAGCATCTCCTGATCGATACGTGCAATATTCTCCTTGATAAAAAGATCCTGTTGCTGCAAACCTGCCAGCGATAAATGTACCTCTTCAGACTGTTTCAGCTGTGCAGCTTCTGCCTCGCGGTGAATTTCCAACTGCTTCTGCAATTCTTCGATTTTCTGATTCAGTGCAGCTTCCAGTTCTTTTGACGCTTCCAATTCAACCTGAATCGACTCCCCGTTTTCACGGATCTCCCGCAGCGTTATTTCCAGTTCTTCCTGTTCTTTTGCATAGCTTTCACAACGTTGTCTGGATTCCGTCTGCTGCCTTTGCACCTGTTCCACATTCATCCGTGCCGTATTCTGACGGACAGATGCTTCTGTGATCTTCTGCTGGATCTCATCAATCCCGGCATAACATTCTGCTCTCTGTGCCTTAATCGCACTGATCGAGTGCTCCATCTCTTCCATGTCACGCTTTAACAGCTTTACTGTTTTTTCAAACTCCTCGATCTCGCGGCGTCTGCTTAACAGATTACTGGAGTTCTTAAACGCACCTCCGGTCATGGACCTCCCGGATTGATCAGCTCTCCTTCCAGAGTAACCAGTCGGAGAGATTGCTTATATTTTCTTGCGATCCGGATTCCACAGTCAATATTCTCCACCACAATAGTCCGGCCGAGAAGCTGTTTCGCCAGTCCGAGAAAACGCTCTTCCACATGCACCAGCGTATGGGCAAGTCCGATCACGCCTGTTTCTTTTAGTGCATCCATCTGCCACAGCTCTGCGCCGCCCTGCATACTTGTCAGAGGCAGAAATGTCGCGCGTCCGTACTTATTCTGCTTCAAATATGCGATCATCCGCTTTGCAGTCTCTTCATCGTCCGTCACAATATTCTGGATACTGCCTCCAAGCGCTGTCTCTACTGCAATTTCATATTCTTTTTCTACCTTGATGATGTCCGCCACAACACCGATCAGACCTTTTTCCCGGTCCTTGCAGCTCATAACACGACGGATGCTGTTTCCGTATCCGTCATATCGTTCTGTAATATTTTTCAGCGACTCCAGTCTGGAGGATTCTCTGTGATATGCAGTCTGACCGATCCGCAATTTTTCCTGCTTCTCATCCAATTGGCGCTGAAACTCTGCGATGTTCTGTTCATTGACAGAGATCAGATCCTGAAACGCCTGAATCTCCGCTGTGATCTCTTCGAATCCCCGTCTTTGCTGCTCTAATTCCCGTCCATACTGCTCTGCCTCACTGGACACTTCCAGAATCTCTCTGTGGATCTGAGCCCTTCTGGTCGTGATCTGCTGCTGTGTGGTATCAAAATGCTGGATCTTCGCCTGCGTCGATGCCCGGTTATTCAAAAGCCGCATAATCTCTTCTTTACTCTGCTCGATCTCCATCGTCTCTTCTGCAATCTGTGACTGCACCTGGATCAGCTGCTCTTTTGCATCCGTATCCTGATTGGATATCCGCTCCAGCTGTCCGTGGATCGCTTCGCTGTCCTTTACAAATCCGGCTTTCTGCTCCTTCTTGGCATCCCACTCCTGCTGGATCGTACGGCGGCGATTCGCATAATGTTCTTCATTGATCCTGGCTGTATTGATCTGCTCTTTTAAAACATTGATCTGTCCTTCCAGCTGCTGCTTCAAAAGCGTTGTCTCATTCAGCTGGTTCTTCGATTTTTCGATCGCTGCATCAATCTCTTCCACCTGTGTCTCCACAGCCTGATATTGTTCTTTTGTTTCTTCATAGCGACTCTTTGCCGCTTCCATCTCATCAGAAGTAATCCGGACTTTTTCTTCCAGACCCTGAAGCTGATCCTTTAAACGCTCTGTCTCCAAAAGAAACATATGAATATCATAAACCTTCAGCTCTTCCTTCTTCTTCAGGTATTCTTTTGCCACTGCAGACTGCTTTTCCAACGGTCCGATCTGTTTCTCAAGCTCTGAGAGAATATCACTGACCCGGGTCAGATTGTTCTGTTCTTCTTCCAGCTTTTTCAGGGAAAGCGTTTTGCGGCGCTTGAATTTTACAATTCCGGCTGCCTCATCAAACAATTCTCTTCTCTCTTCCGGTTTTCCGCTCAGAATCTTATCGATCTGTCCCTGCCCGATGATCGAATATCCTTCTTTTCCGATTCCGGTATCATAAAACATCTCATTGATATCTTTGAGTCTGCATCCGGTTCCGTTGATCAGATACTCACTCTCACCGGAGCGGTATAGCTTTCTTGTCACTGTCACTTCCGAATAATCCACAGGGAGCTGATGATCCGAGTTGTCCAGTGTGATGGCTACCGAAGCATAACTCAACGGCTTTCTGTTTTCCGTTCCGGAAAAAATGACATCCTGCATGGAACCGCCTCGAAGCTGCTTTGCTCTCTGCTCTCCCAGCACCCAGCGGACTGCATCTGCCACATTGCTCTTTCCACTTCCGTTTGGGCCCACGATTCCCGTAATTCCATTGTGAAACTCAAATTTAATCCGATTGGCGAAAGATTTAAATCCCTGTACCTCAATACATTTTAAATACATAAAACACCCGCTTTAGTTTTGTTTTTTCAGCTTCAGAATTGCCTTGTAAGCGGCTTCCTGTTCCGCTGCTTTTTTCGTCCGTCCGCTTCCTGTCCCATAGACAGTCTCCCCGATCTTCACTTCCACAGTGAAAGATTTGTTGTGGTCCGGACCTTCTTCTTTAATCAGGTGATAAGAGATTCCCTCTTCCATATCAGCCTGTACGATCTCCTGCAAAATAGTCTTGCTATCATAAAAGAGTTTTTTGTTCTCCAGATCTGTCAGGATAAACCGATGAATAAACTCTTTTGCATTAGTAAAACCACCGTCCAGATAAATCGCGCCGATCAGAGCCTCCATCGCATCCGATGTCACAGACGGCCTCTGACGTCCTCCTGTCGCTTCTTCTCCCTTTCCGAGAAGCAGATAACTGCCCAGTTCGATCTCCCGTGCACAAAATGCCAGAGAAGGCTCACACACCATACTCGCTCTTGTTTTTGTCAGCTTTCCTTCCGATACTTTCGGTGATTCAAGAAATAAAAATTCACTGGACACCAGCTCTAAAACTGCATCCCCTAAAAATTCCAGTCTCTCATTGCAATGATATTTTTCCAGATGCTTTTCATTTGTATAAGAACTGTGCATCATCGCCTGCTCCAGCAATGAAAAATCCTGAAACTCATATCCTATCTTTTTTTCCAGCTCTTTTAAATTTTTCTTCATATTTTTCCCTTTATCTAAAACTTTTTGTTCCGGCCTGAATAATACAGTTTGGGTGCGCGACAGAATCACGCACCCAAACCGATCGCCAGAGACAAAAATCTCTTCTTGCCTTTTATTCTACTACTTTTTTAATCTGGTCTACTGCATCCTGCACTGTTGAAATCTTTTCAGCCTCATCGTTGTCGATCTCAATGTCGAATTCTTCTTCAATTCCCATGATAATCTGGAAAATATCCAGTGAGTCAGCTCCTAAATCATCCACAAATGTAGTCTCCGGATGAATGTCATCCTTAGAAACGTTCAGCACGTCTGCGATAATATCCTGTAATTTTTCAAATTCCATAGTTTTTCTTTCCTTTTCTTTGTCCCATTAATTCTTCTTTTTTTTCTTCCTGTGCGGCTGGATCGATTCGCGGATCTTCTCGTTGATCTGCTGATTTTTAAATGTCACACACTGGATGATTGAATTACATACTTCTTTTGAAGTAGAACTTCCGTGAGTCTTGACGACCAGCCCATTCAACCCCAGAAGAGGAGCTCCTCCATACTCGCTGGCATCAAAATCCTTTAATGTAGCTTTCAGTGCCGGCTTCACAAGAAGCGCACCGATCTTACTACGCAGAGACGTCATCATGCCGGCTTTGATCTTCTTCGTCAGAGCTCCGCCGACACCTTCATACAGCTTCAGGATCACATTCCCTACAAACGCTTCCGAAACGATCACATCCGCAGCTCCGTACGGAATATCTCTCGCTTCTACGCTGCCGATAAAGTTAATATCCCTGCAGTTTTTTAAAAGCGGAAATGTCTCTTTTACAAGCGCGTTTCCCTTTTCCTCTTCCGCACCGATATTCACGATTCCAACTGTGGGATTCTTCTTTCCTACCACATGTTCCATGTAAATCGATCCCATCTTCGCAAACTGCACCAGATGAGACGGTCTTGCATCTACATTCGCTCCGCAGTCAATCAGGAGAGATACTCCCTTCATCGTTGGGATCAGCGGTGCAAGCGGAGGTCTCTCCACGCCCTTAATCCTTCCTACGATCACCTGTCCGCCGACAAGAATCGCCCCGGAACTTCCTGCAGATACAAATGCATCTGCTTCGCCCTTTTTCACCAGATTCATCGCTACTACGATAGAAGAATCTTTTTTTCTCCGAATCGCCATGACCGGCGGCTCTGCCGTTTCGATCACTTCCGATGCCGGAATGATCTCAATCCGGTCTTTGGGATAAGTATATTCTGATAACGCCTTTTTCAGCAGTGCTTCCTGCCCTGTAAGCAGAATCTTAATATCATCTCTTTTATTAACAGCTTCTATCGCACCTTTTACCATCTCTGCGGGAGCATGATCGCCTCCCATGGCATCCAGTGCAACTCTTGTAATATCAGACATTTCTCTTCCTCCTAACGCTACTGCATACATTCTACTAAACATCATCCCAAAAATCAATATAAAAGGCTGATTTTAAGATACGAAAAATGGGGACTTTTTTGCAAAGTCCCCATTCCTTAATATCATTTTCAATTAGTCAACTGAAACGATTTCACGTTTGTTGTATGCTCCGCATGCTTTACATACTCTGTGAGGCATCATAAGCTCGCCACATTTGCTGCATTTTACCAGGTTTGGAGCACTCATCTTCCAGTTTGCTCTTCTCTTATCTCTTCTTGCTTTAGAAGATTTGTTCTTTGGACAGATAGACATAGGTTACACCTCCTTAAAATTCTTAAACAAATCACGGACAACTGACATTCTTGGGTCAAGAGCTGTATCTTCACAGTTACAGGTACCCATATTTAGGTTCTGACCACAAACGTTGCAAATGCCCTTACAGTCTTCACTGCATAGAACTTTCGTCGGCCATCCTATCAATATCTCATTATAGAGCATTTTGTCCACGTCAAGATGATATCCGCTTATGAAGTTTGATTCATCTAATCCTTCTCCCAGATCAGCATCCGAAACATTCAAATCAACATGCTTCGTAAAGTTCAGGTCAAACTCCTGCTTCACATCTTCAAGACATCTGTCACATGGAATCAGAATACATAACTCTGTATCCACATGAATAAGAAGCTCTCTGCCTTTCACATGCTCTGCAACAACATGAACCGGTTCTTTACTCACAATCGGAAATGTACCTGTTCTGGACTGAAACGTATCCATCTCCAACTGCACCGTCTCATCAACTGTCTTATGCTGTTCTGACAAAACGTCTGATAGGTTAATTAACATAATCATTACTCCTATTCATACCTAAACTATTATATCATGTTAATCCTATTTGTCAACAAGATTTTTATATTTTATTCACCGGCTGCTGTAAACAGTATCCTCCGCTGAAAAGGGCTGTCCGCTTTTGCGGGCAACCCTACTGACTTTTTAAAATTTTCAGAAGCTTATTTGCGCACCAGTTCCAGTGTCTCGCGTGCAATCGCAAGCTCTTCATTTGTAGGAATTACAAACACTTTTACTTTGGATCCCGGCATTGAGAGCTCTGTTTCTTTTCCTCTGAGTCCTTTGTTTAATTCTGTATTGAATTCGATTCCAAGGTAACCCAGGTAGCTGCATACCTGTTCTCTTACGATATCATCATTTTCACCGATTCCTGCTGTAAATACAATGTCATCTACACCATTCATAACAGCTACGTATGCACCGATATATTTTGCAACTCTGTATGAGAATACTTCCATTGCGATCTGTGCTTTCTTATCGCCTGCCAGAGAGGCATCTGTCAGATCACGGAAATCGCTGGAAAGTCCGCCGGAAAGTCCGTATACTCCAGAATCCTTATTCAAGATCTTCATAACGCCGTCAACATCCAGATCCAGCTTGTGTGCCAAAAATTCCATAATTGCAGGATCGATATCTCCGCAGCGTGTTCCCATTACAAGTCCTTCCAATGGAGTCAGTCCCATGGATGTATCTACGGATTTACCGTTTAAAACAGCTGTTACGCTAGATCCGTTTCCAAGGTGGCATACGATCGTTTTTGTCTCATCATATGCTTTTCCTAACAACTCAGCTGCTCTCTTAGAAACAAAGCTGTGGCTTGTTCCGTGGAAACCGTAACGTCTTACTTTGTATTTCTCATAGTATTCATATGGAAGTCCGTACATGTATGCTTTTGGAGGCATTGTCTGATGGAATGCGGTATCAAACACTGCTACCATCGGTGTGTTCGGCATCAGATTTTCACATGCTGCAACTCCGATCAGGTTTGCAGGATTGTGAAGTGGTGCAAGATCATTGCACTCTTCTACCGCTTTTTTCACTTCATCTGTGATCACTACAGAAGAAGCAAATTTTTCTCCACCGTGTACCATACGATGTCCCACTGCTCCGATCTCATCCAGGCTGTTTACAACACCTGTCTCAGGATTTGTCAGAGCCTCAATCACAAACTGGATCGCCTCTGTGTGAGTCGGCATTGCTTTTTCTGATTTTTCTTTTTCTCCACCTTCCGGCTGATAAGTCAGACGTCCGTCAATTCCGATTCTTTCACAAATTCCTTTTGCCAGAACCTCCTCAGATTTTGCATTGATCAGCTGGAATTTCAAAGAAGAACTTCCACAGTTGATTACTAATACGTTCATTTTTTTCCTCCTGAAAATTTTGTCATTTTATTCATTCTGATTTTAAGTTTTCTAAACAATTACTGTGCCTGAGCCTGTACTGCTGTAATCGCTACTACACCTTCGATATCCTCTGCGCTGCATCCGCGGGACAGATCGTTGACTGGTGCTGCAATTCCCTGTGTCAGAGGACCATATGCTTCTGCTTTTGCAAGTCTCTGTACAAGCTTGTATCCGATATTTCCTGCATCCAGATCAGGGAAGATCAGAACATTTGCATGTCCTGCAACCGGGCTTCCAGGTGCTTTGGACTCTCCTACTGCCGGAACGATCGCTGCGTCAAGCTGCAGTTCTCCGTCCAGTTTCAGTTCCGGTGCCATCTCTTTTGCAAGTCTTGTAGCCTCTACAACTTTATCAACATCGGCATGTTTTGCACTTCCTTTTGTAGAATGTGAAAGCATTGCCACAACCGGCTCTTTTCCTGTCAGAGTTCTGAAAGATTCTGCGGAAGAAAGTGCGATATTTGCAAGCTTTTCAGGATCCGGATTCTGCTCCAGTCCGGAATCTCCAAAAATAAATGTACCGTCTGCACCCATATCGCAATCCGGCACTACCATTACAAAGAATGCGGATACTAATTTTGTTCCCGGTTTTGTCTTCAGGATCTGCAGACACGGACGAAGTGTATCTGCTGTAGAATGACATGCTCCGGATACCATACCGTCAGCATCTCCCATCTTCACCATCATAACACCGTAGTACAGATAGTTTGTCAGAAGAATCTCTCTTGCCTGCTCTTCTGTCATTCCTTTTTTCTGTCTGAGTTCTACCAGTTTTGCAATATAGCTCTCTGTCTTGTCGCTTGTAGCAGGATCTACGATCACAGCTCCTGTGAGATCAAATCCGGCTCCGTTCTTTTCGATCTCTTCCTTGCTTCCTACAAGGATCAGGTCGGCAGTCCCCTCTCTTAAAACTGCCTCTGCAGCCTGGTAAGTTCTTACGTCTTCTGTCTCAGGAAGAACGATTGTCTTTTTGTCAGCTTTTGCTCTTGCTTTAATTTCATCAATAAACGCCATTGTTTAAAGCCCCTTTCATTTGTTTCACTTGCTTTATTATAACGCAAATAAATTTTGTATACAAGTAGCTCTTATGTGCATTTTTAAGTACAATTTTCTCTATTTCTCTATGCTTTTCAGTAATATCGTCAAACATTTAACGAGTATTTTACTTATTTTTTTCAGGACTTTTCCGTTTTTTCAAGAAAAAACGGAGCTTTTTAGAGTCCACTCCAAAAAGCTCCGTTATACATCGTCTTTTTTCTGTCAATATATCTCAGATATGGAAAACGCAGTTACGATCCGGAAATATACCAGAATCGTACAGGTATCCAGAATTGTAGTGATCAAAGGTGCCGCCATGATCGCCGGATCCAGACCGATCTTCTTTGCAGCCAGAGGCAAAACGCAACCGATCGTCTTTGCCATAACAACAACAGCAATCATCGTAATTCCGATCGCCACTGCCAGCATCACATCCTGATCGTACATAATATAGATGCGAAGCCCATTGACCATCGCCAGAATCAAACTGACTACAAGTGCAATCCGCACCTCTTTGAAGATCACCCGAAAAATGTCCTTGAACTCAATTTCACCTACTGCAATTCCCCGAATTACCAGTGTAGAACTCTGGGATCCGCAGTTTCCTCCTGTTCCATCAGCATCGGGATAAATGTGATCAGAACCGGCATTACTGCCATCGCACTCTCATATCGCCCCAATATCTCTCCTGTCACAGTCGCTGATAACATCAGAAGCATTAACCAGAGACTTCTGTTCTTGCATGTCGAAATACCGAGGTTCCGAAATAAGAGCCTTCACTCGGACTGACACCGGCCATGATACTGATATCTTCTGTCGCCTCATCCTGCAAAACGAACATAGCGTCGTCTACTGTTACAATCCCGACCATACACATCTCATGGTCAATGATCGGAATCGCGATCAGTCCGTACTTCCGGATTGTCTCTGCCACTTCCTCCTGATCATCCAGCGTCTTTGCGTAAATGACATTCTCATCCATGATCTCTTCAATCTTTCTGGATTCACCGGATGTTAAAATGTCCTTCACATCCACAACACCGATCAGCTTTTTCTTTTCTGTCACATAACAGGTATAGATTGTCTCTTTATTAATACCAACCTGACGGATCTTCAAAATGGCATCTGCCACAGTCATCTCTTTGTTCAGACTGATATAATCGATATTCATAATACTTCCGGCACTGTCTTCCGGATAATTCAAAAGCGCATTGATCTTCTGCCGCGTCTCTTCATCTGTCGCCATCAACAGTCTGTCCACCACATTAGCAGGCATCTCTTCCAGAACATCTACTGTATCATCCACATACATCTCTTCCATACTTCTTCCAGCTCGGAATCCGTCAGCGCATTGATCAGTACCTCTCGAGTATCACTGGTCATGTCTGTAAACACTTCTGCCGCCTCTTCTTTTGCAAGCAGTCTAAAGAGCAGGATCATCTGGCGTTTATCGATCTTTCCATATTCCAGTCCATCCTCCAGCATTTCCACAATATCTACAGGGTGCATGTTTTCCAGTTCATCTTTTAATTCTTTAAACTCCCGCTTTTCCAGCATTGATAACAATACATCGTATTCCATAATCACATCCACCTTTTTTGATTTGTTCTTGCCGTCCTTTTATAGTATAATAGGTAATAAAATGATATACAAGGAGATTTTTATGAAAATTGTCGGTTTAATCACAGAATACAATCCTTTTCACAACGGACACCAGTATCATATCCAAAAATCACTGGAAGTCACAGGCGCCGATGCAGCCATTGTCGTGATGAGCGGAGACTACGTGCAGAGAGGGACTCCCGCCATTATGCCAAAGCATCTTCGTGCGGAAATGGCATTAAAATGCGGTGCCTGTGCAGTCTTTGAGCTGCCTGTCTGCTATGCGACCGCCACTGCAGAATTATTTGCGTTGGGAGCTGTCTCCTTTCTGGATCAGCTTGGCGTTGTAGATTACCTCTGCTTTGGCAGTGAATGCAATGATCTTGACGGACTGACAAAAATTGCTGATATCCTCTGTGATGAGCCTGACGAATATACGAAGTTTCTCAAAGAAAATTTAAGAGCAGGTATGTCGTTTCCTGCTGCCCGCCAGGATGCGTTGTCTTCCTACATGGGCATTTCAGACTGTTCTTTTTTATTAAGTGATCCGAACAACATTCTGAGTATCGAATATTTAAAAGCATTGCGACGTGTGAAAAGCAGGATACAGCCGTTTACTATCAAGCGCATGGAATCCGACTACCACGATCAGACGCTGCGCTCTACTTACAGTTCGGCTTCTGCTATCCGTTCTCTCCTTGCATACTCGAGTTCTGTACTCCAGACACAGCAGGTTACCGGAGAGACTTTCGAAAATACACCATTTTCCAGTATTTTAAATGAACTGGAAGATCAGGTGCCCAAAAGCTGCCTGGCACTTTTAAAAGATTATCACAAAGTGTTATATCCGGTTTATCAGAACGATTTTTCGCTTCTGATGAAATATAAGCTTTTGAACAAAACACCTCAGAGTCTCATTCGCTATATGGATGTTTCCGAAACACTTGCCAACCGGATCCAGAACAATCTGAATGATTTCTTTAACTATAAGCAGTTCTGTGAATTATTAAAGACCAGGGAGCTGACACAGACAAGAATCAATCGCGCACTTTTGCATATTATGCTTGGTCTGAAAAAAAACAACGTGAGAGAATATATGGAAAACGGCGGACATTTCTATGCCAAACTTTTAGGTTTTCGAAAAGACAGACAAGATCTGCTTTCTATCATTGCCAAAAAAAGTGCTCTGCCGCTGCTCACCCGCCTTTCCGATACTGACAGTATCTCCGAAATCGGTCAGAAAATGCTCCGACATGATATTTTGGCATCCAATCTGTATCAGTCTGTGATCACGGATAAATATAAGACCGCTTTTCGAAATGAATATAAACAGCCAATGCTGAAGATATAGAAAAAGGAGATTACATTATGAAACGTCCATTTACCAGACTGGAGAAAAAACAGTTACTAATCTTTGCTTTGATCGCCTTTGGCATTCCTTATCTGATGGGAATCCCGATGGCGTTCGGATATCAACGGGGAACTTCTCTGGATTTTTTTGCAAATGCCCAGATGTATTATCCGGCTGCCGGAGCCATTGTCGTCTTTCTTCTGACAAAAACAGAGTTTCCGATGCCCCGGCGGTTTTTCTATGGGTACCTTGTACTAACTGTACTGTTTGCCATCAGCTCTGTACTCAGTGTACTTATACCGGATGCCAACCTGTGGGTTATGGTCATCAATATGCTCACAATTGCCGGCAATCTGGCTCTCTGGGTTTTGTTTCTTCTTGACAAACGTGAAGTCCGCTTTATCTGGGGACTGACCTGGTCCGGGCCTGACAGCAGAAGACACTTTCTGTATGTAGTTCTGTTTTTCATGCTGTTTACAGGAAATCTTCTGATTTCCAGCTTCACAGACAATACTGCAGATTCCTTCCTCGCTCTTTTTGCTTCTCCGATGTTCTGGCTGTCACTGCTTTCTTTGTTTGTCAGCTTTTTCCTCGTCTTTTCCGCCTTTTTCGGAGAAGAATATGGATGGCGTTACTTTTTGCAACCGATCCTGCAGGAGCATTTTGGAATGCGAAAAGGAGTTCTCATCCTTGGTGTATTCTGGGGATTGTGGCATCTCCCGCTGAACCTGTTTTACTATGCACCTGATACAAGGCTTCAGAGTATTGCCGCACAGCTTATCACCTGTATTGCACTGAGCGTATTCTTTGCTTTTGCTTATATGAAAACAGACAACATCTGGATCCCTGTCATCCTGCATTTTATGAACAACAATATTGCAGGACTGATCAGTGGAGGCACTGTTTCCGGAGCTGTCATAGAATGGAAAGCGGTTTTGATACATCTTATTTTCTATAGTATCTTCTTCCTTCCATTTCTGGCATCCAAAGTGTTTCGGGAGTCAGAGACAGAAAAGAAATGATTGCATAAAATGAACATGGGAGATTGCACAAAATAGTTGCGTATCTCCCATGTTTCCATTTATACCTTTTCATTATTTTTTACTATGTGCAGCGTACCCCTTTTTAATTGAAAAACAACATCTGCCTTTTTCGCAATTTCATTTGAATGAGTAACAATGACTGCACATTTGTTCATCTGGTGTACACTGTCTTCCAGTATTTGCATAATGGACATTGCAGTTTCTTCATCGAGGTTTCCTGTCGGTTCATCTGTAAACTGTACCCCTATCCCCTTATGCCTTGAAAATAGAGGCTTTAACTGTATGCACACTTGTGTACTGTGTGTTATTTTCCATAAGAAGAGCTAGTATACTGTATTGTTGACATTTAACTAAATATTTATAGCTATTATAGCCGCTTCATGTTAAAATAAAAGAAAACGGCGGTGATTTATATGGCAAGACCAAGAAAATATGTCATTAAACTTACAGATGATGAATTGAAGACATTAA
>ENA-OQIG01000035-OQIG01000035.1-human-gut-metagenome-genome-assembly--contig:-NODE-35-length-76530-cov-4.622305_pt1 | contig 76530 bp, 95 predicted proteins | sample MGYA00242576_ERZ504741 | MGnify/ENA primary metagenome ERZ504741 (study PRJEB26092, sample SAMD00036436) | human gut metagenome | host: Homo sapiens | study: EMG produced TPA metagenomics assembly of... | reverse complement strand
TTATAGATCTCGTAGTGAGTACTGCGCCGAATAAATAGCAGTCCAGGTCGGAGATCAGGCCGGTGTTGGCGGAAGCTTTTTAGAAGGTGTGCTTTTTGCTGCAGTTTTTGTTCCAGCGCTTCTTCTGGTGGTTTTATGAGCTGCGGTAGTTGTATTTTTCTTTGTCTGGCCTGCCTGCTTTCTCATTGTCATATTAATTTTCCCCCTTAATTTTAAGGACAGCACCCCAGTTGCCCTTTAATTTAATTTCCAGTCTGCCGTTTTGTACAGGCAGAACGTTATTTTCACAGGTTTCATTATCGCTGTTTAAAAGATCCACTGCTGTCTGTGCCTGGATCGGAACCGGGATGTTTAATGTGGCTTCATTGTCATCATTATTTAAAGCAGTGATGATCAGGCTGTTATTTCCCCATCTTGCGTAGGCATACTGCCTGTTGGTAAGAAGCAGTTCCTGGTATTTTCCTGTGTGCAGTTCTTCATTTTCTTCATGGATCTTTCCAAGTCTGGAAATGAAATCGGTAAGCTCGCAGTTTAATTCCGGTATTTTTTCAGCCGGAATGCAGGGACGCAGGTCATCATCACAGGTAGAAGTACGTTTTCCTTCGGTGCCCCATTCACCGCCGTAGTAAATAGACGGAATTCCCGGAAGAGTCATTAAACAGGTGTATACAGGATACAGATGCTCTTTTACCTTTAATTTGCTGGCAATACGGTCTTCGTCGTGGTTATCCAGGAAGGTATAAAGCTGTCTTCCAATGGCTTCCAGACGGCGGACATTATGTGCGATCTCAAAGAAGTTATGGTCATTAAAGCCAGAGTAAATGCTCTTGTGCAGCTCGTAGTTTGTAACAGAATGGAGCATTTCCGGGTTCACCCAGCGGCTGTAATCACCGTGGATGACTTCACCCATAAGCCAGAAATCCGGTTTCATGGAAGCGGTCTTTGCACGCATTTCCTTCATGAAATTAAAGTCCAGGATATTGGCGCAGTCTAAGCGGATGCCGTCAATGTCAAATTCGTCCATCCAGAAACGGATCACATCAAAAAGATAATCTTTTACCTGCTGGTTATAAAGATTTAAACAGGGCAGTTCAAAATGTCCCTGCCATGCTTCATAGCCAAATGGATCCCCTAAAGGACTCTGCCAGCCGAAATTTACCCCTTTGTACCAGTCTTTGTAAGGGGAGTCCCATTTCTTTTCCTGGATATCTTTAAAAGCGAAAAACTCACGGCCTGTGTGGTTGAAAACACCGTCAACTACCACTTTAATGCCATTTTCATGGCAAAGCTTTGTAAATTCGCGGAAATCATCGTTAGTTCCAAGCCTACGGTCAACCAGTTTGTAATCTCTGGTGTCATATCCATGACTGGATGATTCAAAAAGAGGACCTATGTAGATGGCATTGCAGCCTAAAGAACGGATATGTGGGATCCACTGATCCAGTTCTTTAAACCGGTCTGTCACCTCTGTCTGCACGTTTGTCTTTGGAGCTCCGGTTATCCCCAAAGGATACATATGATAAAAGATAGCTTGTTCATACCAGGTACTCATGTTGTCAGTCCTCCATGTTTTTGAATTTTCTCAGTAAAAACTGATAGCGCAGCTGCGCGGCATTCCATTCGTAAATATAGCAGTCGATCAGCGACGGCTCTGTGGCCTGCTCAAAATGGTTCTGGGCTGTTTCCAGGGCCCAGAGGGTGCGCTCAATATCATCCCACAGTTTCCGTCTTGTAAAAACCAGATCCTGGTTTACAGGTGCTGCGGCTGCAGCTTCGCGAATGGCTTTTAAAAATCCCGGCATAAATCTTCATCTCCCAACTTCTGACTGGTTTACTTTGGCATCAATTAGTATATCTGGGAAAAAAAGAATTATGCATGGATTACATGAACTCCTCCAGTCTGTATCCCAGCTCCATAAGAGACCGGGTGGAGTCACGTAAGGTGAGATAGTAGTAATTGGCTGTCCCGTCCTGACGTACACCTACCAGACCCGCATCTTTTAAAATTTTCAGATGATGGGATATGGCAGGTCGGGAAAGGCTGGTGCGGCGTGTGATCTCGTTTACATTCATGGCATGACCTTCAAAGTCGATGGTTCCCTGTGGGTCCTCTGATCTCACGGCTGCTTCTGTAAGAAGTTCCACGATGGAAAGCCGGACCTTATCTCCCAGGGCAATAAAAAGGGGCATGCAGCAATGAAATTGCTTCTGCAGATCCTGTACCGTTGTCATAACCGTCCCCTCCTTTGGTTTAAATTTTTAAACTAATAGTATTTTACCATTACAGGGCATCGGGGTCAATAGAAAAATACCTCTTGACAGGAGGGGGAAAGTACGGCATAATAAGGTCACATTCTTTGAAAAATCTATTTTTCATTTTTAATTCTGTAATTTTTAGTGCGATTTTTCAGCACAGGATCCAGTTGTGAGTTTAATCAGATACAGGGATAAGTGGGTCATTTTGTGAGTTTATGTTTTGGTTTGGGAGGTGAGAAATTCGGTTTATGGGAGTTTAAGTTATTTAAGTCAGAGTGTATTCTGGGGGACATTGCTTTTGGCAGCATGGTCTGACTGGAAATATTACAGGATCCCTAACAGGCTTATTATTTTTGGGATAGTGTCCGGGATCATGTCACTGGTTTTTCAGGCTGCGGATTTGGAAGCAGGGAGTAAGATCCCATGGCTGCTGCTGGCACTATCCGGCTTTCTGGTCCGGGGAGTGGCTGTGCTGGTTTTGGGGATATTTTTACACAGCCTGGGCATGATAGGAGCCGCAGATCTGAAGCTTGTGGCGCTTCTTGCAGCCTGGCTGGGCTTTTCGGAAACAATAAAAATTTTATGTGTAGGATTTATCTTAGGGGCTGTCTGGTCCCTTCAAAAAATGTTGCGATACGGCAGCGCTTTTCAACGATTTCTTTATTTGTCAGCCTATATCAGGCAGATACTCAGCAATAAAAAAATAGAAAAATATTATGATCCGGTCCGGGATGGAACAGAATGTGTGATCCCTTTGGGAACCTGCTTTTGTATGGCAACCGTTCTGGTCTTTCTGGAAAAATGGATCTTTTAGGAGGAGAAGACATGATAAAAGTAATGGTCGTATATGACGAAGATCCTTTGTATGCAGGGCGTTTGGCCGAATATGTAAACCAGAAGGAGACATTTCCCTTTCAGGCAATGGCATTTTCAGACCTGGAAAAACTGAAAGCCTATGGCAGGGACCATGAGATTGCCATTCTTTTAGTGGGAGAAAGAGTAAGAGAGGAAGCAAAGGAGATAAAAGCCGGATTAAAAATGCTTCTCTGTGACGGGGAGTTTGTGTCACAGGAGGAAGCCTCGGTTTATAAGTTCCAGTCCGGTGACTGTATCTTACAGGAAGTGATGGCCTGTTACTGTACCGTTCCCCCGGAGCCGGGACTGGCACTTATGGGAAAAAGGGCACTGATCATGGGTATTTATTCACCCATAGGACGCTGCGGAAAAACATCTTTTTCTTTAACACTGGCCCATATGCTTGGAAAGAGCCAGGGCGTTCTTTTTATCAGCTTAGAAGAATATTCCGGTTTTTCAAAGCTGGTCTGCGGTGGATATGAACAGGATCTTTCAGATGTGTTTTATCTGTACAGGCAGGGAGATTTTAACTGGCTGAAATTAAAATCCCTGATCCTGTCCCATGGAAATGTAGATTATATCCCACCTGCCGCTTATGGGGAAGATTTAGACCAGGCTCAGCCGGAAGAAATCGCAGGTCTTTTAAAACAGATCGGGACAGAAAGCGGTTATGAACGGATCGTTGTGGATATGGGACACATGGGAAAAGGGGCTTTGGAGCTGTTTGCGGCCTGTGATGTTGTGTATATGCCGGTGTTAGATGACCCTGTATCCACTGCGAAGTTAGAGGATTTTGAAACCTATCTGAAAGAAGCAGGCCATAAAGGCATGGAAGAAAAGATACAGAAACTGCATCTGCCGGAAATAAAAACAGGGATCCGGCGGGGCGGCTATATGGAGCAGCTTCTCTGGAGCGAAATGGGCGATTATGTGCGAAAACTTTTAGAAGGGGGATATTAAAAATTGGAAGGGGAACAGGGCAGTTTAAACGGAAGGCGGGAAGTGATCCGGGGAGAGTTAAGAAGAAATGTCATGGGGCAGTTAAAAGATCAGATCTATTTAGAGGATGAACAGCTTTATGAACAGATCGATACAGCGATCCGGCAAAAGGGGAAAGAAACTTATCTGCCTTTAAAGGAACGGCTGTGGCTGCGAAACAGTCTGTATGACAGTTTCCGTCGGCTGGATATCCTCCAGGAACTTTTAGATGATAAAGATGTAACCGAGATCATGATCAACGGGGCGGGAAAGATCTTTATAGAGAAAAAGGGAAACATGGTCTTATGGAACCGCCGGTTTGAAAAAACAGAGCAGTTAGAGGACATTATCCAGCAGATCGTAGGAAAGGTAAACCGGATCGTCAATGTATCTTCTCCCATTGCAGATGCCAGGCTGGAGGACGGATCCAGAGTCCACATTGTACTGCCGCCTGTTGCACTTGACGGTCCGGTGGTGACCATCCGTAAATTCCCGGATCCCATTACCATTGAGAAGCTGATCCGTTTCCAGGCACTGACAGAGGAATCAGCCCAGTTTTTAGAGCAGCTGGTAAAAGCGAAATATAACCTGTTTGTCTGTGGCGGTACAAACTCCGGGAAAACAACTTTTTTAAATGCTCTTTCCTCTTTTATACCGGAAACAGAGCGTGTGATCACCATTGAAGACTCTGCAGAGCTGCAGATCACCCATGTTCCCAATCTGGTGCGGTTAGAGACCCGCAATGCCAATACAGAAGGAGAAGGTGAGATCACCATCAGTCAGCTGATCAAAGCCTCTTTGCGTATGAACCCCTCCAGGATCATTGTAGGGGAAGTAAGAGGGGCAGAGGCCTTAGATATGCTTCAGGCTATGAATACAGGCCATCCCGGTTCTTTATCTACCGGTCACGGCAACAGTCCCCAGGATATGCTTTCAAGATTAGAAGTAATGGTGCTTATGGGGGCGGAGCTGCCTTTAGATGCGATCCGCAGCCAGATTGCGTCGGCCCTTGATATTATGGTCCATTTGGGAAGATTAAAAGACGGGAGCAGAAAAGTATTATCGATTGTAGAAATAGGGGGATATAAAAATGGAAAAGTGGAACAGAAGCCACTTTTTGTCTATGACAGAGAGGAAAAAAGACTTAAGAAAACAGGGGAACTTAAGGCGAGGGAAAAACTTGCTGATGCAGGAGATTAACAGAAAAAGGTGGAGCAGGTCTTCTGGCAGGGAAAAGCAGAAAGAGGATTTAAACGGCAGGGCAAGACCGCCGGATTACAGGGAATATCAATTATCCCAAAAAGAATGGATGCAATATCTGATCATGGGAGCCGGGGCAGCAGGACTTTGTGCTTATACATTTTATCGCAGTGTACTTGCATTTTTATTTCTTCTTCCGGTGGCTTTTCTGTATCCGGTCTATAAGAAAAAGGATCTGGAAAAAGAACGGATCCGCAGGCTGACACTGCAGTTTAAAGAGGGGATCATGGTTTTGGCATCTTTCTTAAGCGCCGGTTATTCTCTGGAAAACAGTCTTTCGTTAAGTGTAAAAGAATTGGAAGGCCTTTATGGAAAAACAGGGATGATCACAGAAGAGTTTTCCTATATGGAAGCAGGGGTAAGGATGAACCGTCCGGTGGAACTGCTTTTAGCTGATATGGGAAGGCGCAGCGGTATTCAGGATGTGGATCAGTTTGCCCAGGTATTTGCAGCGGCAAAACGAAGCGGAGGGGAGCTGACGGATATTATAAGCCAGACGGCCGGGATCATCCGTGACAAGATACAGGTACAGGAGGAGATCCATACACTGACAGCTGCCAGGGTATTTGAACAAAAGATCATGAACGGAATTCCTTTTGGGATCATATTGTATATCGATTTTACATCACCGGGCTTTTTTCATGTTATGTATGAAACCTGGCTGGGTCGTATTTTTATGACAGCGTGCCTGGGGATATATGTGGGAGCAGTATTTCTGGCAAAGAAGATCCTGGATATCCCATTATAAGGCAGATGAATGTATGAAAGAAACGAAGAGAAAATTTTATAAAAAGATCTGTAAGTGGAAAAAGCAGATTTTATGTGTGGGAGCCGGTATTTTTCTGGGAATTGCTGCATGGCTGGCACAGGGCATGGATCCTGTAATAGAAGCAGGAAATGTGATCCAAAGACCGGATATCGATGATGGACAGGTGGACCAGGAACTGTATGTAAAGGGGCTTGTGGATCAGGAGAAGGAAATGGTTTTAAAACTGCCTGTTTCTGCAAGGCAGTATACAAAAGAAGAAGCATATCAGGCATATGAGGAAATCTTAAAACAGCTTCCGGAATGGATCAAAGGGGACAACCTTTCACTGGAAGAGGTAAGGCAGGATCTGGAGCTGCCTGCATACTGGCAGGGAGCAGGAGTGCATCTTAGCTGGCAGTCATCGGATCCGGAACTGGTGGAAAGTGATGGAACCGTGCATACCTGGGAGTTTGAAACAGGGGATGAGGCTATCGATCAGTGGCCGGTCATCTTAAAAGTGAGGATGACAGATGGAAACTGGCCGGAAGAATATGAGATTCCCATTAAAGTCAGGCCTCCATTGTATACAGAAGAAGAACGTACCATACAGGAATTTACATCACTTCTCACATCAGAGGAAGAGGTACAGAAACATCAGGATCAGGTTACACTGCCCTCTGTATACAAAGACAGGGAGATTTCCTACAGCACAGCCAGGGAACCTGTATTTCTTCAAATGTGCTTTCTGGGGGCAGTTGCAGCGGTATTTATAAGCCTGAAGGAAAAAAGCGACAAAAAGAAAGCAGAAGAGGAACGGAAAGACCAGCTGCTTATGGATTATTCCGAGGTGCTGTCACGGCTGATCATTTTCTTAGGGGCGGGCATGAGTATACGCACTGCCTGGGACCGGATCGCAGAGGATTATAAAATGGCTGTGAAAGAAGGACGAAGAGGGCCGCGTTATGTATATGAAGAAATGTATGTTACCAGCGGTCAGTTAAAAAGCGGGGAGTCAGAAGCACGTGCTTTTGCGGAATTTGGAAACAGATGCGGGCTGCAGCAGTACAGGAAGTTTTCCGGGCTTTAGAGCAGAACCGAAAAAACGGCTCTAAAAATTTAAGGGAAACACTGCGGTTAGAAATGGCAGATGCCTTTGAGCAGCGTAAGCACCAGGCAAAACGTATGGGAGAAAAAGCAGGTACAAAATTGTTGATCCCGCTGTTTCTTCTCTTGGCTGTGGTGATGGCGATGATCACGGTTCCGGCATGGATCGCGTTTGGTTAAAAGGAGGATATGAGATGGAAAAGCAAAGAGATAATCATATAGAACAGAATGTAACGGAACAACATACAACAGAGCAGGGCGGAATTTATAGAAAGATCAGGGATTTTGCGCTGGATGAAACAGGTGTGGGGGTGATAGAACTTGTGCTCATCCTGGTGGTCCTGGTAAGTCTTGTGATCGTTTTTAAGAAGCAGATCAACACACTTTTAGAAAATATCTTCAAGCAGATCAATACAAAATCAAAAGAGGTTTATTGATGAGAGAAAAGGGAGAAGTTACCGTCTTCCTTGCGATGATCCTGGTGATGATCATGACATTTTTGCTGGTTATGGCAGAGTCAGCCCGTACAGCGGGGCAGCGGCTGTATCTCCGAGTAGCTTCAAATTCAGCAATGGAGTCTTTGATGGCACAGTATCACAGAAGCCTTTGGAATGAATACAGGATCCTTGGACTGGAAACGGACAGTAAAGGCCTTTTAGAGGAAGAATTTAAGGGCTTTCTGGAACCTTATATGAAGGCAAAAAACTGGTATCCGTTGAAAACAGAGGATGCAGTTGTAAAAGACATGGCAGTGCTGACAGAGGGAAAAGGCAGCTGTATGGAGCAGGAGATCCTTGATTATATGAAATACGGGCTGGCAGGTATACTCTGGGAGTCTATGACAGAAGGGGAAGCCAAAGAAGTTCTGGGGGATATAAAAAATGCGGCCAGTGTGAACCGTGTGTCAGATCTGTATGAAGAACACAGCAAAGAAGCAGTTGCCCTTGAAAAAGCCCTTGAAAAATTAAATGCCAGACTGGAACAGCAGAAAACACACTGGGAAGAAGGACTGGACTGCCTGGAAAGTTTAAACGGCGAAGGCATGATCCGAAAATGTGAAGCTGTGATCAAAGACCTGAAGGCAGTTCCGGGACTGGTGGAAGCTTATGAAAAAAAGGCAGACCAGATGGAACGCGCCCTTAAAAAAAGCAGGGAGAAATTTGTATCCGAGGAAGATCTAAAAGAGTCTTCCCGGGGACCTTTAACAAAAGAGATCCGGTCTTATGAAACCTACATTTCCCAGGACGGAGAACGAAGAAACATGATCCGGGGACTTACAGAAAAAAGCAGGGAAAATATCCGGTTTATGGAACAGCTGATAGAAGAGGCAGAAGAAGTGATCCAGTATATTGACGACTGGGAACCTTCCGATGAAGAGGATGATCTGGATGAAGAAGAACTGTGGGAACCGGTGATCCGCCATATGAGCCGGTATCCGGTTCTGACATTGGGAGTTTCTTTTGGAGTAAAAGACAAAGAAAAAGAGGGATGGTTAGAGAAAATCAAATCAATGAGTGGAAAAGGCATTTTGAAGATAGTATTACCGCCAGACTGCCAGGTTTCAGAAAAAAGACTGCCTCTTTTACAGGCACCGTCTGCTCTTTCAAAAAATGACACTGCACATTTTCAGGGGATTTCCGGCTTGATGGATCGTTTAACAGTATCTGAGTATGGGGTGCGGTACTTTTCCCATTTTGAAAAAATAAAAGACAAGGATAATTTTTACGAACTTGAATATATTTTATATGGGAAGAAAACGGACAGGGAAAACCTGGAGGCATCTGTTTTAAAACTGGTTTCTGTACGCCAGGGATTGAATATGATCCATATATTATCAGATGGAAAAAAACGTCAGGAAGCAGAAACGCTGGCAGCGGCTATAACAGGAGGTGGTAGTTTGCTTCCGCTGACAGCAGTGGTAACTTTTTTTGTTATGGGTGTGTGGGCTTTGGCAGAGGCAATGGCAGATGCGAGAAGCCTTTTAGACGGTGGAAAAGTACCTCTTATGAAGACCGGCTCTGACTGGAAACTGAGCCTGGAAAATGTTTTGAAAACAGGAGCAGAAGGAAGACTTCCGGATCTTGAAAAAACGGATCCTGAAAATGAAATGGGACTGGATCTGAAAGGATATCTCAGGCTGTTTTTATTTGTAAGTTATGGTACGCAGCCTTTATTCCGGATGATGGATATAATGCAGATCAATATCCGCAGGGAACAGCCGGACTTTTTGTTAGAACAATGTGTCTGTATGGTGGATATGGAAGCTGTATTTTGTGGAAAACCTGTATTTTTTTCTTCAGGTCCGTGGAAAACTGCCGGAAAGAGCCGCTTTGCTGTAACGGGAAGTTATCTTTCTGTTCCCTGAATGACAATGTATCCGGACATATTCCGGGAGAATATTACAAAAGAAAGGAGGCCTGTGATGATGCCCTTTTTCAGGAGCAAATCTTATTCTAATTATTTAACACGACACTCCATTTATAAATCAAAAAAATTTTTCGCACCTCTCCAAGTACGAACCCATAAATATGTAGCACTTTTAAAACAGAAAAAATTTTCCGGAAAAGGGCATTATCATGGGTCTCCTTTGGAGGACGGAGAAACATTACAGAGGAAAAAAGAGGAAGTCTTACATTAGAAGCTGCCCTTTGTTTTCCGCTGGTGGTATTTTTCTGCGTGATCCTGATCATGCCTATGATCCTGATGGACAGGCAAAGGCAGATCCAGGCAGCAGTCGAGTCTGTGGGAGAAGAGATCAGCAGTATGCCTATGTTTCTTATCTTTATAAATCCGGAAAGGGAGAAACATTAGATGTCAGTGGCACAAACGAGCGGGAAGGTAGTCAGCTTCTTGAAAAAGTAACAGCTGCATATGCTGTTGAGTCAGTGAAAAGAAAGATTTCGGAGCAATGGGTCCGGGATCTTAGTTTTTATGGGACGCAGATCACGGAAGATGAAATGCTTCAGATCATTATGAAATATAAAATGCCACTGCCATTTTCCCTGTTTGGCCAGGATAGTGTGGATGTGGAAACGGTTTGCAGCCGCAGGTTGTGGACAGGGCAGATGGAGAAAGAGGAAAAAAGAAGGCAGAAACCGGGGAACAGGATGAAAGAATGGTTTATATAGGAAAGTCCTCTACCCGGTATCATTTGCAAAGCACCTGCCATTATCTTTTTCACAACCTGACCCAGATCCATTCAGATGATCTTGTAAGTATACGCAATCAGGATGGAAAAAAATATAAACCTGCTCTGCCTGTAAAAGCAGTGAAAATGCTGGTCCGTATTATGTCCTTCCCTATGGGACCAGTTATCACAGCAGGGAAGATTGCCGGTCGCTTACTGCATATGTACAGGAAGTGCCCTTGCGGCAGGTGGAATATTTAGGCCCCTGCTCGTACTGTGCGGGCGGAAGGTAAAAATGAAAAGGAGAATACAAAAATGAATATGAAAATGGGGATAGAAGCAGCACTGAGGATCTGTTTTTTATTATTTTTACTGTCAGCTTCCTGGCAGGATCTAAAGAAAAAGACTATTAAAAAAAGTACGTTCCAGATATGGGGAACGGTAGGGGTCATTCTTCAGGCAGCACATATTTTCAGCCAGATTTTTATGGGAACAGAAAAAATGGAAATGCAGGTGATCGTACAGGAAGTTACGGGCCTTATGTTTGCAGCTTTATTGGGAATTTTGTTATTAAGCCTTTCTACTGCTACGGAAGAAGCTATGGGAAAAGGAGATGGCTGTTTCTTTCTGGTAGCAGGGATCTTCCTTGGTTTCTGGAAAAATATGCTGCTGTTATCCGGCGGTCTGTTTTTATGTTTCCCGGCAGCTGTTTATCTGATGATAAAGGAAGAAAAGCGAGAAATACAGAAAGCATCCCGTTCTTGCCATTTGTGTTTCCGGTGGGACTGGGGGTCCTGTTTTTATGAATAAAAGAAGGGAAACTGTATTAAAAGATGAAAGAAAAAAGCGAAAATCCATAGAAACAGAATGGAAGGGAAGCCTTACAGTAGAGGCTTCCTGTGTTATGGCTGTGGTGCTGTTTTCGCTGGCAGCCCTTATAGGAAAAGCAGGGCAGATCCATGATGAAACGGCAGCAGCTATGGTGCTTCACGAAGGTATAGAAAAATGCCGCCATGAAAAAATATAAGATCAGAAGATGCGGAAGCGTTTTTCAAAAGGAATGCAGGGCTGATGCTGCGGTATACGGATCTTACTGTTTCCATACAGGAAAAGGGAGCAAAAAAGATGGGAAAAGTGAAAGGAGGGGACTGGGAAAAACAGATTGAGATGAAAGAATTCAGACCGGAAGAATTTATGCGGATGGTCACAGGGATAACCGGGGGTACAAATGAGAATTGAATATATACGGGAAATGAAGCGCAGCTATATGACAGTAACAGGGGAAGGAGTGGGGGAAAGCTATGAAACCGGCATGCTGGCTAAAAACCAGATCTCCGGTCTTCTGAAAATGAAGATAAAATACATGGATGGAGTACCTGTATATTGTTATGATATTACTTCCCGCCAGCCTGTAAGCCGGCTGTTTGAAAGCCGGCCTGCAGGTGAAAACCAGGTGAGAAGTTTTTTTCTGCAGCTTTATGAAACATTAGACCGGATGGAAGCGTATCTTTTAGGTGATGGAGGGATCCTTTTAGATCCGGAACTGATCTACGCAGATCCGGAAACCTTTCAGATGGGCTTTTGTGTGGTGCCTGGAAGAAAGGAAGATTTTAACAGCCAGTTGTCTTTATTCCTGCAATATCTTATGAAGAACATAGATCACAGGGACAGGGAATGTGTGGTTCTTACCTATGGACTTTACCAGACCAGTATGAAAGATAATTATGGGATGGAAGATATGATGGCACTTCTTTCTAAGGAAGAGGCAAAAGATTTAAAGACGGAAAAAGATTTGCTTATGGAACGGAAAGGAGAAGGAAAAACAGAAACAAGACCAGAAATAAAAACAGAGAAAGAAGATATGGCAGAAGAGTCATCTTTGTATGGGCTTGAAAATGATGCACAGGAGGAACGGGAGCTATTTTCAGAGGGAGGAACGTATGCAAATAATGGATGGAGCCTGTGGAAGAAACTGTTACTTCTTTTTTTTACTGCGGTTATGGCAGCGGGTGGTACCTGGTTTCTGTATGGCTGGTCTGTATTAAGAAAAATGTGGGTCTATGGGGCTGCAGGGGGCGGAATTGCAATATTAGGAACGGTTTTGCTGCATATGATGCGAGGAAAAGTCAGGGGTTTGCTTCCTGGAAAATATGGAGGAACCGGTGTGAAAGAGCCGGAAAATTCCTGGCAGGTGTTTTATGAAGAGACAGAAGAAGCGCAGAATGCAGAGAAAGCAGAAAAAATAAGACAGGGATCAGCGCCGGAAAAAATACCGGGATATGTACCTGCAAGAGAAAAGACAGCAGAAAGACAGCAGGAAAAACAAACAGAGGAACTTCAGGAAGAATGTCAGACTATGCTGCTTACTGTAAAAGAGGAGCCGGATCATATGCTGGTATCGGCAGGAGAAGAAAATGAAGATATTGCAGTGGGATATGTTCCCTTTGTGATAGGAAAACATACAGGGCTGGCGGACTATATTTTAAATAAAAGTACAGTAAGCCGTTTTCATGTAAGGATCACAGAGGAGGATGGGCAGTATTTTCTTACAGATCTGAATTCCACAAATGGAACAAAGGTCAATGGAAGGCTGCTGGCAGCCAACGAAAAAGTGGTGCTCAGTCAGGGGGATGAAGTGTGGATCGCAGAGGAAAAGTACCTTTGGAGATAGAAAAAGTCATAAAACGACAGGAGGTGACAGAAACAGACATGGAGAGGGGACGTTTTTTTTGGAGATATTGCAGAAATGCGCTTAACAAGGGAAAAAAATTATGCTAGTATTATAAACAAGAAAAGCGCTTATCGACACAGAAGAGGAGGAATTAAAAATGGCAGAAGATAATTGTATTTTTTGTAAGATTGCAAGGGGGGTGATTCCTTCTACAACTGTTTATGAGGACGAGGATTTCCGTGTGATCCTGGATCTGGGTCCGGCATCAAAAGGACATTCACTGATCCTGCCTAAAAAGCATTTTGCCAATGTATGTGAGCTGGATGCAGAGACAGCGGCAAAGGTGCTTCCACTGGGAGCGAAGATAGGAGCTGCTATGAAGAAGGGGTTAGCTGCGCCGGATTTAACCTGGTTCAGAATAACGGTGAAGCAGCAGGACAAACTGTAATGCATTTCCATATGCATGTGATCCCGCGTTATGAGGGCGGTCCTGCCAATATTGCCAACTGGGTACCGGGTACAGCATCCGCAGAAGAATTAACGGAAGCAGCAGAGAAGATCAAAGGCTGTCTGTAGTCACTTATGATCAAACGTATGGATGAAGAAGCAAAAGCGAGTTTTGAAGAAATGTATCTGACCTATCAGGATACCTTAAGACGTCTTGCTTATGCTTACGATATACCAGTGGATGATATTGACGATATCATTCAGGACACATTTGTTTCCTATGCAAGGTATGATTATTCCCTGAAACAACCGGAAGAGGGGAAGAAGATCTTGCTTGGCAGGATCCTTAGAAGCCGTTGTATGGATTTTCACAGACAGAAAAAGAAACGATATTGTGAAGATCTGAATGGAGAAACGTTTGCAGCCGAAGAGTACAGGATGCAGCTGCATCAGCCTGGGTTAGTAGACGTTTTCTCCGGAAAAGAGCGGTGCAAAGCGATCCTGGACGAAGTGGACCGTATGCCGGAAAACTGGCAGAAAGTTGCGGAGTTGAAATTAATAGAAGGACGGCCAACCAGTGAAGTCTGTGATCAGCTTTCTATTTCAGAGAAAGCCTGCTATTCACGGGTCAGCCGTATCAGAAAGTACATAAAATCACTTTTGAAACGGGAAGACTGGCCCTAGACAGGACCATGTTCTCCCGAAACAAAGGGAAATCCGTTGCTGGCCATGCAATGCATGAACAGTAACAATTTAAGAATGGGAAACGCAGGACTCTATCAAAGAGGTAATGGTTTCTACCGCATTGCTGAGACTGCTTTTTTCCATTGCATTGATATAGGTTTCCCTGTTTTTGTAAAGATCAAACACAGCAGTGCTTAAGGCTTTATCTGAAAGATCTTCTTCTTTTAAGACTTTGCTGAAGCCCTGGCGTGCGAAGGAATCTGCATTTAAGATCTGGTCACCGCGGCTGGCAGCAGCAGAAAGCGGGATCAGAAGGTTGGGCTTACGTAAAGCCAGAAGTTCGCAGATGGAATTAGCACCTGCACGGGAGATGACGACATCAGCAGCAGCAAAGAGATGCTTTAAAGGTGCATCTACATATTCATACTGTACATATCCTTCGGTACCGATCAGGCTTTCATCCAGATTGCCTTTTCCGCAGATATGTATTACCTGGAATGTATTTAAAAGCTGTGGAAGGATCTTTCGTACCGCTGTGTTTACAGCAACAGATCCAAGGCTTCCGCCGATGATCAGAAGGACAGGTTTATCTTCTGTTAAATGAGCGTAGGACAGGCCCGCTTTGCGGTCACCTTCTAAAAGTTCTGCACGGATAGGAGAACCTGTAAGAACGGCTTTGTCTTTTGGAAGATATTTCAGTGTTTCCGGGAAATTGCAGCAAACTTTTGCGGCAGATGGAATACAGATCTTGTTTGCAAGGCCGGGAGTCATATCGGATTCATGGATAATAACGGGAACCTTATAATGTTTTGCAGCCAGAACGACTGGTACAGCAACAAAACCACCCTTGGAGAATACAACATCTGGTTTATAACGCTTCATAAGGCGAAGTGCCTCAAAATAGCCTTTTGCTACACGGAAAGGATCAGAAAAATTCTTCAGATCAAAGTATCTGCGCAGCTTGCCTGAGGAAATGCCGTCGTAAGGAATGCCGGCGCCTTCGATCAGCTTGCGTTCGATACCCTGGTAAGAACCAATATAACGGATTTCATAGCCTGCTTTCTTTAAAGAAGGAAGAAGAGCAAGGTTGGGAGTAACATGACCGGCAGTACCGCCGCCGGTTAAAATGATTTTTTTCATAAAAACCTCCTGAAGGAAAAACATCTACTAATATAGTAAGCATTAACTGCAAAAAGTCAACCCTAAACCGAGAGGGAACTTAAGGTATTTGACAACTGAGGTGTAAAGTGGGAAAAACAGGAAGATTGAACTTGGAAATGAATGACTGGATGGGAAATCAAAATAAAAAGAGGGAAAAACTGACTGACAGTGATATTTTAAAGCAATTTGAACAGGCAGAAAAAAGATACCCGTTTTTTGCCTATCAATCCGCCGCCAAAGGATGAGTTTGACCAGATCTGGTCACGGATCCAGGCGGAGCAGGCTCTTTTCTCAGAGATTTCCAATACAACGAACACCAAATCATCCCGTAAAACCCGCAGGCGCCCTGTAAGAAAAGCACTGGTTGTGGGGCTGGCAGCAGCAATTATGGTTATTGGCGGATGCTTTGTGGCCATGGGAACGAAATCTTATTTTTATCGGGATGGGAGAAGTGTAAATCAGGGAGTAGTTTATAATAATGACTCTGGAGCTTTGATGGTTCGTAGTGAAGAAGAGGCATATGAGAAGATAGCGGAAGAATTAGGAGTTAAGACGCTGAAGTTGGGGTATATGCCGGAGGGGATGTATTTTGAAAAGCTGATTGTGGATAAAGGGTATACAAAATTACAATATAAATATAAAGATAGTAATATATTTTTTATTCAGGCAAAATCAAGCTTAAGAACTTCTATAACTCATGCATCTGATACGAATGAAAAATATGAAATATGGAATGCTGGATTACATATAAATATAAAGGTATGTGATGAGAGTGTAAAATCAGAAGAGTGGGGCTATATGGCGGAGTTTGTTTATAATGGAGTGTATTACTATTTATCAGGAATTATGGAGCAGAACTATTTTGATGAAATATTGAAAAAAATTCATTTCTAAAATGTATGGAGGCTTAATGAAAAAATTAATACGAGCAATACTATGTTGTCTAGTAGCAATCAATGTATTTATGTTAACTGCATTTGCTGCAGTTCCATCACCGGAAGTATATACGTCTATTGATCAGAAGTCAAATTTATGTGATGTAAAAACAAAGTATAGTATTGGAAGGGCGCAATCTAATGCAAGAAGAGGGACTTTTTTTGACTCGGCAGATGTAATTATACGGGATGAGGGTAATGGAAATATTGGAGCATCTGCACATGCAAATTTAAGAAAGCCTGTAACAGAATTATATGTTTCTCTGTATCTGGATCGGTATAATAAAGAAAAAGATGTATGGCAGCAGGTTGATTATGTTGACTTTGAATATACATTAGAGCAGTATCCAGATGGTATAGAGGATCCGTCCATTAGTGTTACATTCACAAACCAGAAACGTGGCTATTACTACCGCATCAGAGGAGCTTTCTCCGCAGGTGATGATGACTGGTACGAAGGCTTCGGACCAACTACCGATGGTATTTGGATTGAATAAGATATAGACTATCCAACACAATTTAATTAAGTAATAATCCATAAGTAATATAACTTGAAACTTAGAAAAGCAGCTTCCCACCCAAGGGCAATTGAAACACTCAATCCCCTGGCAGAAGCTGCTTTTCTAACATTTAAGGTAAAACTGTCAGTGGCAGTTCTGCTTAATATCATGTATAATAACTCGATGTAGGCAAAATGATTGCTCTGATACCGAATTGCTACGTGCTTTGCACTCTCGCAATTCTAAAAACATTCGTAATCCGCTCATTTTTCTTCAAAAAATGGCTTCTTACTCATGTTTTTGGCGGGCCCCAAGTCAAAACTCCTTCTGCAAGCAAGCTTGCGTCGGATTTCCGACCTTTTGACCCTGGTATCATAATATTACATTTCATAAACATTGAGGAGAAATATAACTATGCGTGATTATTTAAACAGACTCAGACAGCAGTTTCAGCGCTTTATGATCGGAAGATATGGAATGGACCAGTTTGGGCGGTTTCTGTCCGGTGTGCTTTTAGCGTTGATCATCTTTAATTTACTGATCCCGGCGGCTCTGCCTTCTAGAATATTATGGGCACTGGAATGGATCGTGCTCATTATATTGTATGCAAGAATGTTTTCCAAAAACATTAATAAGCGTTATCAGGAAAATGAAGCCTTTTTAAGACGGCAGTTTTATGTATCAGAATGGTGGAAGAAGTGGAAATTCCGCTATCAGGAAAGCAGAAGTATCATATTTACCGTTGTCCGAACTGCAAACAGAAAGTGCGTGTTCCAAGAGGAAGAGGACGGATCAGTATCCACTGCCCGAAATGCGGGACTGATTTTATCAAGAAAAGTTAAAAAAGACTGTATGACAAGACCGGCTGTATGGAAGCTGGTCTTTTTTTGCGATTTTATAGCGCATTTTTGTACGTGCAATCTGACCGGTTTACTTAAATTTTACAAAACCTATACCATACCTTGCTTTCAGCTATTGTAAAACTTTTGTATACTCCACAATGTAAGAACAAGAAAACAACAAAGAAAAATATAAATACCGCAAAACAATACAAACATAAAGCGGTACAAAAGTGGAGGAAAAGATAATTATGAAAAAAAATGGCATGAAAGTAATGGCAATGATCGGTTCTGCAGTAATGGCAGCAGGTATGCTTGCAGGATGTGGAAACTCCGGTGCAGCAGCTACCACAGCAGCTCCAGCAACTACAGCAGAGCAGACAACTGAAGCAAAGGCAGAAGAAACAACAAAAGAAGCAGCAACAGAAGCAAAGAGCGCAGATGCAGATTTAAGCGGATCCATCAGCATGGTAGGTTCCACTTCTATGGAGAAGTTCGCAAATGCATTAAGCGAAGCATTTATGGAGAAATATCCAAAGGTAACAGTAACCGCTGAGTTCGTAGGTTCCGGCGCTGGTATCGAGGCAGTTTCTAACGGAACAGCAGATATCGGTAACTCTTCCAGAAACTTAAAAGATGAGGAAAAAGCAAAGGGAGTTGCAGAAAACATCGTAGCAATCGATGGTATCGCAGTTGTAGTTGATCCTGCAAACACAGTAGAAGATCTGACCAAGGATCAGCTGACCAGCATTTATGACGGAACAGTAACCAACTGGAAAGATGTAGGCGGAAATGATGCTCCAATCGTAGTAGTAGGACGTGAGGCAGGTTCCGGTACAAGAGGTGCTTTCGAGGAACTGTTAAAGCTGGAAGATGCCTGCAAGTACAGCAATGAATTAGACAGCACCGGCGCAGTAATGGCAAAGGTAGCATCTACCCCAGGTTCCATCGGATATGTTTCCCTGGATGTATTAGATGACACTGTAAAGGCATTAAAATTAGACGGCGCTGAGCCAACCGAAGAGAACATCAAGCAGGAAAGTACTTCTTAAGCCGTCCATTCGTAATGGCTACCAAGGGCGAGATCAGCGAGCAGAGCGATCTTGTAAAGGCACTGTTTGACTTCATCTACTCTGACGAAGGTTCTGAACTTGTAAAATCTGTAGGTCTGATCACAGCTGACAAATAATCAGTGAACAGATAACACGAAAAAGAAATAAAGACGATAAAAAGTGTGAGTCATACAAAACGAAAGGAGACTGTCTGCAATGACACAGGAAACATTTTCCGTCCGTTCCCATCATGGCAGCAAGTCTACAGTAGAAAGAGCTGCAGAAGCGATCTTCACCGCATGCGGCTTTTTCGCTGTTCTGGCTGTTGCTTCCATTACATTATATATGATATTCAGCGGTACACCGGCGCTGTTTAAAGTAGGCATCCTGGATATCCTTTTTGGTACCTTATGGCAGCCGGCTGCTGCTACACCAAGCTTTGGTATCCTGTATGTTATCCTTACATCCATTGTGGGAACCTTTCTGGCGATCCTGATTGGTGTGCCGGTTGGCGTGATGACAGCAGTTTTCCTGGCAGAAGTAGCGCCGAAAAAACTGGCAAATGTAGTCCGGCCGGCAGTAGAGCTGTTAGCAGGTATCCCGTCCGTTATCTACGGTCTGTTAGGCATCCTGATCTTAAATCCTCTGATGTATAAAATGGAACTGGCTGTATTTAAAGGTTCTTCTACTCATCAGTATACCGGCGGCGCAAACCTGATCTCCGCAGTGCTGGTACTGGCGCTGATGATCCTGCCAACCGTCATCAACATCAGTGAGTCTGCTTTAAGAGCTGTTCCGGGTCATTTAAAAAGCGCTTCCCTTGCATTAGGCGCTACAAAGATCCAGACTATTTTCCAGGTGATCCTTCCTGCAGCAAAATCCGGTATTATCACAGCCGTTGTTTTAGGAACAGGAAGAGCCATCGGCGAGGCAATGGCTATTACACTGGTATCCGGAAGTTCCGTAAACTTCCCCCTTCCATTTAACTCCGTCCGCTTTCTGACTACTGCTATTGTAGCAGAAATGGGATATGCATCCGGACTGCACAGAGAAGTATTATTTACCATCGGCCTTGTATTATTTGCATTTATCATGATCATCAACATTGGTTTAAACAGTATTCTGAAGAAGGGAGAGAAAACAAAATGACAGGTGAAGCCGCTATCCGTATCAATGAAAACTCCGTGATCCGGGAAAGCATTTATGGAAAACGCATCCGCAGCACAGATGTGATCTTAACCGGTATTATCTACGGATGTGCCAGTCTCTCTATGCTCCTTCTCATCGGAATTTTAGGTTATACCTTTGTAAGGGGTGTCCCACATGTGACCTGGTCCTTTTTAAGCACTGTTTCCAGCGCTACAAAGGGAACCTTTGGTATCCTTGGAAATATTATCAACACTCTTTATATTGTAGTGATCACTCTGCTGATCGCAACTCCTATTGGTGTAGGTTCTGCTGTTTACTTAAATGAGTATGCAAAACCGGGAAAGATCGTCCGTCTGATCGTATTTACAACAGAAACACTTTCCGGTATTCCTTCTATTATATTTGGTCTTTTCGGAATGGTGTTTTTCGGAAATACACTGGGACTGGGCTACTCCATTCTTACCGGTTCCCTGACACTGACCTTAATGATCCTTCCACTGATCACAAGAACCACCCAGGAAGCATTAAAGACCGTTCCTGACAGTTACCGTCACGGCGCACTGGGAATTGGTGCTACCAAGTGGTATATGATCCGCACCATCCTTCTTCCAAGCGCTATGCCTGGTATCCTTACAGGTGTTATCCTGGCGATCGGACGTATCGTAGGTGAGTCTGCAGCTTTACTGTTTACTGCAGGAAGCGGCTATTACCTTCCAAAGAACCTGTTTGGCAAGGTACTTGAGTCAGGTGGTACACTGACTATCCAGCTGTATCTGTTTATGCAGAAGGCAAAATACAATGAAGCTTTCGGCGTAGCAGTTGTTCTTCTGGTGATCGTACTGGCGATCAACGCACTGGCAAAATATCTGTCCCACCGGTTTAATGTAGAGACAAGATAAACGTGAAAGACGCGAAAGGGAAATGAGTATATATGGAAAATAAAGTAAAGATCTCCACACAGAACCTGAACCTGTACTATGGAGAAAATCATGCACTGAAAAATATTAATCTGGACCTTTATGAAAATAAGATCACTGCATTTATCGGACCATCCGGATGTGGAAAATCTACTTATTTAAAAACATTAAACCGTATGAATGACCTGGTTCCAAATGTAAAGATCGAGGGAACCGTGCTTCTTGACGGGGAAGATATTTATGATCCACAGGTAGACACTACACTCCTTCGTAAAAAAGTGGGAATGGTGTTCCAGCAGCCAAATCCATTTCCAATGAGTATTTATGACAACGTGGCTTACGGACCAAGAATTCACGGTATCAAGAACAAGGCACAGTTAGATGAGATCGTAGAGCGCAGTTTAAAGGGCGCAGCTTTATGGGATGAGGTTTCTGACCGTTTAAAGAAATCTGCACTGGGACTTTCCGGTGGTCAGCAGCAGCGTCTTTGTATTGCAAGAGCGCTGGCAGTAGAGCCGGAGGTTCTGTTAATGGATGAGCCTACATCTGCACTGGATCCGATTTCTACCTTAAAGATCGAGGACCTGATGGACGATCTGAAGAGCAAGTATACGGTTGCTATTGTTACCCACAACATGCAGCAGGCAACCCGTATTGCAGATTATACAGCATTTTTCCTGGTAGGCGAGGTAGTGGAATATGCTACCACAGATGAACTGTTTACCATGCCTAAGGATAAGAGAACGGAAGATTATATTACCGGACGTTTTGGTTGATGGAATGTGATCCTACGGTAAAATGTGAGAATGTAGAGTTGCGAAAATGTTGGAAAAGCAACGGAAAGGGGCATAAGGGATGCGCATTACTTATGAACATGAATTAGAGGAGTTGAATAAATGCCTGCGTGATATGGCCATGATGGTGGAAAAAGCCATTGAGCAGACTTTCGTGGCATTTGAAGACCAGAATTATACCATGGCAGAGGATGTTATTAAAGGAGACCGGAATGTAAATGACATGGAACGTGCCATTGAGTCCCGTTGTCTGTCCCTGATCCTTCGCCAGCAGCCGGTAGCAAGGGATCTGCGCCAGATCTCCACTGCTCTTAAGGTGGTAACGGATCTGGAACGTATTGGAGATCATGCATCAGATATTGCAGAGCTGATCCTGCGGATCAAGAGTGATCATGCATACCACATTGTACAGCATCTTCCTGCTATGCAGCGTCAGCCCAGAAAATGGTCCATGATGCAGTAGAAGCATTTATTAAGCAGGACGTGGAAGAGGCAGAGGAGATCATCCGCAGGGATGATGAGGTGGATGCGCTGTTTAATCAGGTAAAATCGGATGTGGTGGAGCTGTTAAAATCTGCGCCGTCCCATGCAGACCAGGGGATCGACCTGTTGATGATTGCCAAGTACTTAGAGCGTATTGGGGATCACGCGGTAAATGTATGTGAATGGACCCAGTTCTGTAAGACCGGTGCGCTGAAAAATGTGCGTATTATGTAAGGGGATTTAGATGTAAACACGAAAGAGTCCGCAGGCCGGGCTCTTTTTAATGCGTTTTTATGCATGATATGCAAATTTTTAATGCGTTATTTTGCACGTATAGCCATAAAATGTGGCAAAGTAATGCGGAAATTTGCTTGACATGTGCATGGTCTGCGATATAATACAAGTATAAAATGATACCGGGGTAAAAACACGTAGCAATCCGGTATCGGTGGGAAGCAAAATGTAAGAGGAGGACTATTTCATGAAGTTTTTTATTGACACAGCAAATGTAGATGATATCCGCAAGGCAAATGATATGGGAATTATCTGTGGTGTTACCACAAACCCATCCCTGATCGCAAAAGAAGGCCGTGATTTTAAAGAGGTTATCAAAGAGATCACTTCTATCGTTGACGGACCGATCAGCGGCGAAGTAAAGGCAACTACTGTAATAGCAGAAGGAATGATCGAAGAAGGCCGTGAGATCGCTAAGATCCATCCAAACATGGTTGTTAAGATCCCTATGACTGTAGAAGGCTTAAAGGCAGTTAAGGTTCTTCACGCAGAAGGCATTAAGACCAACGTAACTCTGATCTTCTCCGCAGCACAGGCACTGTTAGCTGCAAGAGCAGGCGCTACCTATGTATCCCCATTCTTAGGACGTCTGGATGATATTTCCATGCCAGGTATTGATCTGATCTATGATATCACTGAGATCTTCCAGATGCACAACATCGAGACTGAGATCATCGCAGCAAGCGTTCGCAATCCGATCCATGTGATCGACTGCGCAAAGGCTGGTGCTGATATTGCAACTGTTCCATACAAGGTATTAGAGCAGATGACCAAGCATCCTTTAACTGATCAGGGAATTGCCAAGTTCCAGGCTGATTATAAGGCAGTATTTGGTGAATAAAGTAGAGGAAAAAACTGCGTCAAAATGACCTGAAACCGATTTGCAAGTATCATTGTACACTGGCTTTCGCATGCACCTGTTCGCCTGTATCGGACTTTGTCCGCTACATTCGTACAGCTGCGCTCAAGATGTGTACAATTGATATTTGCAAATCGAACGGTCATTTTGACGCAGTTTTTTTGATTGGAAGAAGTAAGAGCCGCCCATACCGGGCGGCTCAAACTGTTTTACAGGAAATCTAATCCTCTGTTTTTATATCGTGATGCCATCTCCTGCGGCACATTTCCATCTGTGATGAGAGTTGTAAAATCCTCGATCCCACACACCTGGTATCGTGAAACAGTGTTCAGTTTGATGGGATTTACCAGTGCGATCACACGGCTGGAGGAGCGGATCAGCTGACGTTTGATGCTGACTTCTTCTGGATAGGGAATGGTCATGCCGTATTCCGGGTGGATGGCATAGACACCCATGAAGCACAGATCCGGGTGATAGGCAGCAGCCTGGGCAGCGGCTACTTCCCCTACTGTGGTCATGGAGTCTTTTAACAGATCACCGCCCAGGATAATGACACGGATCTGCTCTTTTAAGGAGCATACATGGGCAATGCTGTAGCTGTTGGTAAGGACTGTAAGCTTTAAATTATCAGGGATATTTTTGGCAAACTGGAGATTGGTGCTGCTGCCGTCAATGGCAACCAGCTGGTCCGGCTCCAGAAATTCCAGTGCCCGCATGGCAAGCTGCTGTTTTAAGGCAACATCCGCGGTTTCCCGGTCAAAGAAGTTGATGACCGGTTTTTCCAGAGGAATGGCACCGCCAAATACCCGTTTTAACTGTCCTTTCTGGTCCAGGTCTAACAGGTCACGGCGTATGGTATCTTCGGAAACCTTTAATTCCCCGGCCAGGTGGCTGACCACTACCTTTCCGGAGGATGAAGTTTATTTAAGATCCAGGTCTGTCTTTCTTCTTTTAACATGATAATGTCCTTTCATAATCATATTCACAATGACAACCATAACCTGTTTTAAAATCCCAACAGGTATACGATAACCGGCAGGAATACAGCCGGAAGCATATTTGCGATCTTGATCTTTGTTCCGATGGTCAGATTTAAACCAAGGGCAAAGATAAGGATGGAACCGATGCAGGAAAGGCGTCCGATCATCAGTCTGTAAGATAGGGTTTTACCAGACCTGCAAGAAGAGTGATACTTCCTGGTAGATGCCTACGGGAAACATGGAAAATGCAGCGCCGATACCTAAGGATGCTACAAAAACAATGGAAAGCACGCCGTCCATAACAGCTTTTGTAAAGAGCATGGTATAATCATGGTTTAAACCGTCTTCAATGGAACCGACGATGGCCATGGCACCGATGCAGAAAACAAGGGAGGTGCTTACAAAGGCTTCTGTAAAATTGGAGGAAGAGGAACCATTTGGAAGCTTGGATTTGACCCAGTCCCCCAGGTTTTCCATTCTCTGTTCCAGATCCAGACATTCACCGATGGCAGCGCCGATTGCCATGCAGATGACTACCACTAACGTATCTTTGGTCTCAAAAGTAGTTCCTGATACGTTCATCAGCCCTTTGATAGCGCCTGTAACACCAACAAAGACCACACAGAGCCCCACTGCGCTGGAAATCGTGGTCTGCAGCCGTTTGGGAATGCCATTTTTTAATAAAAGTCCAATACCGCTTCCGATAAGGATAGCAGCCATATTTACAAGTGTACCTAAGCCAGTCATATGTAAAACCTCACGATATATTGATATGTTCTGAAAATAACAAGGACATATTACCATATTTCAGGAAAGATTGGAATAAAGATTTGAGGGGCGTGTACTGCCCGGGGTTTACAGTGTCCGCCAGAGCAAGTATAATAGAAGTAATATTCCGATGCATCTTGTGCGGCATAGCCGTGCAAGATGAGTCGCTTAAGTAAATTTTAAAGAAACGAGGATATAAATATGAAAAAGCTGGAAGAATATGTAAGAAGCATCCCGGATTTTCCGGAACCTGGTATTATTTTCAGGGACGTAACTACCATCCTTCAGGATGCAGACGGTCTGCACCTGGCAGTGGACAGCATCTGCAATATGTTAAAGGATGTAGATTATGATGTAGTAGTAGGTCCTGAGTCCAGAGGATTTATCTTTGGTGTGCCGGTTGCCTATGCAGAGCACAAGGGCTTTGTTCCGGTCCGCAAAAAAGGAAAACTGCCTTGCGAGACTGTTTCTGCAAAGTATGCACTGGAATATGGCACTGCAGAGATTGAGATGCACAAGGACTCCATTACTCCTGGACAGAAGGTTGTTATCATTGATGACCTGATCGCTACCGGTGGTACTACGGAAGCAATTATCAAGCTGATCGAAGAACTGGGCGGCAAGGTAGTGAAGATCTGTTTTGTAATGGAACTGGCAGGACTTAAGGGAAGAGAACTTTTAAAGGGCTATGATGTTGAGTCTGCTATTATCTATGAGGGTAAGTAATCAGAACTCATAAGAAAGTAATAGGTATACCAGACCTTGCTTTTTTATTTAAAAAAAATTATAATGGTAACTAATTATTTGTAAAAAGGTGGCCACATATATGGGAAAAGAGGGAACAAAAGAAAAACTGGATATAGAGCTTGAAGCTCCGGCGGACTTTACCAGCCGGAAGTGTTGTATCAGGATCTGGTCAAAACGATCCATAAATACCATCCTTCCGATGATATTTCCATGATCGAAAAGGCATACAAGGTCGCTGCAGAAGCACATAAGGATCAGAAGAGAAAGTCTGGAGAGCCTTATATCATCCATCCTTTATGTGTGGCTATTATCCTGGCTGATCTGGAGATGGACAAGGAGACCATTGCAGCCGGCCTTCTTCATGACGTAGTAGAAGATACCGTCATGACACTGGATGAGCTGACCAAAGAGTTTGGTCCAGAGGTTGCTTTCCTGGTAGACGGTGTTACCAAGCTGACTCAGTTAAACTGGGATAAAGATAAAGTGGAGATCCAGGCTGAGAACCTGCGCAAGATGTTCCTTGCAATGGCAAAGGATATCCGCGTTATCATCGTTAAGCTGGCAGACCGTCTTCACAACATGCGTACCGGCCAGTACTGGAAGCCGGAGAAGCAGAAGGAAAAAGCAAGGGAGACCATGGAGATCTATGCTCCTATTGCAGACCGTCTGGGTATTTCCAAGATCAAGATCGAATTAGATGACTTATCACTTAAGTTTTTAAAGCCGGAAGTTTATTATGACCTGGTAGAAAAAGTGGATCTGCGCAAAGATGCAAGAGAAGCTTTTGTCCAGTCCATTGTAGATGAAGTAAAGGCACATTTAGACGAAGCAGGCATTGAAGCCACCGTAGGCGGCAGAGTAAAGCATTTCTTCAGTATTTATAAGAAGATGTTAAAGCAGAACAAAACTCTGGATCAGATCTATGATCTGTTTGCTGTGCGTATCATGGTAGACACAGTAAAAGACTGTTATGCAGCTCTTGGTGTGATCCATGAAATGTACAAGCCAATTCCTGGTTCGTTTAAGATATATCGCTATGCCGAAGCAGAACATGTACCAGTCTCTGCATACAACTCTGATCGGCAGCACCGGACAGCCATTTGAGATCCAGATCCGTACCTACGAGATGCACCGTACTGCTGAGTATGGTATCGCTGCTCACTGGAAATACAAAGAGAGCGGAAGCGGACAGATCGCTGCCGGAAAAGAAGAAGAGAAATTAAGCTGGCTGCGCCAGATTTTGGAGTGGCAGCGTGATACAGATGATTCCAAAGAGTTTTTAAGCATGGTAAAGGGTGATTTAGACCTGTTCTCTGACAGTGTTTACTGTTTCACTCCGTCCGGTGATGTAAAGACTCTTCCAAGCGGCTCTACTCCTATTGATTTTGCTTATTCCATCCACAGTGCGGTAGGAAATAAGATGGTAGGCGCCAGAGTTAATGGAAAACTGGTTCCTATTGAATACCAGATCCAGAATGGTGACCGTATTGAGATCATTACCTCCCAGAATTCCAAGGGACCAAGCCGCGACTGGCTGAAGCTGGTACGCAGTACACAGGCAAAAAATAAGATCAATCAGTGGTTCAAGACCCAGATGAAAGAGGATAATATCATCGCGGCCGTGATGCCATTGACCGTTATTGTAAGGCAAAAGGCATTAATCTGGCGGACCTTTCCAAACCGGAATTTATGGAAAAGGTAATGAACCGCTATGCCTTTAAAGACTGGGATTCTGTTCTTGCATCTATTGGACATGGTGCTTAAAAGAGGGCCAGGTCATTAACAAGATGTTGGAAGAGCGGGAGAAGAAGCTGAAACGTGAGATCACTGACGCAGAAGTTCTGGACGGCATTGCCGATACAGATGGAAGAAGCGGCGAAGCAACTGTACGCAAGAATAAGAGCGGTATCGTGGTCAAGGGACTTCATGATCTGGCAGTTCGTTTCTCCAGATGTTGTAATCCTGTACCTGGTGATGAGATCGTTGGTTTTGTTACCAGAGGAAGAGGCGTTTCCATCCACCGTACAGACTGTATCAATGTGATCAACCTTCCGGAAGATGAAAGAGGACGGCTGATCGATGCTGAGTGGCAGGTAGCAGAAAATTCTACCAGTACAGAGCAGTATTCCACTGAGATCCAGATCTTCGCAAACAACCGTATCGGCCTTTTTGCAGATATTTCAAAGGTATTTACAGAAAAGCAGATCGATATTACTTCCATGAACGTGCGTACCAGCAAGCAGGGCCGCGCCACCATCATTATGACCTTTGATATCCATGGAACAGAAGAACTGAACCGTATTACCGATAAGATCCGCCAGATCGACGGTGTTCTGGATATCCAGAGAACTACAGGCTGATGAAACTGCTGCATCCGGCCGGATCTGCAGTGGCAGACAGTGCCATATAGAAGGAGAACTATGAGTAATTTCAGGATAAAGACCATGGTGCTTGGAATGGTGAGCACAAACTGCTATCTGGTCTACAACGACGATACCAAAGAAGGCGTAGTGGTAGACCCGGCAGATAATGGAGCCTATATTTTAAATAAATGCAGTGAACAGGGTGTAACACCGGTGGCAGTGCTTTTAACACATGGACATTTTGATCATATTATCGGAGTGCCTGAGGTAAAGCGGGCATTCCACATTCCTGTATATGCCTCTGAAACAGAAGATGCCATGCTGGCAGATACTTCTATTAATCTGTCCTGCCATGTGCCTGGAAAACAGACCAGTTTCCATGCAGATGTACTGGTCCATGACGGGGATGAATTAGAACTTTTAGGATATAAATGGAAAGTCATTGCAACACCTGGACATACAGCAGGTTCCGTCAGCTACTATATTCCGGAAGAAGAGGTACTTCTTTCCGGTGATACGCTGTTTTATGAGTCCTATGGCCGTACAGACCTGGCAACAGGAAGCAGCAGTGATATAGCGGATTCCCTTTTAAATAAATTATTTGTGCTTCCGGAAGATACTATGGTCTATCCGGGACATGGGGATCCAACTACCATTGGCTATGAAAAGGAGCACAATCCTATTCCGTATTACAGATAAGTACGAAAGAGGTACGATAGATAGAAAGCAGGAAGAAAATGATCGGATTATTAATACAGGATAATGCATATGAACAGGACATCAGAGAACTTCTGATGTCTTTTTATCCGGGTGAGACTTATGCCCATGAAGTAAAAGAGGGCGTTGATTTTTATGTACAGACCAGATTAGAGGACGGGGAAGCTGTTATTGGGATCTGGGAAAAACTAGAAAATGGGGAAGAACTGGAAGGCTGGACTCTGGCTGCCCATTCCACAGGAAAAGCAGATCTCTCAGACCACTCTGCCACAAAAAACGTTATTAAAAAATTATTCTACCAGATGCTTGTAAAGCGTACTGGCCATGAACTTCCATGGGGTTCTCTTACAGGGATCCGTCCTACCAAGATCGCATTAAGCCGTCTGGAAGATGGATGGAAGGAAGAAGACATCCGCAAATTCATGAAAGAAACTTACATGACCAGCGATGAGAAGATCAATCTGAGCATTGAGATCGCAGCAAGGGAAAAACGTCTGTTAGAGCCGTTGGACTATGACAGAGGTTACAGCTTATATGTAGGTATCCCATTCTGCCCGACTACCTGCCTGTACTGCTCCTTCACTTCTTATCCTATCAGTAAGTGGAAAGGCCGTACCGGATTGTATCTGGAAGCCTTATTTAAGGAACTGGAATATACAGCGGAAAAGATGAAGGGAAGACCTCTTGATACCATTTATTTTGGAGGCGGTACACCGACTTCCCTGCCTGCAGAGGACATTGACGCTATCTTATGTAAATTAGAGCAGCTGTTTGATACAAAGAATGCGCTGGAATTCACCGTAGAAGCAGGACGTCCGGACAGCATTACAGAAGAAAAGTTAAAGGTTTTAGCTTCCCATGGCATCAGCCGTATTTCTATTAACCCACAGACCATGAACCAGAAGACCCTGGATCTCATCGGCCGCCGTCATACAGTAGAAAATGTAAAAGAAAAGTTCCACATTGCAAGAGAACTTGGCTTTGAAAACATCAACATGGACCTGATCATGGGACTTCCAGGGGAAGATCTGGATGATGTAAAACATACATTAGAAGAGATCGAAGCCTTAAAACCAGACTCTCTGACCGTTCATTCTCTTGCTATTAAACGTGCTGCAAGACTGAACATGTTTAAGGAAGAATATGCGGACTTAAAGATCAACAACACACCGGAAATGATTGCTTTAAGTGAAGCCTGTGCCCGCAGAATGGGTATGGAACCATATTATCTCTACCGCCAGAAAAACATGGCAGGCAACTTTGAAAATGTAGGTTATTCTCTTCCGGGAAAGGCATGTATCTACAATATCCTGATCATGGAGGAGATGCAGACCATTGCTGCCTGCGGTGCAGGAACTACTACAAAAGTGGTATTCCCGTCTGAAAACAGAAGGGAACGCTGCGAGAATGTAAAGGAAGTAGAGCAGTATATCAGCCGGATCGATGAAATGATCGGGCGCAAGGAGAAGATTATTCACTAAAGGACTTGCAAAATCGGGAAAGTTCATTACAATAAAAAAGGAATAGTACAGATAGAGAACAGATAGAAAACAGGGAGAAAAATATGGCATTAACAAAGAAGCCGGTTACCGGCATGAAAGATATCACTCCTGCAGAGATGCAGATCCGCGAATATGTTATGAACCAGATCCGTGAGACCTACAAGGGCTTTGGTTTTTCACAGATCGAAACTCCTTGCGTGGAGCATATTGAGAACCTGACCAGCAAGCAGGGCGGTGATAATGAAAAGCTGATCTTTAAGATCTTAAAGAGAGGCGATAAGCTGAATTTAGAGACAGCAAAGGAAGAAAATGACCTGGCAGACAGCGGTCTTCGTTATGACCTGACACTGCCTCTGTCCCGTTATTATGCAAATAATGCGGCAAACCTTCCAAGTCCTTTTAAGGCATTACAGATGGGAAGCGTATGGAGAGCAGACCGTCCCCAGAAGGGTCGTTTCCGTCAGTTTACCCAGTGCGATATTGATATTTTAGGCGATCCTACCAATCTGGCTGAGATCGAGCTGATCCTGGCAACTACTACTGCATTAAGCAAGATCTGCCCGGACAATGCATTTACTGTAAGAATTAACGACAGAGGCATCCTTTTTGGCATGGCACGTTACTGCGGTTTTGCAGAAGAAGCTATGGACAGCGTTCTGATCACTCTGGACAAGATGGACAAGATTGGTTTTGAGGGTGTTGAGAAAGAACTTCTGGAAAATGGAAACGCTCCTGAAAGCGTAAGCCGTTATATGGAGATCCTTCGCACTGTTACCAATGATGCAGAAGGTGTTAAGAAGTTAGGAGAGACTTTAAAGGATGTAATGGATCCATCTGTATGCCAGGGATTGGTACACATTATGGAGACTGTAAAAGACGTAGCAGAGGCTGAATTTGGCCTTGTATTTGACCCGACTCTGGTACGTGGCATGTCCTACTATACAGGAACTATTTTCGAGGTTTCCATGGAAGGCTTCGGCGGTTCTGTAGCAGGCGGCGGAAGATATGACAAGATGATCGGCAAGTTTACCGGTATGGAGACACCTGCATGCGGCTTCTCCATTGGTTTTGAGCGTATCGTTACCATCCTCTTAGACAATGGATTTACGGTTCCTGGTGCTGGTGAGAAGAAAGCATTCCTCTTTGAAAAGGGAATTGACTCCGCTTCTTTAGCAGCTGTGATCCGTGAAGCAATGGAAGAGAGAAAGAAAGGCGTCCGCGTACTGGTAGCCCAGATGAACAAGAACAAGAAGTTCCAGAAGGAACAGCTTGGAAAAGAAGGCTATCAGGAGTTTAAGGAATTCTATAAAGAAAGCCTGAAACATTAATCGTACTTATATACAGTAGGGTAATTTATTAGTTAATAGCTATAAAGGAGAAAAATCATGGCAGAATCAATGGTAGGACTGAAGCGGTCCCACAGATGTACAGAAGTAACTTCTGCCAGATCGGCGAGAAGTAACCGTTATGGGCTGGGTTCAGAAGAGCAGAAACAAAGGCGGAATTATTTTCGTTGATTTAAGAGACCGTTCCGGTATCCTTCAGATCATTTTCGAGGAAAACGACTGCGGAACCGAAAACTTTGAGAAAGCTGAGAAATTAAGAAGTGAGTTCGTTATTGCAGTAGAAGGCCGTGTAGAAGCACGTTCCGGCGCTGTAAACGAAAACCTGGCTACAGGTGCCATCGAAGTAAGAGCAGAGTCCTTACGTATCCTGGCTGAGTCTGAGACTCCTCCTTTCCCAATTGAAGAAAAGAGCAAGACAAAAGAAGATCTGCGTCTGGAATACCGTTTCCTGGATCTTCGCCGTCCTGACATCCAGAGAAACCTGATGCTGCGCAGCCGCGTTGCTACTCTGACCCGTGCATTCCTAGCAGAAGAAGGATTTTTAGAGATCGAAACCCCAACTCTGATCAAGAGTACACCAGAAGGCGCAAGAGACTACCTGGTACCAAGCCGTGTACATCCAGGTTCTTTCTATGCACTGCCACAGTCTCCACAGCTGTTTAAGCAGTTACTGATGGTTTCCGGTTATGACCGTTACTTCCAGTTAGCACGCTGCTACCGTGATGAGGACCTTCGTGCAGACCGTCAGCCTGAGTTTACCCAGATCGATATGGAGCTTTCTTTCGTAGACGTAGATGACGTTTTAGACGTAAATGAGCGTCTGTTAAAGAAGCTGTTCAAAGAAGTCTGCAACTATGATCTGCAGCTGCCGATCCAGCGTATGACCTGGAGAGAAGCTATGGACCGTTTTGGTTCTGATAAGCCAGACCTTCGTTTCGGAATGGAATTAAAGAACGTTTCTGAAGTTGTTAAGGACTGCGAGTTCGTTGTATTTAAGAGCGCTTTAGAGAATGGTGGTTCTGTCCGCGGTATCAACGCAGAGGGACAGGGACATATGCCAAGAAAGAAGATCGATGCCTTAGTAGAGTACGCAAAGGGCTTCGGCGCAAAGGGCCTTGCTTATATTGCTATTAATGAAGACGGCACCTACAAGTCTTCCTTCGCTAAATTCATGAAGGATGAGGAAATGGCTGCTTTAGTTGCTGCTATGGATGGTAAGCCAGGTGACTTATTACTCTTTGCAGCTGACAGGGACAAGGTAGTATTTGATGTACTTGGCAACCTGCGTCTGGAACTGGCAAGACAGTTAGACCTGTTAAAGAAAGATGACTTTAAGTTCCTCTGGGTAACAGAGTTCCCGTTATTAGAGTACTCCGAAGAAGAAGGACGTTTCGTAGCAATGCATCATCCATTTACCATGCCTATGGATGAAGACCTTCAGTACATTGACTCCGATCCGGGAAGAGTACGTGCAAAGGCTTACGATATCGTATTAAACGGCGTAGAAATGGGCGGTGGTTCTGTCCGTATCCACCAGGCAGATATCCAGTCTAAGATGTTTGAAGTACTTGGCTTTACACCAGAAAGAGCAAATGACCAGTTTGGCTTCCTGTTAAAGGCATTTAAGTACGGAGTACCACCTCACGCAGGTCTGGCATATGGTTTCGACCGTATGATCATGTTAATGGTAGGCGCAGACAGCATCCGTGACGTAATTGCCTTCCCGAAGGTAAAAGATGCCTCCTGTCTTATGACAAAGGCACCAACTCCTGTAGATCCAAAGCAGTTAGAGGATCTGGGAATTGAAGTAATTCCGGAAGAAAAAGAAGAGTAAAAAGTTTGTGTCCATAAAACTCATGGATTATAATTAAAGAAAAATGCTGTACCCGGAACAATGATTTTCGTGTTGGAAAAAGAAGTTTTGGGATGCTATAATCCGTTTCAGAAAAAGAATCCAGAAAACATGAAACGGCAAAGAAGCCTCTGAAGAGTTAGATCTTCGGGGGCTTTTTCTGTTCTGTGGGGTCCATATATTATGGAAAACAAATCAGGATCAGATCAAAGGGAGGCAGCAGATCATGAGCGATCAGAAACAGACAAAAGAAAATGAAACAATGAATGCAGCACAGGTGTTAGTAAGATGCCTGGAAAATGAAGGAGTAGAATATGTTTTCGGTATTCCGGGAGAAGAAAATCTGGAGGTAATGCGGGCGTTAAAGGACTCTAAGATCAAATTTATCACAGTCCGCCATGAGCAGGGCGCAGCTTTATGGCAGATGTTTACGGTAAATTAAAAGGCAAAGCTGGTGTGTGCCTGGCAACCTTAGGCCCTGGTGCTACCAACCTGGTAACAGGTGTGGCAGATGCCAATACAGACGGCGCACCGCTGATCGCCATTACCGGTCAGGTAGGAACGGAGCGTATGCACCTTACATCCCACCAGTATCTGGATCTTGTAACCATGTTTACACCGATCACAAAGCGCAGCAAACAGGTGGTAAATCCGGATACCGTAAACGAGGTAGTCCGCATTGCCTTTAAATACGCAGAAAGTGAGAAACCAGGCGCCTGCCACATTGACCTGCCCTGTAATATTGCAGCTATGCCTGTAGAAAGTGAAGTGGGACGCCAGCCTTTAAAGCATCATAAGCCGAACCTGGAAATGGCAAGTATAGAAAGTCTGGAAGAGGCAGCAGGCCTGCTTTTCCAGGCAAAACGTCCAGTGATCCTTGCAGGACATTCTGCTATCCGAAATAAAGCGTCTAAGGCCCTGACAGAATTTGCGGAGAAACTGCATATTCCGGTGATCAATACTATGATGGCAAAGGGCATTATCCCCTGCGATAACCTATATTCTTTATGGACTATCGGTATTCCACAGAAAGACTACCAGAATATTGCTATTGAAGAGGCAGATCTGGTGATCGCAGTAGGCTATGATATTGTAGAATATGCACCTAATAAATGGAACAGCAAGGGAAATCACACCATTCTCCATATTGACGCAAGACCATGCCACATTAACAAGCTGTATCAGCCGGATGTAGAGGTCATCGGAGATCTGTCCTATTCTTTAAATCATATTGCCATGCGTTGTCATAGAAATGATAAACCTGAGTGGCATTTAAGCTTCGTGATGAAATGCGTAAGGAGCATGAGCTTATGCCAAAGATATGGAATTTCCTATGAAGCCCCAGAAAATCTTAAATGATGTGCGCAAGGTAATGGGAAAAGAAGATATCGTTATTTCTGATGTAGGTGCCATAAAATGTGGATCGCAAGGCATTATAACTGTTATGAGCCAAATACCTGTATTATTTCCAATGGCTTTGCACCATGGGAATTGCTGTTCCGGGTGCATTGGCAGCCAAGCTGATCAACCCGGATAAAAAGGTACTGGCGATTACTGGTGATGGCGGTTTTATGATGAACTGCCAGGAATTTGAGACTGCCCTGCGCACCGGAACTCCTTTTGTAACCCTGGTCTTTAATGATTGCAGCTATGGCCTGATCAAATGGAAAGAAGAAGACCGGTATGGAGAGAACTTCTATGTAGACTTTACCAACCCGGATTTTGTAAAATTCGCAGAAAGTATGCATGCCATCGGATATCGGATCAACAGTGCCGAAGAACTGATCCCGACTCTGGAAAAAGCATTTGAACAGAAGGTACCTGTTATCATTGACTGCCCGGTGGATTATCGGGAGAATACGAAGCTTACGGAGCATTTAAAGGAATTAATAAACTCATATCAGGCGCAGCAGCCTGAGGCATGATTCCAGAAGATATAAAGAATCATGGTCATTTAAACTAAGACCTGTTAGTTCTTCAATTTTTTTTAAACGGTATATAAGGGACTGCCGGTGGAGATTTAACTCCCGGGCAGTCTCGCTTTTGTTGTAATTACAACGGATGTATTGAGATAAAGTCAGCAGCAGTTCCTAGACAGAAATACTTTTGATCATTATGCTGTTTAAAGCAATAAATCTTGCCATTCTTTCGGATAATTAAGTATAATATATGAAATGATGTACTAGTACATGACAGAAGATAAAAAAGTCTCAGCACACAGGAGGCATGATCATGAATCTGAAGGAACAGGAATACGTCTGTGCACTGGCAGAAAACGGAACGATTACAGCAGCGGCAAAGGAGCTTTTCATTTCCCAGCCTGCATTAAGCATATACATTAACAATCTGGAAAAATCCCTGGGAGTCCGTTTATTTGAACGGGTGGGAAAGCAGTTTATCCTTACCTATGCGGGGGAGCAGTATGTGGAAAAGGCGAAGCTTATTTTGCAGCTGAGCCATGAACTGGATGAAAAATTAAAGGATATTACAGGAAATTACAGCGGACGCATCCGCATCGGGGTCCAGCTGCGCCGGGCGACCGGATTTTTGCCCCCTGTTATTGCCTCTTACGAAAAGGAATTTCCAGGAGTGGAAGTGATCCTTTGTGAAGGAACCATGAAAGAATTAAAAGAAAGTATCCAGAATTTTAAAGCAGATCTGCTTTTATGCAATAGCGTAGACCTGCCTCCCTATATGAATAGTTTTGTGGTATTTAAGGAACATCTTCTTATTGCTGTCCCAAAAGACCATCCCATTAATGAAAAGGCAGTCTGGGAAGAAGGAAAAGTCCTTCCAAGTCTGGACCTTTTCTGGCTGAACGGGGAAAAGCTTATACTGGCAAAACAGAATCAGAGCATCCGCAGGGATTCAGAACGTATATTAAATAAAAATGGAGTAAGGCCGGGAAAAATACGGGAGATATGCAGCATAGAAACTGCCATGCAGATGGTAGGAGAAGGACTGGGGATCGGATTTAACCGGGAAAGCTATGTGATGTATATGAAAAAGCAGGAAAATGTGCGGTATTATTGTATGCGTAATATTGACAGTGCCACTGATTTTGTGCTGGCATACAGGAAAGAAATGCCAGTGACCGGCTATATGCAGTGTATGATCGATATGCTTATGGCGCATGGAAGAGAATGTGAGAAAATTTTTCCACAGGTGATCCGGCAGCATGGATGTCAAAATGCCTTTTAATCCCAATATCGTCATTATTTATTAAATTTATATAAAGAATAAATAAAATTAAATATACTTCCATGCTTTAGCGTGATAAAATAATAAAAAAGTACGGAAGGAGTATTAAAAATGGCAGAAAAAAACAAAAAGACATTTAAAATGCCTCACACATTTGTGATCATGATGGTCATCATCCTGTTCGCAACCTTACTAACCTGGATCATTCCGGCAGGACAGTATGTGCGTGTGGAAAACGCAGACGGAGTAAAGGTAGTAGACCCGAACCAGTTCTCCTTTATTGACCGCTGTCCAGTTAACCCACTTCTGATCCCTCTTTACATTGTAAATTCCATGTGTAAGAGAGTGGATCTGATGTTAGTCATCATCTTCTCAGGCGGTGCGTTTGACCTGATCAGCAAATCCGGCGCTCTTCATTCTGCAGTAGCCCGTGTTGCAAAGGTATTTCAGAACCGTCTGTATATCTTTATCCCGATCATGACTACCATCTTTGCGTTGATCTGTACCACCCAGGGTGTAAACCAGTTCATCGCATTTGCTCCTGTAGTTGTAATGATCACTCTGGCAATGGGACTTGACTCCATCGTTGGTGCGGCGATCATCCTGTTAGGTGGCGCAGTTGGTTTTGCAACCGGTACTGTAAATCCAAGTACCACTGTTGTTGCCCAGAAGATCGCAGAACTGCCGCTGTTTTCAGGAATCCAGTACCGTGCAGTCTGCTTTGTGGTATTCCTTATTATTACCAATATTTATCTGGTAAGATATGCTTTAAAGATCCGCAAGAATCCAGAGTTAAGCCCAATGTATGACCTGGACAGCCAGAATGAGCAGAAAGACCTGGATATTGACTCTTTCGGAACCATGGATGTAAGAAAAACCCTGATCATCATCGCTCTGGTTGCAGCTTTAGCTGGTATGGTAGTTGGTTCTGTTAAGTTTGGCTGGGATATGCCGGAGCTGGCATCTGTATTCGTAGGACTTGGTATTGTAGTTGGATTTATTGCAGGAGAAACACCTTCTAATATGTCAAAGGTATTTGTTGAAGGCTGTAAGAAGATGCTGACAGCTGCTATGATCATCGGTCTTGCAAGTGCCATCGCAAGTATCATGAGCGCAGGAAAGATCGTAGATACTGTTGTATACGCACTGGCTTCCTGCCTGCGTCACACACCAAGCTTCTTTATGGCTCCTGCAATGTATATTGCAAATACACTGATCAACTTTGTAATTGTATCTGGCAGTGGACAGGCGGCAGCTATCATGCCGATCATGATCCCGGTATCTGACCTGTTAGGTGTTACCCGTCAGACCAGTGTTCTGGCATATAATTTCGGTGATGGTTTCTGTAACTATATTCTGCCTCATTCTACTGCTCTTATGGGTATCATCAGTGCTGTTAACATCCCATATGACCGTTGGCTGAAGTTTATTTGGAAACTGTTCCTGATCTGGGCAGTTACAGCATGTATTATGACAGCAATTGCCCAGGGTATCCATTTAGGACCGATGTAATGTCCGGAGGGGAATTTTATGACAACGAAAAATGAATTATTTGAAAAAATTGAAGCACAGAAAGAAAAACTGTGGGAAATGGCTGATTTTATCTTTGATCATCCAGAATACAGAGGCAAAGAATACCAGGCATGTGATCTTTTAACAAAATATCTTACAGATAATGGTTTTTCTGTAGAAAGAAGTGTAGGTGGATATGAAACTTCTTTCCGTGCAGAGTGGAAACATGGGGAAGGCGGTCCTGTGATCGGTATCCTTTGCGAGTATGACGCTTTAGAGGGCTTAGGACATGGATGCGGCCATCATATGCAGGGACCGTCCTGTTTAGGCGCAGCAGTTGCTTTAAAGGAATGTGCAGGAGAAGAGCCATTTACACTGGTAGTTTATGGCACACCGGCAGAGGAAACCCTTGGTTCTAAGTGTGATATGATCAAGAACGGCTGTTTCCACGAGCTGGATGCAGCGTTTATGATGCATGGAAGCCCGACTACCTGTACAGATGTAAAGTGTCTGGCAGACCAGTCCTTTAAGGTTACTTTCCATGGAAAACGTGCCCACGCAGCACTGGCTCCGGAACAGGGACGCAGCGCTTTTGATGCTCTTTTAGTAGCATTTAACGGTATTGAATTTTTAAGAGAGCATGTGCCGGATGATGTGCGCATGCATTATACCGTAGCAGAGCTTCCGGGACCGGCTAATGTAGTGCCTGTAAAGTCTGTAGGTAAGTTTTCCTTGCGCTCTTTCTCAAAGGAAGAGTTAAAGGGTGTTGTAAGCCGTTTTAAGGACATTGTTAAGGGCGCAGCACTGATCGCAGGTGTTGATTATGAATTAGAGCAGACAAGTGATTTCTACAATAAGATCCCGGTTCTTAAGTTAAATGAGCTTCTTATGGAAAATGCCAAACTGGCAGGTGCTCCAAGACTGGCACCACCAAGAGAAAAGACTGGTTCCACTGATTTTGGAAACGTTATGTATGAGATCCCAGGTTCCTGTATCCGTGTAGCTTTCGTACCGGAAGGTACATCTTCCCACTCTCAGGAATTTGTAGATGCAGGAAAGACACAGGCTGCAAGAGACTGCATTATTTATGGCGCCAAGTCTATTGCCGGAACTTCTATGGATCTGATCACAAAGCCGGAGCTGATGGATGAAGTAAAGGCTGAGTTTGCAGAAAACAAGAAAAAGTTCAAATAAAAAGAATAAGTAAGAACATCATATTGATCCCGGTAAGACGGCTGCTAAGAAAAGCAGAATGTCTTACCGGGATTTTATGATACCAGGGTTAAAATTTCAGAAAACATATTGACATTTATATGGGTTGTATTATAATGCAAATATAAACATATGAACAATTATTCATACGAAATATTTATGTGAATACAAAGGAAAGGAGCACCGCCTATGGCATTAAACGATGTGGAACACTGCGAAGCATGTCAGATCCACGAAGACGTGGTAAAAGCAGTGACAGACCATATGCCGGATGAAGACCAGTTGTATGATCTGGCAGAGGTTTTTAAGGTATTTGGAGATTCTACCAGGATAAAGATCCTTTATGTGCTGTTTGAGGCAGAACTGTGTGTCTGTGATATTGCCCAGTTGCTTAATATGACCCAGTCTGCTATTTCCCATCAGCTGAGAATCTTAAAGCAGAACCGTCTTGTAAAGAACCGCAGGGACGGAAAATCCGTTTTTTATTCCCTTGCAGATAGTCATGTGAAGACGATCATCAGTCAGGGAATGGAACATATCCAGGAGTAATGAAGGGATATAGTAAATGAAAGAGCTGTTTTATTAAAAAATATTTTATATCAGGAGGAATAAAACTATGAAGAAGAAATTTAAACTGATGGATCTGGACTGCGCTAATTGTGCTGCAAAGATGGAGGACGCTATTAAGAAACTTGACGGTGTAAATGATGCAACTGTCAGCTTTATGATGCAGAAACTGACTTTGGATGCAGATGATGACCGTTTTGATGAGATCCTGAAAGAAGCAGCCGAGATCTGTAAGAAAGTAGAACCGGATTGCAAGATCGTTATGTAATCTGCTATATAAGGAGATGGCCATGACTAAGAAACAGAAAGACATGCTGAAGCGTATTCTGGTGACGGCAGTGCTGTATGTGGCACTGGTGGCAGCAGATCATATGAAAATGATCTCGGCAGTATTTACAGGCTGGAAGATGCTATTTTTGTATCTCATCCCTTATTTTGTGATCGGCTGGGATATCCTTTATAAGGCAGTAAGGAATATTAAAAATGGCCAGGTTTTTGATGAGAATTTTCTCATGGCAGTAGCGACCATTGGTGCCTTTGGAGTAAATGAATATTCTGAGGCAGTGGCTGTTATGCTGTTTTATCAGGTGGGCGAGCTGTTCCAGAGTTATGCAGTAAACCGTTCCCGCCAGTCTATTACAGATCTGATGGATATCTGTCCGGAATATGCCAATATTGAGGAAGACGGGCAGTTAAAGCAGGTAGATCCGGATGATGTGGAAGTTGGCGATATTATCGTGATCAAGCCTGGTGAGAAGATCCCGTTGGACGGCAAGGTTGTTTTTGGTGAGTCTATGGTGGATACTTCTGCACTGACTGGTGAGTCTGTTCCGAGAAGAGTGAAGGAAGGGGACGATCTGGTAAGCGGCTGCGTCAATGGAAATGGGCTTTTGAGAGCGGAAGTTACCAAAGAGTTTGATGACTCCACGGTAGCAAAGATCCTGGAACTGGTGGAAAATGCCAGCAGTAAAAAGGCTCATGTGGAGAATTTTATTACCCGGTTTGCAAGGTATTATACTCCGGCTGTTGTGATCGGCGCAGTTGTTCTGGCTGTGATCCCGCCTTTGTTTTTAGGCCAGTCATGCTGAATGGGTACGCAGGCATGTACTTTCCTGGTTATCTCCTGCCCTTGTGCGCTGGTTATTTCGGTTCCTATGAGTTTCTTCTCTGGTATCGGTGCGGCTTCTAAGAAGGGCGTTCTGGTGAAGGGAAGTAACTACCTGGAGACGATGGCAAAGCTGCATACGGTGGTATTTGATAAGACTGGTACGCTGACTAAGGGCGAGTTTAAGGTAGCTGAGATCCACAGTGTTGACGGAGATGAGAAAAAGCAGAGTATGGTTTTGGAACTGGCTGCGCTGGCTGAAAGTTATTCGGATCATCCAATCTCACGGTCTATCAGGGATGCCTGGGGTAAGAAACTGGATCAGAGCAGAGTGAGTGATGCTGAGGAAATTTCTGGTCATGGCGTGAAGGTTAAGATTGACGGGAAGACAGTGCTTGCCGGTAATGGAAAGCTGATGGATAAGGAAGGAATTTCTTATACAGAGTGTGCTTCTGTTGGTACGGTTGTGTATGTGGCAGAGGAAGGAAAGTTCCTTGGATCTATTGTAATTGCAGATGGTATTAAGGATGGCGTAAAGGACGCGATCCGAAGCCTGAAGCGTGCCGGTGTTTCTAAGACCGTGATGCTGACCGGCGATAAGCGGAATGTGGCTGAGGCTGTGGCAAAGGAGATTGGACTGGATGAGGTTCATGCGGAACTGCTTCCCGGTGACAAGGTGGATCGGGTGGAGGCGCTGTTGAAGGCACTTCCGGAAGGCAGAAAGCTGGCTTTTGTTGGTGATGGTATTAATGATGCGCCGGTGCTTTCCAGAGCGGATGTGGGAATTGCTATGGGAAGTATGGGATCGGATGCGGCAATTGAGGCTGCGGATGTGGTGCTCATGGATGATGATCCGAGAAAGATTGCGGATATTGTAAGGATCTCCAGAAAGACCATGGGAATCGTTATGCAGAATATTGTGTTTGCACTGGGCGTTAAGTTTGTAGTATTGGCTATGGGCGCTTTTGGTGTGGCGAATATGTGGGAAGCGGTTTTTGCGGATGTTGGAGTTTCGGTTATTGCGATCCTGAATGCTATGAGGGCGTTGCGGGCCTAAAGAGTCGTGACAGGCTGGAAACTGGCAGCTGTGAGGTTGTGAATCGTGCAAGAAACGGCCTTACATTTCACTTATCATTGTCCACTGGCTTTCGATTTACACCTGTTCGCCTGCATCGGACTTTGCCCGCTGCATTCGGACAGCTGCACTCAAGATGTGGACAATTGATAAGTGAAATGACGGCCTGTGTGGTCCATGATAAAATTTTAAATTGCGCGAAGTGCGTAATAAAGCTCCTGTAGGGAATAGTTAGTGTTCTTTACAGGAGCTTTTATAGTGTGCCGACCGGTGTCGTGCTTCCACCCCGCTTATGGCGGGGTGAAAACACTGGTTTTAATGGTTTGGCCAGGTGTTCTGTCATCCTGGTCTCTTTGGCTTCCAGTCGCCGTTTTCCGCACTGGTAGGCATACAGCAGGGAAATTTCTAAATTCTGCAACATTTTAAAAGACCTGGCTGTATATAGAGTAGAAAGGTAATAAAACCTAATATTTTGATACCAGGGTCAAAAGGTCATAAATCCGATGCAAGCTTGCTTGCATGAGGATTTTTGAACTTGGGACCCGCCAAAAACATGAGTAAGAAGCCATTTTTTGAAGAAAAATGAGCGGATTACGAATGTTTTTAGAATTGCGAGAGTGCAAAGCACGTAGCAATTCGGTATCAGAGGGGTCAAAATACCTTTTGACCCCAACATCATATTTTATAGATACGAAAGGACTTATAAAAATGAGAAAATTAATGTTAGTTTTAATGTGTGCAACAACAATGACTTCTATGGCAGCATGTGGAGCCAAAGAACCCGTAACGCCAGAGGTAACAAAAGCAGTAACAGAAACCAAAACAGCAGAAGAACAAGAAACGGTTAGTGAAACTGTGGGTATGCCAAATCCATGGACAGACTGTAAAAATCTGAACGAGGCAGAAGATAATGTTGGATTTTCAATCACAGTTCCAGAAAAGATCGATGGTTATACACGGACCATGATTCAGACATTAGACAAAGAAGTCATCCAGGTATTTTACGAAAAAGACGATCAGTCAGATAGCACTATTCTTATTAGAAAAGGAATTGGTTCTGATGACATCAGCGGTGATTACAACACATACAACGAGAAAACACAGTTGAATATAAATAAAAACCAGATAATGGAACAGGGCAATGACGGAAAAGTTATGCTGGCAACATGGACAGATGCAGGCTATACTTACTCTGTAAGCACTCCGGGACTGAGTGAGAGTGAAATGGAAAATATCATCCATCAGATAGAGTGATGAGGATAAAGGAACCAAACGATGAATAGTATCAGCAACATCAGTATTTTCCGGAAATAAACAGCACGTCCATATGGCAGACATTGGTAGATAATGTGCTTAATGGTATTGCGTATCTGTTTGCAGCCATATTGTCAACCAGGGCAAGAAAGATAGAAACGGCGCCTGTGGGTGTTTTGCAAAATACATCAGCTATAGAAACAGTATTGGATATCTATGGTAATGCAATCCTGCGGCTTGCATACTCCTATCTCCATAACATGAGTGATGCCGAGGACATCCTGCAGGATACCCTGATCAAATATATGCAATCATCTCCTGCGTTCCTTACCGAAAGCCATAAAAAAGCATGGCTTCTTCATGTAGCAGCTAATTTAAGCAAAAACAAAATAGATTATAACAAGATCCGGGAAACAGACGAACTGGAAGAAACATTGGTGGCAGAAGAAAGAGAAGATCTGTCCTTTGTATGGGAAGCAGTAAAAGCATTGCCAGAAAAATACAGAAGAAGTGCTTCACCTCTACTATCAGGAAGGTTATCCCACCAAAGAGATCAGTAAGATCCTGAACCGCAACGAAAGCAGCATCCGGTCCGATCTGAAACGAGGCAGAGAAGCCTTAAAACAAGTATTAAAGGCGGCGTATGATTTTGAGTAAATCTTATCATGAGATCATGGAAAAAATAGAAGTTACCGATGAAATGCGTACTCATATACTGAATAATGTATCCAGACAAGTATCCAATACTTCGCACAAGGTGGTCACATTCCCACACTTGCGGAAAATGGCATCCATTGCTGCCTGCACCGCACTTTTGCTCATAGGCGGAACCATGATGAAAAATGCCTTTTACCCATCATCCACCGATCCCAATCCAGAACTGGCAGGAAGCGTATACGGTATGGAAGAATGTAAGTCCCTTGCAGAACTGACCAAAAAAGCCGGTTTCAATGTAAAAGACATCTCTGAAGCAGATATGCCATTTAAAGTTATGTCTACTTCTTACCTCTGGTGCTGGAACGAATTTGCCAGATCATATATGAGGGGACCGATAATTCCCTGACTTACAGAAAAACAAGTGGAACAGACGACATCTCCGGTGATTACAACCAGTATGAACAGATATTAGATAAAGTTGTAAACGGTGTTGATATTACAATAAAAGGCAATCATGATAAATATTATCTTGCAACCTGGACAACACAAGACTTTTCATACTCCCTTTCTGTTGATGAAGGCATTGATCTGGAAACAATATTAAACATCATCCAAAACTCTATGGAATAAAAAGCTTCTTTAATTTTTACTCCTTGTATACACAGGCCGTATTTCACTTATCGATTGTCCACATCTTGAGCGCAGCTGTCCGAATGCAGCGGACGTAGTCCGATGCAGGCGAACAGGTGCATGTCGAAAGCCAGTGGACAATGATAAGTGAAATGTTAGGCCGTTTTCTTCACAACTTAAAACCTCACACTGCCAATTTCTCAGCATTCACATTCTCACAGCTGCTTCTCAATCCAGCGTATCGCTAGCCCCATCCAACTATCACAATAAGGCTCCAGATATTTCTGATCGATTCCCTGGGTTTCTTCTGTCCCAAGCGCGATCCCATGAGGCCCCACCGGATACAAATGCGCCTCCACATTTACTCCGGCCTTTCTTAAAGCCTGTAAAAGCAACAGGCTGTTCTCTACCGGCACTGACTGGTCCGTCCAGGTATGCCATAAAAAAGTTTTTGGAACCTGAGGACCCACCTGATACTCTAAGGACAGAAGCCTGCGAAGTTTTTCATCCTTCTTAGAAGCCTCAGCTCCCATAAGACATTCAAATGACCCTTTATGACAATATTCTCCAGAAGTAATAACCGGATAACAAAGGATCATCCCATCCGGCCGTATCATTTCCGGCTTTACCCCCAAAGCCCCATACAACCATTCCCTATCCCAGAACACGCCCAGACAGCATGCCAGATGCCCGCCTGCAGAAAAGCCCGAAACAGCGATCCTGTCCACATCCACATTCCACTCATCCCCATGCTCCCGTATCACCTTCATAGCAAGAGCCAGCTCCATCAAAGCCCGAGGAAACACATCCGGCGCCAGACTGTAATGAAGCACAAAAACATGAAAACCAGCAGCCAGATACTTCATAGCGATGGGCTGGTCTTCTCTGGTAGAAAGTGTACGGTATCCGCCGCCTGGGCAAAGCAGCACAGCCGGCCTCTTTTTATCCAGAATACCATCCACCGGTTCCAAAATATAAGCAGTAAGATCCGCCGGACCACCGAAAACAGGCTTTTTAGTCTGTTTAGAAGTAACTTCAATAGAAATATGCTTAACCATCATATCAGAAATCTCCTTCCCAAAATGCAAAAAGACGGCCACGCCCTGTGACCGCCTAAATTTTCAAACATCCTAAACCAGAATATCTTCCAACGCCCGTTTCGGCACATAATGCACCTGATTCTCATCCCGGTAATAAGTTGTACTGCCATCCTCGCCAACCGGCACCATACGAACTTCTTCCTTCGGCTTACCAAGAGCCAGCACCAGCGCAAGACTATAACGCTGTGGATCAAGCTCAACAGCTTCTAAGATCTCAACACGTTTGCAGCTTCCGATCATACAGCCGCCATATCCCTTCTCAACAGCAGAAAGCATGATCGTCTGGGAAACAATGCCCTCATCCCACATCAGATTTTTTCCAATAGAAAGATCCTCAAGTACCAGCACATAAGCACTTGGACGTTCTCCATCTGCAGGTCCGTCCCAGTCCTTTAAGGCACCGGCCCATAACAAAGACGGGAATACTTTTGCACACTCTTCAGGTGTAGAGATCAGCTTAAACTTAAGCCCCTGGCAGTTCTTTGTACAACCGGTCAGACGGGCTGTATCCACCATATCCTTCAGGTCTTCATAAGGAATAGAAACCTCCTGAAAAAAACGGCGGTAAGAACGACATTTCTTCACAAGATCCTTTAACATAACAATCCCTCTTTCATAGCTCAAAAATTTATTGTTTGGCATATCAAAGAGGCGCCGGTGGCGCCTTTGCTGATTACTCTTCTTCCTTCATATCAGCAGGAAGCTCATTTCCCTGAGTAATATGTTTCTTAATAGCCTGGAAACTCTGGGAGCTGAGAACATGCTCGATCTTGCAGGCATCTTCCACAGCGGTTTTTTCGTCCACGCCCAGGTAGATCAGCCAGTTAGACAGCATAATATGACGCTCATACATCTTATCAGCAATATCCTGACCAGTCTGGGTCAGAGTGATGTGGCCCTGGTCATCCATGTGGATATAGCCATTTTCACGCAGGTTCTTCATGGCAACGCTGACACTTGGTTTGGAAAAGCTTAATTCATTTGCAATATCAATGGAACGCACATAAGGTTTATGCTTGCTGAGCATATGTATGGTCTCCAGATAATTTTCAGCAGATTCCTGTATTTTCACAACAACACGCCCTTTCATTAGAACTCAAAGTAGCCGTAGAGCGCATCCGAAAATCGTGACAAAAATTTTCAGACACGCTCCCACTAATTACAATAATTTTATCATAGAAAAATCATATTTACAAGTAATGGAAATTGCAATAAATCCTTATTGATAAAATTCCCTGAAAAATAAATTTTGGCATGAAAGTTACTGTGCCTTAACTTCTTTCCACATTTCATTATAAATATTATCCGTATCATCACCAAGATAGCGCAGGATCTCACTGTTTTTCATTGCCGGAGAGTCCATATCCGGGAACAGGGCTTCATTATTCTGCAGTTCTTCATCAGAAAGCTCATATGCGCCTGTATTTGGAGTAGAATAGGTGATGTAGTCAAAATTCTTCTTTGCAATATCAGGACGGCATAAGAAATTGATCCATTTTTCAGCCGCTTCTTTATTTTCTGCATTTTTCGGAACAACCCAGCAGTCGATCCAGAGAGTGGTTCCCTCTTCCGGAACTACATATTCCAGGTCATAATCCAGACCAAGTTCTTCAATCTGTTCCTGGATGTAAAGCATTTCGCCAGAGTAAATAACGCCTTCTGCAGCTTCACCGTTGATCATTTTATCTCTTACCTGGTCAATAACATAAGCCTGTACCAGAGGTTTCTGCTGGATCAGCATATCCCTTGCTTCAGCTAGTTCTTCCGGGTTGGAAGTATTTAAAGAATAGCCTTTCTGCTTTAATGCGATCATAAATGCATCGCGGATACTGTTCTGCATCAGGATCTCATCAGAAAGTTTCGGATCCCACAGATTAGCCCAGCTGGTTGGCTCCGGAACCCCTAACTGCTCTAACATCTGCTTATTATAAAGAATACCTACAGTACCCCAGCAGTAAGGAACTGCATACTGGTTTTTCGGGTCAAAATCCTTACTCATGTTCCAGTAATCATCCCCGATCTGCTTTGCGTTGGGGATATTATCATAATTCAGTTCGGCTAACATATTGTTGTCGATCATTCGTTGGATCATGTAGTCAGATGGACATACTACATCATATTTAACACCGCCTGCTTCCACAACAGGATACATTTCTTCGTTTGTTTCAAAAACGTCATAGACAACAGAAATACCGGTTTCATCTTCAAACTGGGTAATAACATCCTCGTCAATATATTCGCCCCAGTTATATACTTTTAAGGTACCGCCGCCGCTTTCTGCCCCGGGAACTCCTAAAATAGCGATCGATACCACGCAGGAGCCTACAGCAGCTGCAGCAGCAGCCCAGAATGTACGCATTTTCATGATAGCTTAGATCCTCCAGTCTCTGATATTAGTCTTTTTCCGGCTGTTTACGGAAATTTGCAATAAGCAGTACCACCAGCACCACCACAAAGATAACAGTGCTTAAGGCATACATGGAAGGACGGATACCGCGGCGTACTTCACTGTAGATCAGGGTAGACAGAGTATTGATGCCGGCGCCCTTTGTAAAGTGGGTGATAATGAAATCATCCAGTGACATGGTAAATGCCAGAAGGAAACCGGAAAGTACACCTGGCATGATATCCGGGAAAACTACCTCAAAAAAGGCATAAGCCGGAGAAGCGCCAAGGTCTAAAGCTGCTTCATAAGTAGAGCGGTCTGTCTGCTTTAATTTTGGCATAACACTTAAAATAACATAAGGGATGTTAAATGTGATATGGGAAATAAGAACTGTCTTAAATCCCAGGGAAATGCCAAAAGCGATAAATGCCAGCATCAGTGCGATACCTGTTACGATATCTGCATTTAACATAGGAATGTTGGAGATGCTCATAAAAATATTTTTGGAAACAGGTTTCATATGGCTGATAGCGATCGCTGTTACAGTTCCAATAACAGTTGCCACCAGTGCGGAGATCATTGCTACTAACAGAGTCGTGTATAATGCATACATGATCGCCCGGCTTTCAAACATCTGTGTATACCAGCTTAAAGTAAAGCCGCCCCAGTGGTCCTTGATTTTGACTGATTAAAAGAAAGGACCATCATAGTAAAAATCGGGGCATAAAGGAAGATAAGGATAATCACTAAATAAAAGTCGGAAATAAACTTCCGAAACCGTTCTTTGCCTTTTGTCATCAGAATGCCGTCCCTTCTCCGTTTTTATCGTATTTTGCGATCATGGCCATGCTGATCAGGATAAATACCATTAAGACCAGAGACAGACCGCTTCCCAAGTGCCAGTTATTTCCCTTTGTAAACTCCTGTTCAATTACATTACCGATCAGCAGGATCTTGCTTCCGCCTAACAGGTCGGAGATAACGAATGTGGTAAGGGAAGGCACGAATACCATGGTAATACCGCTGATAATACCTGGAAGGCTTAAAGGCAGCCAGATAAAGAACAGAGTCTGTAAAGTATTGGCGCTAAGTCCTTTGCGGCATTGATGGTGTTGTCGTCAATTTTTGCAAGTACATTGTAGATAGGCAGTACCATGAATGGAAGGAAGTTGTATACCATTCCAAGGACAATGGCTGCCGGGGTGTTGATCAGGTTCTGCTTTGGCAGGTGAAGCCATGCAGGATACCGTTGATCACACCATTTCTTTCAAGTAATGTCTGCCATGCCATAGTGCGCAGCAGGAAGTTCATCCACATAGGAAGGATGAAGATAAATACAATAAAGCCGCTGGCAGAGCTGCCTCTTCCGCGAAGGATCATGGCAAGAGGATATGCCAGGACCAGACAGAGGACTGTACTGATAAGAGACAGTCCAAGGGACAGCCATAAGGCCTTCCAGTGATCCGGCTCATGATGGCTGTGATGTTTGCCAGTGTCAGGTTACCGTTTTTAGTTGTAATGCCGTACCAGAAAATAAGTGCCAGCGGAATGATGGTAAAACCGATCATCCAGATCAGATAAGGACCGGAGAGCAGTGCCCGTCCAATAGCCACGGATTTTTTTTATCATTATTCATTGACTCCCAGTGCCTCCTCATCTTCAGAAGCAGGCTTATTCATGATCTGAATGTCGAAAGGATCTACATGAAGTCCTACCTGCTGGCCAACTGGGAACATATCGGTGGAGTGTACCAGCCACTCAAAACCATCCGGGGTAGTCACTTCCATTTCATAGTGAACGCCCTTAAAGATCAGGTGGGTGACAACACCCTGAAGTGTGCCTTCTTCCGGCTTTAACAGGTCAATATCCTCAGGGCGGATCACAACGTCTACAGGTTTGTTGTTTCCAAAGCCCTTGTCAACACAGGCGAATTTTGCTCCGAAGATCTCGACCAGTTCATCATGGATCATAAGGCCAGGTACAATGTTGCTCTCACCGATAAAGTCGGCAACGAAAGCATTTTCCGGCTCATTGTAGATCTGCTCCGGGGAACCCATCTGCTGGATATAGCCTGGTTCATAACTACGATGGTATCAGACATAGTAAGTGCTTCTTCCTGGTCATGGGTAACATAGATAAAGGTAATGCCTAACTCATTTTTCAGTCGGATCAGCTCATACTGCATGTCCTGGCGCAGCTTCAGGTCCAGAGCGCCTAAAGGCTCGTCAAGGAGCAGGACACGCGGCTCATTTACAATGGCTCTTGCAATGGCGATACGCTGCTGCTGACCGCCGGAAAGAGAGATAACATCCCTTTTTTCAAAACCGGACAGGTTTACCAGCTTTAAGGCATATTTGATCTTATCGTCAATGTAGCTCTTTGGCTTGTTTTTGATCTTTAAGCCGAAAGCAATGTTTTCCGCAATGGTCATATGTGGGAACAGAGCGTATTTCTGGAATACAGTGTTTAACTGGCGCTTGTTTGGCGGCAGCTTGGTAATGTCCTGACCGTCAAAAATAACGTTTCCCTTATCAGGCGGGGTAAAACCGCCTAAAATACGCAGAGTAGTGGATTTTCCGCAGCCGCTGGGACCCAGTAAGGTCACGAAGCTGTTTTCTTTTATAGAAAGGTTCAGGTCATCTAAGACCATTTCCCCGTCAAAGCTTTTTGAAATATGCTGTAAATCAATCAATGGCTGGCTCATGTGCGCAGTTCTCCTTTTTCGTAGGTGTGGTGATCCGTTCTCCCAAAGTTTCGGGAGGACATACTAAAAGCTTGGTGGTGAGCTGACCCAGATCAGGGTTGCCCCGTTTTTACTGGACAGGAAATGGGTTTTGTCAGCTGTATAATAAAAGGATTCCCCTTTTTTGGCTTTATAAGTCTTATTTCCCAGATGGATAGACACAGCTCCCTGAAGGACGTAGCCAAATTCTTCTCCTTCATGAGGTGTGTCCGGACAGGTAGAGCCACCGGCCTGTAAGGTCAGGTAAATGGGCTCTATGGTATTTTTCTGGGCATTGGGAATGATCCATTTGATCTCGTTTTTGTATTCGGTGTCTTCCTTAACAAAATAGTCCTGTTTTCCGAATACGATCTGTTCATCAGGAGCCTCGTTGAAAAACTCTCCGATACTGGTACCAAGGCACTGCAGGATGTCCATAAGGGTGGTGATGGAAGGGGAGGTAAGATTGCGCTCCAGCTGGGAAATAAATCCCTTGGAAAGCTCGGAACGGTCCGCCAGTTCCTCCTGCGTCAGTCCTTTTAAAACACGCAGTTCTTTCAGTTTGTTGCCGATATCCATGATATCCTCCTGTTTTACCTGTAAGTAACATTTCTTATACACAAAGTTTACAAATACTAACTGAATATAAAAATAAGCAAAAAGTTTAGTATTATTAAACAAAGCCGAGTTCCATTATACATTAAATGAGAATAGTGTCAATACCTTTTCTGAAACTTACAGGTTAACAAATAATTAAATGTATGGTATGATGAACGCATGGAAAAATAAGCGCGAACGGAACCGTCTGCAGCAGCAGACAACAGAGCACATTGGTGCGTGTCCGTGAGTGGAAAAACACAGACAATATCCAGGGAGGTAAGCTGTATGAGCGGTAAGTATATGGCGTATGTGGGTTCCTATTCCTATACGGGAAAAGCAAAGGGAATCACCGTATTTGATGTAGATGTAGAAAATGGAATGTTTAAAGAGCGCTGCGAGATCGAAGTGGACAATTCTTCTTATGTAATTGCATCCAGTGACGGAAAGACACTGTATTCCATTGCAGATGAAGGCGTTGTATCTTTCCGTATCCTTCCAAACGGAAGCCTGGCACGTTTAAACAGTGCCCGATCCGTGGAATGAGAGGCTGCCACCTTTGTACCGATGAAGAGGATAAATATGTATTCGTTTCCGGTTATCACGATGGAAAGACTACGGTATTAAGTCTGAACCCGGACGGTTCTGTAGGAAAGATCGTAGACGGTGTATTTGACAGAGGATACGGCAGTGTGGCAGAGCGTAACTTCCGCCCGCATGTGACCTGCACCAGAAGAATGCCTGACAACCGCTTTGTACTCAGTGTAGATAATGGTATTGACCAGGTTAAAATCTACCGTTTTAATGATAAAGAACAGAGATTAGTCCAGGTAGACGCCATCCGCTGTGAGTTAGAGTCTGCGCCAAGACATTTCCGTTACAGCAAAGACGGAAAATTCATTTATCTGATGTATGAATTAAAGAAAGCAATTGATGTATACACCTACAAGACTGGAGACAGAGCACCTGTGATCGAAAAGATCCAGACCATTTCCACCACTTCTACCAAGAAGCCGGACAACCTGACTGCTGCCTGCGCCATGAGAATGTCTGTTGACCAGAAATATATATATTGCACCAATGCAGGAGAAAATACCATTAGTGTTTACAAGAGAGATGAGGAGACAGGCCTTCTGACCATGATATGCTGTCTGCCGATCAGCGGCGCATATCCAAAGGATGTAGCTGTATTTCCGGATGGAAGACATATTGCTTCTGTAAACCATGACAGCGGCACCATAAGTTTCTTTAAAGTAGATTATGAAAAAGGCCTTCTGGTTATGAGTGGAAGAAGTATTCCTGTAAATGAACCTAACTGCTGTGCCATTGTAAAAATAGGAGATTAATAACATGTCAGGTTCAGTATACGGAACGATTTTTAAGATAAGTACCTGGGGAGAGTCCCATGGGGCAGGCGTTGGCGTTGTAGTGGACGGCTGTCCAGCAGGACTTCCTTTAAATGAAGAAGATATCCAGAAATATTTAGACCGGAGAAAACCGGGACAGAGCAAATTTACCACAGCCAGAAGCGAAGGAGATAAGGCAGAGATCTTATCCGGTGTTTTTGAGGGAAAAACAACAGGAACACCAATCTCTATTGTGATCCGCAACACAGACCAGCGCTCCCGTGATTACAGCAATATCATGGATGTATACCGTCCGGGCCATGCAGATTATACCTTTGATGAAAAGTATGGCTTTCGTGATTACCGGGGCGGCGGACGTTCTTCCGGAAGAGAGACCATTGGAAGAGTGGCAGCAGGTGCTGTAGCAGCAAAGCTCCTTGAAAGCCTTGGAATTACGGTTCAGGCATACACCAGTGCAGTGGGACCTGTAAAGATCGACCATTCTAAGATGGATCTGGAAGAAATTTCCAATAACCGCCTGTATATGCCGGATAAAAAAGCGGCAGCAGAGGCAGAGAGTTATCTGGAAGATATGATACAGAGGAAAGACTCCTGCGGCGGTGTGATCGAGTGTGTTGTAAACGGACTTCCTGCAGGCGTAGGAGAACCTGTTTTTGATAAGCTGGATGCTGCGCTGGGAAAAGCCATTATGTCCATCGGCGCTGTAAAAGGCTTTGAAATCGGAGATGGCTTTGAAGCAGCCGCCTCTTTAGGCTCTCAGGATAACGACTGCTTTATTATAGGAAAAGACGGAAGACCATGTAAAGTCACCAATCATTCCGGCGGCACCTTAGGGGGCATGAGTGATGGAAGTACGTTGGTGATGCGGGCGGCATTTAAGCCAACACCGTCTATTTCACAGATACAGAAAACAGTAGACCGCTATGGAAAAGAGCGGGAGATCGAGATCAAGGGCCGCCATGACCCGGTGATCGTTCCAAGAGCTGTGGTAGTAGTGGAAGCAATGGCTGCTCTTACAGTGGCAGATCTGCTTTTGATGTCCATGACATCCAGATTAGATAAAATAAAAAAGTTTTTTAAGAAAGAGGAGATTTAGTATTATGAAGATCGCAATGGGAAATGACCATACAGCCATTGAGCTGAAGAACATCATCAAGGAATTTGTTGAGAGCAAGGGATACGAAGTGATCGACCTTGGAACCAACAGCACAGAAAGCTGCGATTATCCGGTTTACGGTGAAAAAGTAGGACGCGCAGTTGCTTCCGGTGAAGCTGATCTGGGTATTGCTATCTGCGGTACCGGCGTAGGTATCTCTTTAGCAGCAAACAAGGTAAAAGGCATCCGCGCCTGCGTATGCAGCGAGCCATATACTGCAAAGCTTTCCAGAATGCACAACAACTCCAATGTCCTTGCATTTGGCGCAAGAGTGGTAGGCAGCGAGTTAGCTAAGATGATCACAGAAGCATGGCTGGATGCAAAGTTTGAAGGCGGACGTCATGAGCGCCGTGTTCAGATGTTAATGGATATTGAAAACAGATAAGTAACAGATCTGCGGATGTACGCAGTCTGTAAGGCAGTTTCAGGCGTTTCGGACCAATAGTTTCGGAGCGCCTGAAATTATATGGACAGGTTGTATGGGGAAAACAAGGAGGAAGGCAAAATGGGAGTACAGTTAGACGAAACAGAGAAACGTATTGTGGATCTGATCGAGGCAAACAGAGATGAGATCATAGCTTTTGCAAGAGATATGTATACACATGCGGAGCTTGGATACAAGGAATTTAAGACTGCGGAAAAATTTACCCGGTTGATGAAAAAGTTAAATCTCCCTGTAAAAGAGCATCTGGCAGTTACAGGCGTAAAGGCATATTTAAACGAAGAGAAAAAGGACAATGTAAGTCTGGCGCTGATCGGGGAATTAGACGCTCTTCGCATTCCGGAACATAAATACGCAAATCCGGAAACCCAGGCAGCCCACTGCTGCGGTCATCATGCCCAGATGGCAGGTGTGATCGGGGCGGCTTTCGCTCTTACAGATTCGAAAGTTAAGGAGACCTTAGACGGTCAGGTGGTATTTTTTGCTGTTCCTGCAGAGGAATATGGGGAGATCGAATTTAAAAACCAGCTGACAAAAGAGGGAAAGATCCGCTATGGCGGTGGAAAATGCGAGTTGATCCGCATTGGCGCTTTTGATGATATTGACCTGGATATCGTACATCACACAGAAGATGAGGATATCTGCGTAGGTGCTACTTCTAATAACGGTTTTGTTTCCAAGGTCATCCGCTATAAAGGAGTGGCTGCCCATGCAGCAGGTGCGCCATATAAGGGAATTAATGCTTTAAATGCGGCTTCTCTTGGTCTTTCAGCCTTAGCCTATCAAAGAGAAACATTTAAGGATGAAGACCATGTAAGAGTCCATCCCATCATTACAAAAGGCGGCAATCTGGTCAATGTAGTTCCGGATGAGGTAGTGATCGAAACCCTGGTGCGTGCCTCAAATAAAGACGCCATTGCAGACGCAGCCTTTAAGACCGACCGTGCATTTAAGGCAGGTGCAGCTGCCATTGGAGCCACCTGCCAGATCACAACAGCCCCAGGATATCTTCCAACTTTAAAAACACCGGCAGATGAAGATGTACTTGCGGCAGCTAAGATCGCAGCAGCCACCAGTGAAAAGGAGTATACCGTAGTGGAGAAAGACATCAGCCATCATTCTGGCGGTTCTACGGATGTAGGAGATGTACAGCACATCCAGCCTGTGCTTACTTTTAATACAGGCGGAAAAGTAAATGGACTTCATACAGTAGACTTTGATATTGTAGATGAAGAACTGGCTTATATTGTCACTGCCAAGATCTTCGCCCTGTCTGCATACCGACTGCTTAGAAACGGGGCTGTAAAGGCAAAGGAGATCGTTAAGAATTATCATCCGGTATTTACAAAAGAAGAGTATATTCAGTATATGGACTCCTTTTTAACTTATGAGGAACAGAAAAACTGACGGAAAAATGATGAAGCAATGAAACCTGCTTGACAGAATGACCTCCGTTCTTTATACTGAAAATTGTATTAGGCAGAAGCCTTGATCCACGTCTGTTAGGGAAAATTCCCTGACAGGCGTGTTTTTTTATGATGAAAGTCCCGAATATTGGACGGGTAAGAGAGGGGAAAACAAAATGGAAACAAATACAGAAAACTGGAAAGACCATTTACAAAAAGGCGGCTCGCTGATGATTGTTATACTGGGAAATATACTGTATGCCCTGGCTGTAAAGCTGTTTTTAATGCCTGCGGGCCTGCTTACAGGGGGGACGACAGGTATCGGTCTGGCATTAAACAGGAGCTTTGGAATACCGGTAGCAACTTTTGTACTTATATTTAATGTAACCATGCTTCTCATCGGCTGGAAGGTCATGGGACGAAAATTTGCTCTGACAACCGTTGTAAGTACCTTCGTATATCCGATTGCACTGGGATTTTTTGAGAAAGTCTTTGGAGATCTGGTGCTTACCCAGGATCTGTTTTTATGTACCATCTTTTCCGGATTGGGAATTGGCGGTTCTTTAGGCATTGTGATCCGTGCAGGGGCTTCCACAGGAGGAATGGATATCCCGCCGCTGGTGTTGAACCATTACTTTAAAATTCCTGTTTCCGTTTCCATGTATGTGTTTGATTTCTGCATTTTACTGGCCCAGGCAGTGGGAAATCCACCGGAGAAAGTACTGTATGGCCTGATCCTGGTAATGACATATACACTGGTGTTAGATAAACTGATGCTTATGGGAACCACCCGTACAGAAGTAAGAGTCATCAGTGAACGTGCCAGGAGATAAGGGAAGCTATTTTAGCGGAAATGGACCGCGGCGTTACCATGCTTTCCGGCGAGACCGGCTATTTAAAACAGGAGACCCAGATGATCTTCAGTGTAATCTCCAACAGGGAGGTTCCAAAGATCGAAAAGCTGATCCACACCATTGATCCGGAAAGCTTTATGGTAGTAAACCGTGTCAGCGAAGTAAGCGGCCGTGGATTTTCCATGAAAAAGCGGTACAGATAAATTTCACCGTTGACATTTTGCAGTCTGCTGTGTTATTTTAAGTTTAGATATCAGGGAGTAGTTCACACAGATTTTTCTGTGTTGTGCTGGTCGTCATCACGCGGCAGGATAATGAAGATACATTAGGCCTGCAGCCGGGCAGTACACATGTATATGGAGCGAGACTTTTATTGCATATTTTTGGTGCAATAAGTCCCGCTCTTTTGTTTTTCTGGAACATTTCCGATCATACTAAAACAAAGGAGAGAACATTATGACAGAGAAAAATATGTGGAACCTGTCACCGCAGGAGGCGCTAAAAGCCTGTCAGGCATCAGAACAGGGACTGACTACAGAACAGGCAGAAAAGATCCGTCTGGAAAAAGGGGAAAATGTACTCTTAGAGGAAAAAAAGAAAAGTGCTTTTCAGGTCTTTTTAGACCAGTTTAAGGATCTGATGGTAGTGATCCTGATCGGTGCAGCTATCATATCCATGTTTTCTGGAAATGAAGAAAGCACCATTGTTATTTTTGCAGTCCTTGTGATGAATGCGGTCCTTGGAACTGTGCAGCATATGAAGGCAGAAAAGTCCTTAGAGAGTTTAAAACAGCTGTCTGCGCCGGATGCCAAGGTTATAAGAGATGGCAGAAAGCAGGAAATACCGGCAAAAGATGTAGTTCCGGGGGATATCCTGGAATTAGAGGCTGGGGACATGGTGGCTGCAGACGGAAGGATCCTTCATAATTATTCCCTGCAGGTCAATGAAAGCTCTTACGGGAGAGTCTACTAATGTAGATAAGCAGGAGATGGCACTAAATGGAGAGGCAGCGCTGGCAGACCGCACCAATATGGTCTATTCCGGCAGCCTAGTAACTTACGGAAGAGCCACTGTTCTTGTTACAGCAACAGGTATGAATACGGAGATCGGTAAAATAGCAGGGCTGATGAACGGGGCAGAAGAACGGAAAACACCGTTACAGAAAAGCCTGGATCAGTTCAGTGGAAAACTGGCAGTCCTGATCATGGTAGTCTGTGCCCTGGTGTTTGCCCTTTGCATGTTCCGGAAAATGAGCCTTCTGGATGCACTGTTATTTGCAGTAGCCCTGGCAGTAGCAGCGATCCCGGAAGCACTGACTTCCATCGTTACCATTGTCCAGGCATTTGGAACCCAGAAAATGGCAAAAGAAAATGCCATTATCAAGAAATTAAAGGCAGTGGAAAGCTTAGGCTGTGTATCTGTGATCTGTTCTGACAAAACAGGAACACTGACCCAGAATAAGATGACGGTACAGCAGGTTTATGTAGATGGAAAGGTGATCGACGGGAAAGAGTTAGATCTTACAGACCAGACACAGCGTTATCTTCTTTATGATGCAGTACTGACCAATGATTCCAGCATTGTAGACGGCAAAGGAATTGGTGATCCGACAGAATACGCTCTTTTGGAGATGTTTCGTAAGATCCAGGTCCTTCCGGACAGCTATTTTGGAAAAATGGGAATGCATGAGGATGCGTTAAGAAAGGTAATGGACCGTATAGAAGAGGTCCCTTTTGACTCTGACCGGAAACTGATGAGTACAAAATACCGGATCCACGGGGTGCCTACGATCCTTACAAAAGGTGCGGTAGATGTTCTGTTAGACCGCTGCGTATCTGTGCGCTATGGTGATGGGATCCGTCCTATGACAGAGGAAGAAAAAGAAAAGATCCGCCTGCAGAACCAGCACTTTTCAGAAAATGGTCTTCGTGTTCTGGCCTTTGCCTATAAGGAGTCCAATGAAATGCTTTGCGCCCAGGCAGAATGTGGTTATGTATTCCTGGGACTGATCTCCATGGTGGATCCTCCAAGACCGGAGTCTGTAAGGGCAGTGGCAGAGGCAAAGCAGGCAGGCATTAAGACAGTTATGATCACAGGCGACCATAAGGTAACGGCAACAGCCATTGCAAAGCAGATCGGCATTTTTGAGGAAGGGGATCTGGCACTTACTGGTATGGAATTAGATGCCATGAGTGAAGAAGAACTGGATCAGAAGATTGATAAAATATCCGTTTACGCCAGAGTTTCACCGGAAAATAAGATCCGCATTGTAGAAGGCTGGCAGAGACGGGGAAATATCGTTTCCATGACAGGAGACGGTGTGAATGATGCCCCGGCACTGAAAAAAGCAGATATTGGTGTTGCCATGGGAATTACAGGAACAGAGGTTTCCAAGGACGCTGCTGCCATGATCCTGGCAGATGATAACTTTGCTACGATCATTAAAGCTGTGGCAAATGGAAGAAATGTATACAGAAATATTAAAAATGCAGTGCTGTATCTTCTTTCCGGCAATACAGCTGCTATCTTTGCTGTATTATATACTTCCCTTATGGCTTTACCGGTGCCTTTCGCTCCGGTGCAGTTGCTGTTTATCAACCTTCTGACTGACTCCCTTCCGGCCCTTGCCATTGGCATGGAACCGGCAGATGAAGGCCTTTTAAAAGAAAAGCCGAGAGATCCGAAAGAGGGCTGATGACAAAAGATTTCATGATCCAGATGGCAGCCCAGGGTGTGTTGATCGCAGCAGTAGTCATAACTGCTTTTTATCTGGGATTAAGAAGCAGCACAGCGATGGCATCTACCATGGCATTTTCCACTTTAACACTGGCAAGACTGTTCCACGGATTTAACTGCAGGGGAAAGAAATCCATTTTTAAACTGGGCTTTGGCACCAATCCTTACAGTCTTTACGCTTTCGGAGCAGGTGCTCTGCTTTTAGGACTGGTGATTTTCATTCCTGGACTTCACCGTCTGTTCCAGGTACAGAGTATGCCGGTGGTATCTCTGCTCCAGGTGGCAGTTTTAGCGTTCATCCCGACTCTTATGATCCAGATGAAACGGCTGATCTGCAAAAAATGATGTGCAAAAACAATTGTAAATACAGAGCAGATCTATCGGAAATGTAAAAATTTGTAAAAAACACAAAAACAACTTGAAACCTACTGGAAAAGTAGGTAATATAAAGGGCAGCTATTAAGTTAGCTGCTCTTTTATGTTGTCATGCATCTGGAAAAAGCTTCCAGCGGCAGGTTTTATAAGTTTTTGTGCGAAATGAGCAAAAAGAAAGTGCTTACAAAAAATAAGTTGTGCAAAGTATAAAGAAACTTGTTGACATTGGGCCGGATAAGGACTACAATGGTTGTAATAATATTAAAGATAATATTAAAAAGAATATTATAGGAGGATTAATAAAATGACAAAGCGCGAAAGAGTAATTGCAGCAATCGAAGGAAAGAAAGTAGATGCCATCCCGTCTTCATTCTCTCTGCACTTCCCAAAGAACCAGGCAGTAGGTGATGAGGCAGTAGCAGCTCATCTGAAATTCTTCAAAGAGACCGATACTGATATCGTAAAGGTTATGAATGAGCATCTGGTTCCTTACTATGGAATGATCCGCACACCAAAGGATTACTATGAACTGATCCCATCCTTCAGCAGAAACACCAACATCATCGAAGATCAGATCGAAATGACCAAGAAGATCATGGACGGAGTTGATAAGGACGCTTTCACCATGGGTACTTTACATGGTATGTGTGCTTCCGGTATCCATCCATTAGAGAAGATGGGTGAAGGCTACAACTACGATCAGGTTCGTCAGATGCAGGTAGACTTCCTCCGTTGGGATGAGAAAAAGATGTTAGACTCTATGGAAAGAATTGCTGATGGTATGTGCATCCTGGCTGAAAGATACATCAAGGACGCAGGCGTTGACTCTGTATACTATGCAGGTTTAGGTGCAGAGACCAGATGGTACACTGATGAAGAATTCGCAAAATGGATCAAACCATTTGACTTAAAGATCATGAAGGCAATCAAAGATGCAGGCGGCTACTGCTTCTTACATATGTGCAAGAGCGGCCTGAACATGAAGAGATACGATGAAGATTACGCTGCACTGGCAGATGTTGTAAACTGGGGCGTATACGAAGCACCAAGACTCTGGCGAGACGGAAAGAAGCAGTTCCCGGGAAAGACCATCCTTGGCGGATTAGAGAACAGAAGCGGTGTTCTGGTAGATGGTGACGAGTACGACGTAAGAAGAGAAGTTATCAAGGTTGTTGAGAACTTCGGCAGAGAAGGATTTATCCTTGGCGCAGACTGCACACTGGCAACTGAGCAGGATCTTAAGCTGGTAAGAGCAGCAGTAGAGCAGGCAAGAAGCTTATAATTTACAGATCTTAAGAAAAGAGGGATGCAAATGCTCAGATATATAGGAAAAAGAATATTAATTGCAATACCTACTTTTTTGGGGATCACGGTTTTAGTATATGTGCTTTCTTCAATGGCTCCTGGTACACCTCTGGAATGATCTTCAATGATCCTAATGCCACAGCAGAACAGATGGCAGCGATGAAAGCAAAGCTGGGACTGGACCAGCCGGTCATGATACAGTATTTTAACTGGCTGGTACAGCTCCTGCATGGAAATATGGGTGCATCTTACCGAACAGGACACGCCGTTTGGGCAGATATCTCCGAGCGTATCGGACCGACACTGCTCCTTACCATGTCCTCTCTGGTGTTCTCCATCCTGATCGCAATTCCTCTGGGAATCATGTCCGCATACAAGCCTTATACAGCCTGGGACTACATTTCCTCTGCGTTTTCCTTTATCGGAGCAGCCATCCCAAACTTCTTTGCAGGACTGGTATTTGTATATCTCCTTTCTGTAGTATTGAAGATCTTCCCAAGTGGAGGTATGTACGATACATCAGGTGTCAGAACCCTTCCGATGCTGTTACATCACCTATTCCTTCCAATGCTGGTCCTTTCCATCCAGCAGGTAGGAAGTCTGATCCGTCAGACCCGAGGCGCTATGCTTGATGTACTTCAGGAAGATTACATCCGTACTGCAAGAGCAAAAGGCGCGTTAGAAGGCAGAGTGCTTTTTAAACATGCTCTTCAGAACGCATTTATCCCGATCATCACCCGTATTGGTATGATGATCCCATTCTTAGTAGGCGGCGCTGTTGTTACAGAACAGATCTTTGCATGGCCGGGACTTGGAAGCCTGATGGTACTTTCCATCAACTCCCGTGATTATCCGGTGATCATGGGTATCACTGTTTTCATTGCAGCAGCTGTACTGATCGGTAACATGATCGTAGATCTTGTTTATGGTCTCTTAGACCCGAAGATCCGTTATTCATAGGAGAGGAGTAGACGTAATGGCGAAAGAAAATAACAGAAGCTCCTATTTCGGGGACGTAGTCAAAAAATTCCTGGCCCACAGACTGGCTATGATAGGCACTATCGTACTGATCCTGGAAGTACTGGCAGTTGTCTTACTTCCATCGATCATGAAGTTAGATCCTTATTCCATGGACTACATGGCATTTGGCGGTGCTCCTTCAGCTGAACATCTGTTAGGCTGTGATGACGTAGGAAGAGACTTATTTGCCAGACTTATCTTTGGTGGCCGTGTATCACTGATGGTTGGTATCTGTTCCGCACTGATCAGTTTGGCCATCGGTGTTCCGTTGGGATTGTTTGCCGGATATTTCAGAGGCGCAGTGGAAACCGTTATCATGAGATGTGCAGACATCTTCATGTCATTCCCTAACATGATCCTGATCCTGGTTTTAGCCAGTGTTTTAGGACAGTCCGTAACAACTGTTACATTAGTAATCGGATTTCTTGGCTGGACAGAGTTTGCCAGACTGATCTATGCAAGCGTATTGTCTGTCAGGGAAAAGGATTACGTAGAATCAGCAAAAGCAATTGGTGCAAAGAACGGCACGATCTTACTTCGGTACGTTCTGCCAAACTCATTTGCACCGGTTATCATTTCCTTTACATTCAGAACCGCTCAGGCGATCATTACAGAGTCATCCTTAAGTTTCTTAGGACTTGGCGTACAGCTCCGGAAGCTTCCTGGGGAAACATTCTGTATTATGCACAGTCCATCAGTGTCCTGTCCACAAAGCTGTATATGTGGGTACCCGCCGGTGTTGTACTGGTCCTTACTGTATTGAGCATTAACTTCATTGGTGACGGCATCGTGATGCTCTTGATACCAAGATGAAGATTTAACGCTATATAGTTTTATGCCCTCTCTGAGAGGACATCTTACGAAAAGGAGGAAAAACATGAAAAAAAGTAACCTTTTAAAGAAGGCTGTGTCAGTGTTATTAGTAGCATCTGCACTGGCAGGTTGCGGCAGCTCTGCATCACAGACAGCTACCACAGCGGCTCCGGCAGCAGCTGGAACTGAAACAAGCGAAGCAGCTACAGAAGCTGCCAGCTCAGAAAGCTCAGCAGAACCTGGCACCATTACCATGGCAATGGTTTCTGCATGGGACTCCATTATCCCATTTGATACCACAAGTTCTTACTCAGATGCAGTTTTGGATCTGATCTATGACAAGCTGGTATACTTGAAACAGGATGGTACTTATGAGCCAAGACTGGCTGATAAGTGGAGCATGAGCGATGACAACAAGGTGCTGACTGTACATTTGAATGAAAATGCAAAATGGCAGGATGGCGAGCCTGTAACTGCAGATGACGTAGTATTCACCATGCAGGTTTACAACTCCCCAAGCGCAGCTGTTGTAAGACAGAACAACGTAAGCCCATTCGCAGGATTTAAAGAGGGCGATGACAGCCTTCAGGTAAAGGCAGTAGACGAGCATACAGTAGAAATGACCTGTGCAGAGCCTACCAATATGGATTTCCTCTTTTTTATCAAGTTCAGAGATATCTATATCCTTCCAAAGCATCTGTTAGGCGATACACCATATGCTGATATCAGAAACAACAGCTACTGGGAGAAACCAATCGGTTCCGGTCCATGTATCTATGAGAGCCAGATCAGCGGCGAGCGTATGGAATTCAAGGCAAACAAAGACTACTACTTAAAGACTCCTCAGTGGGATCGTTTCGTAGTAAAAGTTGTTGCTACACCTAGCCTTCTGTCCGGTCTGATGAACGATGAGATCGACATCCTGGCTGGAAACGTTGCTTCCCTTCAGTTATCTGACTGGGATATGGCACAGCAGCAGCAGAACCTGACCTGCGTATCTACAGAGTCTGTAGGATACCAGTACATGGCGATCAATACCGAAAAAGATTATCTGCCACCAAAGGTAGACAGGCAATTGACATGGCCATCAACAGAGACGCGATCGTTTCCGGTCTGTTAAAGGGCGAAGGCGAGCCGGCATTTGGACCATTTGCAACAAGCCACAAGTACTATGATGATGTAGTAAACGTAGGATACAACCCAGAAAAGGCAAAAGAGCTGTTAGCAGAAGCTGGCTGGGATGGTTCCCACGAATTAGTATTCTCTGTACCTACAGGTAACAGCATCAGAGAGCAGGCTGCAGTTATCATCCAGCAGAACCTGCAGGAGATCGGCATCAAGACAAAGATCGAGTCTGCTGACTTCGCAACCCACTTAACCAAAGTAAGAGAAGGAAACTATGACCTTGGTCTGATCGGTTCCGGCGGTTCACCTGACCCATCTGAGTGTGTAATCAACTTCAAGCCAGATCACATCAACAACTTCTCTCATCTGTCTGACTGGACCATTTACAACACCGGTGCAGAAGGCGAGCATGCATTCAACTTTGAAGACAGAAAAGTTAACTATGACAATTATCAGGAACTGCTGGTAGAGCAGGTACCATTCTGCTTCCTGTATTTCCAGAACAACCTGTTTGCTTACAACAACAGAATTGGTAATGTAAAAGACAACCAGGATTACTCTCAGTTAAACAGAGACGTATGGAACTGGACCATCGAAAAGTAATAAATGTTTATAATATAGGCATTGCCCGCCACCTTGTGTGGCGGTGCAGACCGAAGCAGAAGGCAAAAGCTGCTCCGGTCTGCAGCACCACAGAAGAGGGGTAATGCGTTCACAAAAAGTTTGAAAGAACGTGTAGCGAAATGGAGGATGAACATGGAACCTTTATTAGAAGTGAAGAATTTGAAAACCAGCTTTAAAATTGGCAAGAAGTGGGTTCCTGCCGTAGAACAGGTATGCTTTCATGTAGATCCGGGAGAGACACTGGGCATCGTAGGCGAATCTGGCTGCGGTAAGAGTGTAACTTCCATGTCGATCATGCGCCTTTTACCTAAGGCAACCACAAAAATAGAGGCAGATGAGATCATCCTGAACGGAAAGAACATTGCAAACTATTCAGATAAGGAAATGGCCCAGGTGAGAGGAACCGGTATCGGTATGATCTTCCAGGACTCCATGACTTCCTTAAACCCGGTAAAGACCATTGGAAAACAGCTAGATGAAGCATTTATCGTACATCACAGCTGTGATAAAAATGAAGCAAAAAACCGCAGTATTGAAATGCTGACAAAAGTAGGTATCCCTTCTCCTGAAAAGAGATATGGAGAATATCCACATCAGCTTTCCGGTGGTATGCGTCAGCGTGTGATGATCGCTATGGCGCTGGCACAAAATCCATCTCTTATCATTGCCGATGAGCCAACCACTGCACTGGATGTTACCATTCAGGCGCAGATCATGGAACTGATGAAGGAAATGAAGGAAAAGACCGGAGTTTCCATTATGCTGATCACCCACGATATGGGTGTTGTAGCAGAGATGGCAGACAAGATCATGGTCATGTATGCAGGTATGGTCATTGAATATGCAACTGCAAGAGAGATCTTTAAAGATCCAAAACATCCTTATACAAAGGGACTTCTGGCATCTATTCCACGAAAAGACAAAGATATTGACCGGCTTTACACCATTGAGGGAACCGTACCTTCCCTTACTTCCATGCCAAAGGGATGTCGTTTCTGCGACCGCTGTACCCGTGCAATGGAAAAATGTCGGAATGAGCAGCCACCAATGTATCAGTTGGTGAGAGAAGCGTCAGGTGCTTCCTGTATGAAGATAAAGGCGGTGTAAGCGATGAAAGATAATGTGATCCTGGAAGTAAAAAATGTAGAGAAATTTTTATGGAAATAAAAAACTGTTTCAGAAAGACAGACCGGTTGTAAAGGCTGTCAATGATGTTTCTTTTACCATTAATGAAGGTGAAACATTCGGTATCGTAGGTGAGTCCGGATGTGGAAAATCCACTCTGGGAAGAACGGTCATCCGCCTTTTAAATCCGACCAGCGGACAGGTCCTTTATAAGGGAACGGATCTGGCAACTCTTTCCGGTGAAGAGATGCGTAAGCTGCGCCAGGAGATCCAGATCATTTTCCAGGATCCTTATGCATCCTTAAACCCAAGAATGACAGTCAGAGAGCTGATCCAGGCTCCTCTTGATGTATATTCTCATGAGTCAGAAGCAGAAAAACTGGCAAAAGTAAAGAATATCATGGCGAAAGTAGGTCTTCGTGAAGAATACATGAGTAAATATCCTCATGAGTTCTCCGGTGGACAGAGACAGAGAATTGTTATTGCAAGAGCGCTGATCTTAGAGCCGAAGTTCATTTTCTGTGATGAGCCGGTATCTGCTCTGGACGTATCTGTCCGTGCACAGGTATTAAACCTGATGAAGGACCTTCAGAAAGAATTTAACTTAACTTATATGTTCATTTCCCATGACTTAAGTGTGGTACGTTTCTTATGTGACCGCATTGGAGTTATGTATTTAGGACGTATGGTTGAGATCGCAGACAGACAGGAATTATATGACAACCCGATGCATCCATACACAAAGGCACTGCTTTCTGCCATTCCGGTACCGGATGTAGATGTAAAGCATGAGCCAATGCTGTTAGAGGGAGATATCCCAAGCCCGTACAACCCTCCAAAGGGCTGTCTGTTCCACACAAGATGTAAATTTGCAATGGAATGCTGCAAGACCGAAGTGCCGCAGATGCGCCAGATCGGAGAAAATCACTGTGTAGCGTGCCATTTATATGATGATGTAAAATAAAAACAAGCGCCGCTATAAGCGGCAATTGTTTTTTGATACCAAATTTATATAAAAAGAAAGGGAAAAGCAATGGAAAAAGAATGGATTGAAAAACACATTGATGATATGGTTCAGGATATATGCAAATTATCAGAGATCCCAAGTGTAAGCGTAAAAACAGAAGATCCGGATATGCCTTTTGGACAGGCATGCTTAGATGCCCTTCATGCAGCTCTGGATTTAGGAAAATCCATGGGATTTGAAACATTTAACCATGAAAATTACTGCGGAACTCTTCTCTGGAAAGGGGAAAGTGATACAGAGATCGGTTTCTTTGGCCATGCAGATGTAGTACCTGCCGGAAATGGCTGGACATGCTGCGAACCATTTAAGCCAGTTGTAAAAGACGGCTTCTGATCGGAAGAGGCGTAAGCGATAATAAGGGTTCCTTTATGACTGCCTTTATGCTTTAAAATATCTGAAAGAACAGGGCTATAAGCCAAAACACAGCTTCCGCTTTTTCTTTGGATGTGACGAGGAAAAGGGAATGGCCGATGTGCAGTATTATGCGAAGAATTATAAAGAGCCGGCATTTTCTGTTGTTCCGGACGTTATGTTCCCTGTATGCAACGGTGAGAAAGGAATTCTGGAATTTGATGCTACCCGTCCGGTAAAGAGCAGCAAGCTGGTAAGCTTTGAGTCTGGTATCATGTCCAACCAGGTTCCTGCAGAAGCAGTTGCAGTTCTTACTTTAACAGGAGAAGAGACTGCAAACGTAAAAGAGGTTGTAGAAGCAGCTGGCGGCACCTGTGAAAATCAGGCTGACGGCAGTGTGAAAGTATATGTACATGGTATTCCTGCTCATGCAGCTTTCCCGGAAGGTTCTGAAAGCGCAGAAGTAAAAATGGCGGGACTGCTGAAAAAATCAGGCGTGTTAGATGAAGATGCAGCAAACTTGATGGATGCCATCTGTGAGATGTTTGGTGATTACTATGGAGCAGGACTGAACATTCCTTTTGAAGATGAAGGTTCCGGCAAGCTGACTCATGTAGGCGGTATGTGCAAGCTGGAAAATGGTGTTTTCTGGCAGGATGTAAATATCCGTTATAATGTAACAGCTGTTTATGAAGTACTGATGGAAAACATCACGAAAACTTTAAAGGCACATGGCTTTGAACTGACAGAAGCACATGACTCCGCGCCATGCTTTACAGATCCTAAATCCAAGGAAGTACAGGCATTAATGGAAGTATGCAACCGCAATCTGGGAATGGAATTAGAGCCATATGTAATGGGCGGCGGTACTTATTCCAGAAAATTAAAACATGCAGTTGGCTTTGGACCTGGCATTCCTGGAAAAGCAAAACGCTTTGGTACAGAAAGAGGCGGAGCTCACCAGGCAGATGAATATATTGAGATCGAACATTTAAAGAAGGCTTTTGTGATCTACGTAGAAGCGATCCAGAAACTGGATGAAGTGGTTGATTAAAACTTGACAAAATCGGTTTTTAAGTAGAAAATAGCATATTGGGTGCGAAAGCACTACTAAATATGTAGCTTAGGGGAATGTATGCAAAAAGAAACCTTAAAAGAGAGAGTATACCGGGGGATTTACGAAGCTGTGACAAACGGCGAATATAGACCGAATGATATTCTTACTGAAAATCAAATGATTGAAAAATTTGGTGTGAGCAAGTCTCCTGTTCGTGAAGCACTGGTAGAACTCTGTAAAGATGGAGTTTTGATTAACATTCCGCGTATGGGCTATCAGGTGCGGGCAGTTACGCTGAAAGAGATCATGGATATTCTGGAATTCAGAGTTGATGTGGAAGTAGGAGGCCTTCGCAAAAGCTTTCCTGTTTTAACCCGGGAAAATATAAATATGCTTCGGATGATCGCAGAAAAGCATAATGCAGATGAGGACCGGATCGTATCAAACAACTGGCAGAGAAATTATGAGTTTCACACCTATCTGTATTCATTAAACAACAATGTTTACGGCCATCAGGCATTACAGCAGATGATCCACCAGTGTTCCCGTTATATCTCACAGTATTTCCTGTCTGCGTGGCAGAGAAAAAATGAGTCTAATGGACGTTATCACATGGCCGTTGTTGATGCCTGGAAAAACAGAACATTGAAGAGGCCTGTGTGTATCTGGAAAAAGATATACTGGCAGTGAAGGAAGAGATCCTGGCACTGCATTCTATGAACATTTAATTGAATATCATTTATGTACATATAAAAAGAACCGGTTCGTTGTGAGCCGGTTCTTTTTCTTTAAGAATTCAAATGCATTGCAAAATCAGATTAGCCAAAGTATCTCTTTAACAGACCTGCGAATGCTCTTCCGTGACGAGCTTCGTCTTTTGCCATCTCATGAACAGTGTCATGGATCGCATCCAGGTTAGCTGCTTTTGCTCTCTTAGCCAGGTCAAACTTACCAGCAGTAGCACCGTTCTCAGCAGCAACTCTCATTTCCAGGTTCTTCTTGGTAGAAGGGGTAACAACTTCGCCTAACAGTTCAGCAAACTTAGCTGCATGCTCTGCTTCTTCGTAAGCTGCCTTCTCCCAGTACAGACCGATCTCAGGATAGCCTTCTCTGTGAGCAACACGAGCCATAGCCAGATACATACCAACTTCTGAACATTCGCCTTCAAAGTTTGCTCTTAAATCAGCCATAATATCTTCTGGGGAACCTGTGCAACACCTACTTCGTGCTCGCATGCCCAGCTGGTCTCGTCAGCAGCCTGCTCTTTGAACTTGGAAGCCGGTACGCCACACTGTGGACATTTTTCAGGTGGATTTTCTCCTTCATAAACATAACCGCATACTGTACAAACCCATTTCTTCATAATGATATTCTCCTTTTCGTTTTTTTGATTTAATGTGATCGGAAACTTTAGTTCCTGTTTCGTTTGATCTCTTGTAATCAATAATAGTAATGATTACTGATATTAATATAATGCATTTTGTCTTGTTTGTCAAGAGAAATTTTCATTTACTTTTATAAATTTCTCTTTTTTTACTGCTTTTTAGCTGCTTTTCTTAAGAGTATTCTCTGTCTCTTCTTTTTCCATGCATGAGTAGCATCTTCCATAGAATAAAATGGAATGACTGTCGATCTTTCCAGGGGCAGCAGCCTGAACGGAAGTGTTCAGATCAGCCATTTCGTCCAGTTCCATATCATAGACCTGTCCGCAGTCTCTGCATACAAAGTGGTAATGTGGCGCCACGTTTCCGTCGTAATGGTCCGGGCCGTTTCCACAGGTCAGTTTCAGGATCTCACCCGTCTCCACCAGCAGGTTCAGATTTCGATATACAGTTCCAAGACTGATATTTGGAAATTCTTCCCGGATACTGGCGTATAGGGCGTCTGCCGTCGGATGATCGTGTCTGCTCATCAGGTTGGCTTTGATGGATTCTCTCTGACGGCTATACTTTAATGTTTTCATAGGCGTCTCCCTTGTTGATGAAATTTAATAATGATAATGATTACTGTTTTAATATAGCAAAAAGAAAACGAAAGTCAAGGGTGATCTTCGTTTTCTTTTTTGCTCCCAGTCATCAGATTGCATCTGCATTTGACGGAAGTCCTGCGGCAGAAGGGATATGCTCCAGTGCAATGCGGATAAATTCGTGGGTGGCACGGGACATATAGTGGCCTTTGTGATAGCCGATAGCAAGGGTGCCGTGGGCTCTGGAATAATTCAAGGAAAACAGGTTCAGTCCTGCCTGTCCCATAAGGGAGTCTTTATATGCGTTTAAATTCTGTCTGGTGGACATGAACATACGGGGTAGAAGGTAATCCCCATTCCCTGGGCACTGAGGGCCAGAACCGTCTCAATATTTTCTGTTTCCAGAACAATATGGGGAGAGATCTGGGTATCTTCAAAGATCTCATCTGCAATGGTACGTACCGGTTTCCTTTTTTAACAGAACAAAAGGGCAGTTTTCCAAAAGGCGCACATCTGCAGACTGGTAAAGACTTTTCTTGATCTCCTCAAAACGGTCGGGATAGGCTTTTCGGATCACTTCGTCCGGGACAACTAAAAGGATCTCTTCCTGGCATATGGGTACAGTAGCCACATTTTCTGCTGTAAAGGGAAGCAGGTCGATCATCAGGTCGATGTTTCCGTGAAGCAGGTCATTTGCCAGCTCACTGGAATTTCCTTCTGCCAGGTGCAGTTCGATCCCCGGGAATTCCCTCTGATAAGTAGGAAGGATCTCCGGAAGGATAAAGCGGCCTCTGGTGTGGGAAACGCCAATGGAAAGCTGTCCTGTGGAAAAGTCCTTGATATCTGAAATTTCCTTATATGTTTCATCTCTCAGGTCCAGCAGTTCCCTTGCCCTTGTTTTTAACGCCTGTCCTGCATAGGTCAGTGTCAATGGAGAGGTGCGGTTGAACAAAACAACGTCAAATTCTTTTTCCAGGTTGGAAATGTGGTTGCTGAGTGACTGCTGTGAAATATAAAGCCGTTTGGCAGCGCGGGTGAAGTTTAATTCCTCCGCAGCCACCAGAAAATATTCCAGGTTCAGAAAGTTGATCATAGGGCAGTGTTCCTTTCTGCGGAAGCGCGGAAAGCTTCGTTTTCAGAAAGCAGTTGTTTTAATTTAGGGATAAAAGCAGCCGCCTTTTCTAAAGAAGTATTAACGATCAGTTCTTCCGGAAAGTGCATTTCTTCTAAAAATGCATGTGCCAGACTGTGATTTCCTACGTCTGCCTCGCAGTGGGCATCACTGTCAATGATGATAGAGGTGCCGTAGCGGATACATGCAGCTAAAAGTTCTTTATAATTGTCCTTTGCACCTTTTCGGGCGCCTAAAGGATTTAAGGAAGTATTATTTACTTCCAGTAATTTGTGGTTTCTGGCAGCTGCTTTAGCCACTTCGGTCCAGTCAGCAGGCAGCCGGGAGTCATCCGGGTGTCCGATAATGTTTACATAAGGATTTTCCAGTACATTCAGATAGGCTCTTGTGTAGTCGGCAACAGAACCATTGTTGTCGATGCATGGGGTATGCAGCTGGCAACTGCATAGTCGATCTTTTTTAAATAGTATTCATCCAGATCCACATGTCCCTCAAAGTCCAGAATGTTCAGTTCCGCGCCCATAAGTACCGGGACACCACGGATCACCCTTGGAAGGACTTTAAAGTTAGTAAAATAAAATTCATGGCAGGTACCGGGCATAGACGGAGCATGTTCTGAACAGCCGTAAACAGCCAGTCCCTTATCAGCAGCAGCCTGTGCCATTTCATATAAAGTATTGTAAGCGTGACCGCTGGCAATGGTATGTGTGTGAAGGTCTAAAATATCTTTCATGGATGTAAAATACCTCTTAAATTATAATGTTGGGGTCAAAAGGTATTTTTGACCCCTCTGATACCGAATTGCTACGTGCTTTGCACTCTCGCAATTCTAAAAACATTCGTAATTCGCTCATTTTTCTTCAAAAAATGGCTGCTTACTCATGTTTTTGGCGGGTCCCAAGTTCAAAAATCCTCCTGCAAGCAAGCTTGCGTCGGATTTTAGATCTTTTGACCCTGGTATCAAATTATGAAATTATATACTAGAGCAAGTATAGCATAGCAAATTAAGGGAGAAAAGAGCGAAAAAAAGAAAAAACTGGCGCAATTTTCCCAAGAAAACTATGGAAATGTGTAACTATGGTAGGTTATAATGTAATGAGTGAAGGGAAAAACAAGCGGCTGCGAAGCAGACATTTGTTGCCTAGCATATCGAGGAGGCGCCAGTGACGCGTCCGATGATTTTCACGAACCATTAACGAATGAACCGTCTGCGTCAGCAGACAGTGGAGCGCGTCAGCGCGGGGGTCATGAGTTTACGCTAGAAAATAGAACAGCGGAGGAAAAAACAATGAACGAAGAAATGAACAAACAGCAGGAAGCAGAAGTAAAAGCAGAAGCACCAGTAGAGACCATGGAAGACTATGCTGCAGAACTGGAAGCATCTTATAAAGCATTTGACGAGAGACATTTTGAACTTCCGGAAACGGATGATGCAGAAGGCGAAAAGTGGGCTGAGTTTGCACAGATGATGGCAGACCGCACTGTATTAAATGTAAAGATCGCTGAAGCAGTAAAAGGCGGCGTAGTTGCTTTTGTAAATGAAGTAAGAGCATTTATCCCGGCTTCCCAGCTGTCTACAGAATATGTTGAAAAACTGGAAGACTGGCAGGGAAAACATGTGGATGCAGTGATCATCACGGTTGATCCGGAAAAGAAGAGATTAGTTCTTTCCGGCCGTGAAGTAGAAAAAGAAAAGAAGGCAGCACAGCGTAAAGAGCGTCTGGCTCAGTTTAAGGCCGGTGATGTAGTAGAAGGAACTGTAGATAATATTAAGGACTACGGCGCATTTGTAAAGCTGGCAGACGGTATTGACGGACTGTTACACATTTCCCAGATCAGCACCCAGCGCATTAAACATCCAGGTGCAGTCTTAAAAGAAGGACAGACTGTAAAAGTTAAGATCCTTTCTATTGCAGACGGAAAGATCAGCCTGAGCATGAAGGCACTAATCGAACAGGAAACTGAGGAAGAAGAACACGAAACATTTGATTATAAAGAAACAGCAGCTGCAACAACAGGACTGGGAGATCTGTTAAAAGGACTGAAGCTGTAGAAAGGGGCCGGGATGTCAGTAATCCCCAAAACAAAAGATCAGGTAGATCAGTGGCGGTCCGTGATGTTTCTGTATGACTCGGCTTTAAAGAAGCTGAATACAAAGATCGAGATACTGAACAACGAATTTGTCAACCGCTATGACCACAACCCGATCGAACATATTAAATCCAGGCTGAAAACAGCAGACAGTATTGTAAAGAAGCTGAAAAAAGACGGTTATGAAGTGACCATTGAAAATATGATGGATCATTTAAGCGATATTGCAGGGATCCGTATCATCTGCTCCTTTACATCTGATATTTACCAGATCGCAGATATGATCGCAGCCCAGGGAGATATTACCGTACTCCATGTAAAAGACTATATACAAAATCCAAAGCCCAACGGATACAAAAGTTACCATATGGTAGTTACAGTTCCTGTATATCTTGCTGACGGACCTGTACAGACCAAGGTGGAGATCCAGATCCGTTCCGTAGCAATGGATTTCTGGGCCAGCTTGGAGCATAAGATCGCCTATAAGTTTGAGGGCAATGCGCCGGAAGGACTGCTGCGGGAATTAAAAGAATGTGCAGATGTGGTAGATATGCTGGATAAAAAGATGTTTTCTTTAAATGAGGCAATTACAGCCTATGCAAAAGAACATCCGGAAACAGACCCAAATCGGGAATAAATATGAAATTATTTTTAAAATTAACAGATAATGTGATCAAACAGAACCTGCGCCAGCTGGTATTATTTACTTTCTTATACCGGCTGGTTGCAGGTATATTCTATGTTAAGACGGTAAATGGTATTTTAAGGTTCTCACTGCATATGGCAGGGTACAGTTACCTTACCATAGGCAATCTGAGGGCCTTTCTGCTGCATCCATTTACTATTCCTTTTGTGACCTTTATCCTTCTTCTTGGATGATCTTTCTTCTTATTGAAACAGGGGCAATGGTAACAGCGTATCATTCTTCTATTTATTTAAGAAAGATCAGTGCAGTATCCATTTTCCTGGGAGGACTTTCCAAGGCAAAGAATGAACTTTGCAGAAAAACGGGAAACTTCTGTTAGCGGCTCTGGGAAATTATATCCTGATGAACTGTTATTTTCTGGTACGGATCCTGACCCGTATGAAGCCGGTAAACTTTGTTTTATATGAGATCTTACACGCAGCAGGGACCAGAATGGCTCTGGTAGTGGGATGCGTTCTTCTGACTGTATTTTCTGTCCCGGCTATGATGGTGTTTTTCGCCTGTATGCTGGAACAGAAAAATTTCAGGGACGGAGTCAGAGAAAGCCGGGAGATCTTAAAGGGAAAATGGCCCAGGGCGGTCTTACTGCTGGTAGTATTAAACCTGTTTCTGATCCTGGGGCTGGTCCTTCTTTATGGGGCAGTTATGGTGATCGCCGCCATACTGGTAACTCTTTTTGCAAAGGCTTACACAGCTACCGCAGTTATGGCAACGGTCAGTTACCGGATCGAATGGATGATCCTGTTTTTAGGCTCTGTGATGGCAGTTGTGACGGATTTTGGAGCCATGACAGTTTTGTATCATCAGTTTGGTTTCACAGTGCCAGTTCCTGCAAAGGAATATGATTTTCCAAAAAACAGGGAAGGCTATTCCAGAAAGCGCTGGTTTTTGACGTTAACAGCTGTATTTTCAGGAATTGCCGCTTTCATGGTTTTTGATATGGTGTATAATGGAAATTCGCCGGATCAGGCGATCTTGTCCCAGGTGGAGATCACAGCCCACAGGGGAAGCTCCAAACACGCACCGGAAAATACCATGGCAGCCATTGAAGAAGCAATCGGTGAAATGGCAGATTACAGCGAGATCGATGTGCAGCTGTCTAAAGACGGCGTGCCGGTGGTCTGTCATGATCTGAACCTGTCCCGTGTGGCAGGTGTAGATGTGTCTCTTAAAAACCTTACCTTTGATGAGTTAGAGCAGTTAGATGTGGGAAGCCATTTCAGTTCCCGGTTTGAAGGAGAGAAGATCCCTTCTTTAGAAGAAGTCTTAGAAGCCTGCAAAGGTCGTATCCGCTTAAATATCGAATTAAAAAGCATAGGCACCAAAAGCCCGCTTCCTGAGGTAGTAACAGAAATGATAAAAGAAATGGGAATGGAAGATCAGTGTGTGATCACCTCTGTTTCCCTGGATTATCTGAAACGGGTGAAGGAAGCAGAGCCGGAGTTAAAAACAGGTTATATCCTGGCAGCAGCCTATGGTTCTTATTATAAAAATGAATTTGTGGATTTTATCAGCATCCGGTCCAGCCTTGTGACAAAGAAGCAGATCCAGGCGGCTCATGAATATGGTAAAGCGATCCACGTATGGACGGTAAACAGCCGCTCTGAAATTGAACAGATGGCCCTGATGGGCGTAGACAATATTATCACCGATTATCCTACAAGGGCAAAAGAAGTGCTGTACCAGCCGGATGTAGCGAAAAATTTACTGACATATATCAGGCAGGTGATGAAATAGGAGGAAGATACAGTGAGAGCAGTACTGCAGAGAGTGACTAGAGCAAGTGTCACAGTAGATGGAGAAGTTTTGGGAAAAATTGGAAAAGGATTTATGATCCTTTTAGGAGTAGAAAATTCAGATACAGAAGAGATCACCGACAAAATGGCAGACAAGATCTGTAAGCTGCGTATTTTTGAAGATGAAAATGGAAAGACCAATTTAAGTCTGGCAGACGTAGGAGGAGAACTGTTGGTCATCAGCCAGTTTACCTTATATGCGGACTGCAAAAAGGGCAACCGCCCAAGTTTCGTAAAAGCCGGCGCTCCGGATATGGCAGAGCACTTATATGAACATTTTATGGAGCGGTGCAGAAATTACGTGGATGTAGTGGAAAAAGGACAGTTTGGCGCAGATATGAAAGTAGAACTGTTAAATGACGGCCCGTTTACACTGATGTTGGAAAGTGAACAGCTTTTTAAATAGAAAAAGCGGACAGCAGAAAGGACAGCCATGGAACTGGTATTGTATTACAGTACGGGAGATGCCCGTATGAAGAAACAGGAAATGATGATGAAAAGCGTTCTGGTGCGCATGGGGGTGAAGATCCGTAATGTAGCCCCGGATCAGGTACTGGAAAGTGTGGGATATCTGGCAGGTGTGCCCGGATTTGAAAAGTCGGGAAGTATCAGAAACGCTGGAAACAGAAGAAAAACTGCCTGAGATCACA
>ENA-OQIG01000034-OQIG01000034.1-human-gut-metagenome-genome-assembly--contig:-NODE-34-length-77200-cov-8.132199_pt1 | contig 77200 bp, 90 predicted proteins | sample MGYA00242576_ERZ504741 | MGnify/ENA primary metagenome ERZ504741 (study PRJEB26092, sample SAMD00036436) | human gut metagenome | host: Homo sapiens | study: EMG produced TPA metagenomics assembly of... | reverse complement strand
AAAATAAGTAAACCGGAGGCAGGAATAATAAATAATAAAGTAAACAGCTGCCAGGGTTAGTAATATTTCTAGTCAACACATAGCAGCTATTAGAGATAAACAAGTCAACCATTATTAGGGAAGTACAGTTCCAAATTCGGTTTCATGCCTTGAAACAAAAGGTTTCATGCCTTGGAACTAATAGTTTCAACCTTTGAAACCATTGGTTTCTCGGTGTGAAACAAAGTGTTTTTTCAAGATGCGCAAATATAGTGCAAACCTATTAAAATTCAAATAGTTATAAAACTAATGTTTTAATCGGATGTGGTGAATAAAGCTAAATAGAGCATATTTGGGAGTGAGTTATGTTACTTATCTGTTACCTCTTCCAATTTGCCTACTAATCGGATATAAGGCATTAGTTTTCAATATATTGCATTATTCTTCATAACTTCAAATACCTCAACAGTAATTAAATTTGTAACTAAAAAAGTTGAGTTATGAGAAGTACATTCAGAGTGTTGTTTTACACTAAAAATCAATCGATTAAGAATGGTAAAGTACCTGTAATGGGACGTATTACCATCAACAAGACCACAGCTTGCTTTAGCTGTAAGAAGGAGGTGTCTATTTCTTTATGGGACGCCAAAGCTAATAGGGCTAAAGGGAAATCCGAAGAAGCTAGAATGTTAAACCAGGAACTTGATAATGCCAAAGCCCAAATTGCCAAGCATTACCAATACATATGCGATCATGACAGTTTTGTCACAGCCAAGAAAGTCTATAGCCGCTATGTCGGTTTTAAAGAAGATTCCCACACCCTTATGGAGCTTTTCAGGGAACAGCTTGAGTCATACAAGGAGAAAGTAGGCAAGGAAAAGGCAAAAAGCACCTATCTTGGTTTAGTAGCCGATTATAAGAGCGCATTGCTTTTTTTGAAAGACAAAAAGAATGTTGAGGACATTGCACTTGATGAACTTGACAAAGATTTTATTGAAGACTATTATAATTGGATGTTGGGCACATGCGGCTCGGCCAGTTCTACAGCATTCGGACGTGTTAATACCATGAAATGGCTAATGCATATCGCTCAAGAGAAAGGTTTAATAAAAGTTCATCCCTTCACGGGTTTTGGATGTAAGCCGGGATATAAAAGACGTTCATTTCTCTCTGAAGAAGAACTGCAGAGGCTTATACATGTAGAATTGAGGTATAAACGTCAGCAGGCTATGCGTGACATGCTACTTTTCATGTGCTTCACAGGCCTCGCCTTCGCAGATCTGAAAGCAATTACTTATAAGAATATCCATACAGATTCTGATGGTGGCACATGGCTCATGGGAAACCGTATAAAAACAGGCGTAGCATACGTCGTGAAATTATTACCTATAGCAATTGAACTTGTAGAAAAGTATAAGGGTGATAACAAAAAGAAAGATTCTCCTGATTGCGTTTTCCCCGTCGGTGATTATGAAACCATGAAAAGTAGTTTTAAGGTTTTAGGGAAAAAGTGTGATTGTAATGTAAATATCACCCCTCATATCGGGAGACATACCTTTGCAGTTTTGGCTATATTGAAAGGCATGCCGTTAGAAACTTTGCAAAAAGTATTAGGACACAAATCGATTCTTTCCACACAAGTCTATGCTGAACTGATCAATCCGAAGGTTGGGGAAGATACGGATAGGATGTGCGACAAGATTGGTTCCGTGTATCGCTTGGCCAATTAGAATAAGTATGAAAAAACACCCTTCAGCAAATGTTGAAGGGTGTTTTTCGTATTCAGGCAGGTTGCTTATTTCAAGTAACGCCTGAAATCTTTATAGTTCTTTTTTAGTACCTCGTATAGCCCGCTTTCCGGATAGAGCAGTTTACCCCCGACAGAGGTAATTGAGGTATAAGGTATTGCCTTTTCATCCGTAGTGTTTGTAATGTACGCTTGGAAACATGAAGCATCCGGCATACCTCATCTCCACTCAGATAATGTTCGTCTGCAATCGTCGGACGTATCCGTGCCGCAGCAGCCTCCAGATTTTTTCCTGTCCGTTTGATCCATCCGGTAAGTTCCTTGAACTCTTCCGAATCTTTAGTGATAATGTCTGCCATACTCTTTATTTTCTTTTTTTGATTAGTCCTTCCTCCAGAATTTGCTGGATGTCCACTTCTTTATAAAAGAATTTTCCACCGATATTAGAATAAGGAATCAGCCCGTTATCCCGGTAAGTCTGCAGTGCCCTTTTGGAAATATTGAGAGCCAGGCACACATCCTGCGCATCCAGTCACTTGTCCGGTGTTACGGGGGCTATTTTCTTTTGAAAGTCCATCATTTGCACGGACAGCATACTTAGTTGTTTCTTCAAGTCCTGATAAGCACTTGTTTCGATAATTGTCAGTTCCATGATTTATAAATTAAATTGTGAATAATGAAATTGGGTGCAAGATAAAGGGAATATTACTATAAATCAATCGTTTAGTTTCCAGTGTCGTTAATAGTCATTAATAGTCATTTTTTGTCAGCGTAGCTTTTCTTATACTTTTTATTTAACGGGGGAGTCGTGAAATCCGACATCCCTTATACAAATGGTAACTCTTTCATCTTTTTTCCTTTTTTGCCCTGCCACATTTCTTTATGATATGGATTTCTTCGGAGAAATCAGAAATATGAGTATCTTTGGAACGAAATATAGATTTAAATGGCAGGCAATAGCCTTCCAATTAGATATAGACATAACATTCGCAGAATGTCTCAAGACGGAAATCTGGTAAATTTCAATGAATAGAGGCTTTTTGTGTATTGCTTATGCTATGCTTTGTCATAGCGTGGCTTACACAGCTACTATTCATAGGTTTACCAGAACCTCCGTCTTGGAGTTGGGTAAGGCCACGCTTTCTCAAATACTTCTGCCGAATAATATTTATAGGTTAAATATTATACTTATGGCAAAACTCCAATTACTTGCAATCACTACTCTTGACGGATACCTCTTCGACAGGACTGTTTCTTCCCCTTTGTGGGATAATCCGAACAAATATGGCCTCACCAAAATACGGGAACGTGCTACACAGACTCTCGGGCCGGATGTATCTTTCATCTCATTGACACAATGGAAAAAGAAAAATGAAGGTATTTATTTCATAGAAGCGGCTCCGGATACAATTTCCGTTATAAGCAGCATGTTCAGATACTGGTTGGTGGATGAAATCATCCTTTTTGTCGCACCGTATATCCAAGGGGACGGCATACGTCTGTTTACAGAAATTCCCGGTCCTTCCTCATGGGAAATGACCGGGAACAAATGTTTCAGATCCGGTATTTGCAGGCTGGCCTACAAACGGATTGAATAACCTGCAATTATCTTCTTATCCTGACTGACTTGGTTTAGACAGGCATCTTATATTTCTCCCAATATTTTCTTGCCTTGTCCGGTCCTATCCAGTTCCGTTGGTCATCGATTCCCCTGTCCGAGAGTTGTTTCCTGACCAGCTTCTGGATATCAATCTCCCCTTTGGCTATCTTGATCAGCAGTTCGGAAGCAATCGTATTCAGCATTAAGTCCGGATTCAGTTCATCCGGTATCTCTTCCATTTCTTTTTTCATAAGTCGCTTCTTTATTTTTTAGGTTTATTATCCTTGAAAGTCATCTCAATCCTGTAATTGTCATCCAGCTCGAGTGATGCCTCATACTTCTTTCCTTTCTTGCTGGTAAACTTCAGATATCCGGTACGTTTCCCCGATAGCAGCAGGAGCATCTGATTATCCGTCAGTTCCCTGCCGTTGAACGTTCTAAATAACAGGAACCCACAATTGGGATCGCTGCATTTGGCGACCTTGTTAAAGACGATAATCGTTTCTGCTCCGCATTTGGGGCAGTTACAATGTGGCAAGTCCGGATGGTTAAGTTTCAGGGCAAGCAGTTCCGAGGTGATTTGTTGGGTATAGGAATTGATGCTCTGAGTAAATGTTTCCGTGGAAACTTTGCCGGTTTCGATTTCATGCAAGGCGCATTCCCACCCTCCGGTCATGCTCACGTTGGCGATCATCTTCTCTTTTACAATATCATATACTTCCAGTCCTTTGGGAGTGGGAATCAGTGACCGTCCGTTTCTTTCCACGTAGTGTCTGGCAATGAGCAGTTCGATGATTCCGGCACGTGTAGCCGGTGTACCCAAGCCGGAATCCTCCATTGCCTCTTTTCCTTTTCATCGTCCAATGTTCTGCCACAACCTTCCATCGCAGCAAGCAGGCTTGCCTCAGTGAATATGGGCTGCGGTTTGGTTTTCTTGACCAATGTATCAATACCGAGCACGGGCAATATTTCGTCTTCCTGAAATTCGGGCAGAAGACTTCCTTCTTCTTTCTCACTGGGTTCGTTATAGATGCCTCTCCACCCCGGAACTTTGATTTGGCTTCCTTTTATCCCGAAAAGAACGCCGTTACAGTCCGCTTGTACGGATACCGTTTCTTTCAGGCATTTGCCGGAGAAAGCCTCCAACATGCGTCCCGCGATCATGGAATAGATATTCTGCTCGTCAAGGGAAAGCCTCTGGGGATAGTTCTCCGTAATGATTAACGCATGATGGTCCGTCATCTTGCTATCGTCCACACAGTGCCGGTTTAAAGGCTGGTTACAGAGGTTTTCCGCATGCCATGTGAAACGGGGATGTTGCTTAAGCAGGCCGATGAGGGAAGGGACTTGTTCGAAGATGTCTTCTGTGATATAGCTACATCCGGTACGGGGATACGAAATGTAGCCTCCTTCATATAATTTTTGAGCAATGTTCAGCGTCTGTTCTGCGGTCAGTCCGAGTTTGGTATTGGCACTTCGTTGCAGGGCGGTCAGGTCATAAAGTAGCGGAGCTTCTTCTGGAACCTCTTTCTTCTCCACTTGCACCACTTTGGCTGTCGTCTCTTCATACACTTTTTTACGGTCCACATCGAGTTTTTCCGGTGTATCATATTTCCCGGTACAGGTTAAGACGAGTTCTTTCCCTGCTTTCGTTGTCCGTAGCTGTAGCAGATAATAGGGTTTGGCTATAAAATCCCTGTTGTCCAGATATCGACGGCAAATCATGCCAAGTGCCGGTGTCTGTACTCTTCCCAGAGAATAGTTACTCTTGCCTGCAGCCATGCTCAAAGACAGGCTGGCATTCATACCGACGACCCAATCTGATTCTCTCCTGGCTTTAGCGGCACGGTACAGGTTGTCAAACTCCTTACTTGATTTGAGGCTATCAAATCCTTCCCGTATCGATTTTTCTGTCATGGAAGATATCCACAAGCGTTTGGTTTCCTTATGATATCCCAGATATTCAAGCACATATCTCATAATTAACTCTCCTTCCCGCCCTGCATCAGTACAGGATATCACTTGATCAGCCTGACCCAACAGTTTACGGATTACTTCCAATTGTTTCAGAGCCGTCGGATCAGCCTTGTATCCATCTTCGGTTTTAATCTGACGGACAACCAGTTTGAACGGGTCGGGAATAATAGGCAGCATCTCCTTTTCCACATGGACAATGCCGTAGTCTTGAGGCAGGGCCAATGCCAACAGATGGCCGTAAGTTCATGTGACGGCATATCCGTTCCCACTCAAGTATCCTTCCTGTTTCTCCGTTACGCCCAGGACCCGGGCAATGCTGCGTGCCACCGAGGGCTTCTCACAAATACAAATTGTTTTCATGTTACTTTCTTTTTTAATATGAATGACTATTTAATTTTTACACTCTTGACCTTTGATTTTTCTTTCCGTACCCTTTTCTTCGGTTCTTTGGGAATGGAGAGCTTCTCTTTCTTTTCCGATACTTGTATGCTTTCCGTCAGATTCGGCAGGGGTATTTCCTTTGCCGGAAAACGGCTGATTAAATCCATTGAGATTCCTGACATTCCCGCATTCAGTTTCACCTGATCTGCCGGTTGGAGGTATTTCTCCCCGTTCTTTCCGGTTGCCAGTTCGTACATGACTGTTTCACGGCCCTGGAGGATTCCTTCGTAATTTTGGTAAGGAAGGTTTGATTCAGACAGTCCGTTCTGCTGAAGCATCCCACAAATCTCATCGGGTGGCAATCCTCCGAACTTCCGGTCAAAAGGAGAAGAAAGAATGTACTTGTATGTTGCCAGAAGCTGCTTTTCATGGCTCATATCGGGACATCCTTCATATTCCTGCAGTTGTTTGATTTTCTTTTCAATGCTGTTCAGAGCTTTGAAAGTATGTCTGTCCTTATTCTGAATAGGCATACTACCCATTCGGACCAGTTCCATCTGGATACGGTTCAGGCTGGACGTTTCCCATTTATTCAACAGATTACTGCGATTGCTCCGGTAATCATCCCGGAGGATAGCGATTGGATTTTTGGTACGAAAGAATAATCCGATCCGTTTTCCCCATGAGGGTTCGTGGAGGTTGGACGCGCTCCAGCGGATCGTGTTGAAACGGTAAGTATCCATGAATCTCCTGAAATGATTCCGGCTGGTAAACAGGTTTCTGAAAGTTTGCAGGAATGCTTTCCTTCCGGCAGCCTGCGGCTACGTGGTATCTCTTTTTCGGGAATGAATGTATTATTTATCAGTTCCATATGCATTATAATTTGGCTTCGCCTGCTTTTTAACGGAAGCGGTTTTTGTCTTGACCTTTTTCTTTTCATTGCCACAGGACAGTCCGGGCTTGTCTTGCGGTTTTTCGGCTGTTTGAGCTTCTCCTTTCTTAGAAACAACAACAGGCGGGCTTACCCGATGATAGTTCTTCCGGACTCCATCCCTGTTTAACAGTGTTTGCGCCAATGACCTGGCAGCATTTTGTAATTCATCCATCTTCTGCCGGAAAGGATAATCCCGGTACAATTCCTTTTGCCGGGTAATCTCACGGATACCTTTCTCCACAAACAAGAAATCCTTTTTATAGCAAACGATTCGTCTGCCGGTAAATGGGCGTATCCTCTGGCTGCTATGTCCTGAAGTGTCATAATGTTCCGGTTACGGATAGAGAGTTCCAATGCGCCGGCTGTGACAAACCGGTTGAGATTTTCTCCCGTAGGATGCATGTCGAAAGTGACGGACGCTTGTAATTCGCCAGAATTTCCATCCCGGCCTGCGGCATGGTGGTCTGATTCCCGTTGGAGAGTTCCAGCATCCGGCGGGAGACGGTTTCTATCCGGTAAATATTCAATGACTCCACATCCTGCAAAGAGCTTGAGTAGAAATTGTCCGCTGTCGATTGCAGGTAATCCCGAAACTTTATAGTCCCGGAAAGTCCGTCATTGAATACGCGGACACCTTGTTCCGTTTCAGCTATGGTGTAGAACTGTTTGGCTTGCTTTCCTGCCGCAATCTTCTCCATCGCATCTTCGTGTGCAATAAAGCACTTATAAGCTGGTGAGTAGTCCAGATCCCGGATATTCTCTGCCGTCAGTTCCCTTTGGCATGCTCTCAAATAAGCCGCTTTCCGTAAAGGTACGGAGTTGTTTTCAGTGATGCTCCGTAAGAGGCGATGAAACTGAGGGCTTTCTCACTGTCTTTCGCCGGTAGTTCGCTGGTGAAAGGAATATCTTTAGCAGGTATTCCCTCAAAATGCAGCAATAAGTTATCCGGTATGGTTTTCTGATCCATAGCAATCCGGGCGGTCAGATCCATAAATACCTGAAAAGAGTCCTTATCCGTCGGAACATACGACACGACCATGACAGTCGAGACTTGATTATCCGGCTGTAACACAATAAACAGGCTCTTTAAATCCGCTTTAGCGGTGAATGTATCTTTTATTTTTTCCATCCATGCAGGCATGATAATCAGTTTTAGATGCGGGGATTATGTGACTTGTTCTGACGGGAAGCCGTCTTTCTCTTTTCCGAAGCCGCCGGTCCGGTCAGTTGCAACGGAGGACAGGTCAGTCTGTATCTCAGGCCAAGTATCTTGTCCGCGAGTTGCTGCTGCCTGTTTTGAATATTGTAGAATGCCTTTTCACTATATCCCTTTTTGGATTGCAGTTCGGACATTTCTTGATCCAGCGGTTTAAAATTTCCTTTGTGGGTGAACTCCTTATAGCTTTCATTAGTATTGAAATCAGCCGGTAATCCGTATTCCCGTATAAAGAGCAGGGTGAATATCTCGGCATTCTCCGGCGTTACCGAAAGCCGGTAATCTTCCGTAAACTGTTTGAATGCATGGTATGTCGGCTCTATGGGATAGCCGCCTTTCTTCAACAGCTCGGATTGCTCTATCGGATACAATGGCATTTTCGCCAGCTGCCCGTAGAAAGGATTGGACCGGAAAAGGTCCAGATGCTTCTGCATGTAATGCTCCGTGCTATGGTTCGGGCAGGAAATATAGAATTCTCTGATTCGTCCCAGAGCCTGTACTTCCGGAGTGAAGAAACGGTCAGCCAGATATTGCAGGTAACACTGTTTATAGATGGCTCCTTCATCCGTGGCGGGCAGGTAGACGGCTCCTTTGGGAGTCTGGAGGGAAATGATGGGGTCTATCTCTTTGTTTTGCAGGCTGTCCGGGATAAGCCCGTAATCACGTTTCAGGATATAGGCCGCCTGATCCCGGATCTGTGATTTGACCTTCTCCTGTCCGCCTTTATTTTCAGCCGGAATATTCTGCAGCGCATTGAACTGGGAGTTGAAAGAATTCTTGTGTATGAACGGAATCCTTCTGGTTGTATAGTCTATCCCATAGATTCCTGCGGTTTCCTGTAAGGATAGTAACCGGAGTATCTGGGCATTGGCAATACTGGGGAGCACGTTATAGGAGGAAGCAAACTTGTCATAGGCATCGAATGTCGGTTCTATGCGGTGGCTCCTGTCCAGCCGGGCATTCCGCAGGATAGTCGCATCCAGATATTGTGCTTTCTCCGGCAGAAAAGAGTTTGTATATAAGGAGAAGGCATTGGGAGATGCTTGGAATGCCTTTACCACTTCTGCGTCCGGACGGGTCAGCTTGTACAGGTTGACAAACTCCGGTTTCTCTTCGTCCGTAATGAAGAAACGGTCGGCCAGATGTTGCATATAGGCATGGCAGCATGTCTTTCCAAAGCCGGAATATTCGAACAGAAGCACTCCTTTGGCGGTTTCCACGGCGGTCAGGGTTTCCGACGGATCGTCGTGGAGAGTATCCTGTGCCAGCGCGAACCGTTTGGCTTCCGGCTGTACAAGCAGGTGGTCGGCAAGTCCGCTGGCTACCAGCATGGGCAGGCTTTTTTCTTCATCGTGAGAATGCAGGTATTCCAGTCCGCGCAATGAGACATTGCCCTGCATGCTTCCTCCGTTCCGGGTGATGAATTTTTGTACCAAGCTGTTATCCTTGTCAAAGAGCCGGATATCCGGGTAGCTTACTCCTGCCGGAAACTGGTAGCGGCACAGATAAAGATCCGGCAAGTGGCTTTGGACAAGGGACGGCTTGTACATTTCCCTTTGCCGCTGGAGGTATTCGGTGAATCGTTGATTCATCATCGATACTTCTTTCTCCGGCATCAGGTGCATCTCCAGTTGTCGGGGTTGCCCTTCCAAGTCCTGGGTAACAAAGAAAATCATAATGTTTGAAATCTCTTGCTTTTGCATACGATTGAAATTTAAAATAGTTACATGGTGATACTTCTACTCTTTTTCTTTTCCTGTTTGGGCGGTTCATAGCCCCGTACCGCATAGTCCGTCTGTAGGATTCTCTTTGCCGTATCCTTGATGGTCCGTTCAAGTGCATTTTTCAGCAGTGTGCCATCCTGCTTCCCCACATAAGACAGCCTGATCCGTTCATCCAGGGAGACAAAGCTGTTTTGATGGTTGAACCGGCTGTCTTTTTCCAAATTCCCGATTTGCCCGGTCTTGCAGATCCGGTCGAGTACGCCTATGTTATAATTCTTCTGGCTCTTGCCCAGATTCAACTTTTCGGCCAGTTGGTTATAACATTCCAAAGAGGGAGCCATGCTGCATTCTACCGCCGGGGTATAGTTGGCTATCATATTTGAATCCAGGAAATGAGCCTTTTGGGGAAGGTATATCTTTTTTAAGCCATGTTCAAACATGTTCGAACACTTTGACGCCTCTTTGATCAGATTGATATTGGAAGTGCTGAAATAATATATTTGCAGTTTATCCGCATCCCTGTAAACCGGCGAGAAGAAATTATCGCCAATATGCTGCAGGTATTTCTGCGCACACTGTATCCCCCTGCCGGTATCATTGAACATCAGGACTCCCTGGTTCGTATTTATTGCAGTAATCACCCTGTTGTAGATATCTTTTTCCTTTTCTTGATGGAATGCGCGGTAAGCGTTCAGTTGTTTTTTCAGCAGGGGATTGTCTTTGGCCTTTTGAAGCATTCTCTGGATGCTATCCACATTATGGATGCCATAAGGAGATGTATTCTCGTAAACGAAGGCGATATCCCGCAATGGGAAATGAGTTGCACAAGACAGTCCTCCGTTATGGGTCATGTCCTTGATGAACCTTTCAATGTTCCCCGGTTGTACAGCACCCTGATATGGTATTAAATAGACTTCTTCCTTAGGAATGTAGGAGCCTTTCAAGGCCAGTTCTGCCTGCCCGAAAAGAAATTTGCCGCCATCTGAATTGATGCCATAACGATTCTCTATGGTCTGGAAATGTTCAATCTGCCTGTTGCTGTTCAAATTGAAACCAATGTATGTACTCATATTATTTTATGGTTTAGATGAATGGTTGATTAAGATAGTCTATGCCGTTTCGACGGGTCGGGAACTTTTTTATTCTTCATTTTCTGCTCCATTTTCTGTTTTTCTTCCAGGTCTATAGTCCATGGAAAACAGGTCATGATCTTGTCCGGGCAGCAAAGGGAGATTCTTTTTTGTTTCATGGACTCATCATCCAGCCGGATATAGACAAAGTAATCCAGTTCCCCTTTTCCGGTTTCTTCAATGGCTGTTACTGTTCCTTTATAGGGAACAACGGGAGTTTCCTCTTCCGGATCGTTCTCTACAATCCGCGCTCCGAGGTACATCTGACTTTTAGGTATCATATCGCTTTATTTTAAACGGTTATTGTTATGTCTGTTCTTATTCTCAGTCTTTTTAACGGTATTCTTCTCTTCCGGCAGCGGACAGAGCAGTCCGTCCTTTATCACGTATGTCCTGACGCCGAAGGGCTTGGAGGAACCCTCAATTCTGCCCTGCTCAAAGTCGGCCTTGCAAAAAAGGAGATGCCTTGTCGCCTCCTTGTTGTTTTCCGGGAGATACAGTGCGTATCCCGAAGCCAGTGCCGTCTTTTGAACTTCATTCAGTTTTCGGCTTCCGACGGTGAAGGTAACGGTGGAGTCATTCAACATATTCTCAAGGGAACGGTGCCCTCTCACATCGAAATCCCTTTTCAAAATTCCATCGGCAGCCTTCCGGATTTCCGTAGACAACCGCTTGAACTTTCCCGTATCGAATTCGCCGGCAGATTTAACCTGCGTGACTTTTTCAAATTCCTTGGCATACGGCAGCAGTTCATTGAAATAGGTAAACGGTTGTTCATGAATATTCATATAACCGTTACGCATGACGGTCAGCAGCCGGTAAATGTCATGGTTCTCCCGGCTGATGGAAACCTGCGTATCCTTATTGAAATGCCAGTCGGTGGCGAATTTTATAAAATCCCCGGCTGTCGCTTCCATCGAATGGTAGCATACCGGTTTTAAACTGTCGATGAATTCTTTGGGCAGTTCGTCAAGACCGATATAGGATGCCGGATAAAAATCGAAGGAATAATCCAGTTCCATCGGTTTGCACGGCTTGTAAGCGGCATCTATGAGAGGAACCAGGTTCTTGTCCATGAACGTACTGTCGTAGACGGCCAGATGGCCGGTATCGTAGTGCGGGTCGAAGTAATGGTCCGTGATGTACCGGATGCACTCCCTGAATCCGTTCCTGCCGATCTCGTTACCGGAAAAGATAAGGTATCCGAAGTCATTCTCCACCACTTTTAAGGGGAATGTGTACCGCGGCTGGCACCGGTACAATGTCCTTTTTTCCTGTTGCTGTAATCGAAACTCCAAGTATGCGGGTTCCTGCATGAGATACTTCTTCAATATGCCGCCGTCCGGTTCATTCTTGTATTTATAGGTATAGACCGCATCACGCAGGGAAATGCGTTTGGCAGGGGGAATGCAGTGTTCTTGAAAATACGGCAGCAGTTCCTTGCTGATATATTCCTCGAAAGGGGTATGGGTATCTACCGGTGGAACCTGCCTCATGTTCGCCAGGTCAAACCGGAGCAGTTCCGTATCCGGAATATAGGGGCAGCACTCCGCTTCCTTGATATTGTCAATCAGGAATTTGCGGAACAGGCTGTCCGCATCTCCTTTCTGAATGAATGTGAGGGCATTTCGGGGCTGGTGGGGAGAGTACTGATGGTAACGGTCCATACCGACAAAAATACTTCCCGCTTGTCGGGATCGAAAAAAGGATTTTCCATTTGGTTTCTCTTGTCCATATTTCTACAATTTAGGGTGGGTATTTCTTTTCTTTTTCACGTCCTGCTTTTTATTCAAAGCCTTTTCGATGACTGTTTTCACTTTGAACACCTGTTTGTTCGCAGGAGGATCCTTAGAAAATACGATCCGGGTGAAATCCCCGTTTATCCATGCATAGGCATGGGACGGGTTGCTTTTTGCCTCTCCCGGCAGGAAGAGTCCGTGCCCTGCCGCCAATACTTGCCGGTGAGGGGTAAAGAGCCGGACACCGTCTACGGTGACACATTCCATCGGGTCGCGGAGGATGTTCCCAACAGTCCGGTGTCCACGCACATCGTAATACTGCTTGAGGAGTTTGTCCAGCAAGGCTTTATCCTGGCCGGTTTCTTCTATCTGCTGCCGGATATCCGATGCTGTACCTTGTTTGGAAAGCTCCAGTAATTTACGGTCCTTGCTTTCTATTTCCTCCAAAATATCAGCGATATTACGGTTGCGATGGCTGCTGGTACAATGCATATTGTGGCAGAAACTACCGAAATCCTCCCAGGTCGGCTTCATCTCATTCCGGTAGACCAGCTCCATTTCCGGTGTCTTATCCATCTGCAGGTAAGCATATTCCGGGTACAGGCCTTCACCCGGATTGACATAGGATCCATCCTTTAGGACTCCTTCTGCCCGGTAAACATTTACCGGACCAAGATTGAAATGGGGATCGAAGTAATGGTCTGCCATAAATTGCAGAAAGTCCTGCCTGTTTTTCTGTCCTTCCGTCGTATCAGTAAAGAACACAAAGCCATGGGCTGTCTCTATGGCTGTATAGGATTGTTCAGGTTGCTTCATATCATTACATTTTGAGGGAATTGTTCCTTTTCGTTTTCGATACCTTTTTCAAAGCCGGTACATATGGAATGATTTTGCCGTTTTTCTCCTGATACACGGTCTTGTTTACGGGAGATTTGGTATATGCCATTACCCGGTTGCATGTCTTTTCGGCATGGAGGAAATGTAAATCTGGCATTGACTTGGATATTTGGGGACAGTAGATCCACTTTCCTTCCAGCAAGGCTTGCCTCATGGCTTCGCCGGCATCGGTTCCATTGATGAGAAACGGGACGCTCCTGTCATTCAGTGTCCTTTCCAATGTACGGTGTCCACGGACATCGAAATCCGTCAGAAGGATATTCTTCGCTTTCCAACGCATGTCATCCAGCACATCTGACAAATCTGGCCCCGAGGACTGTCCGTTGATACAGTCGTCTATCCGGGTGACATACTCCTGAAAGACATTCCGGTATCCGAAATCGGGATCATTTATTATATCCCGCTTGAATCCGTTCTCCATCAGATACAACAGTTTGCTGATATCCGCATTGTTACGGCTCGCAGGACATCCGGCAAATTCATTCAGGCGGAGAAATTCAGAAGCGCTCGGCTCCATGTCCGTTTCAAACGCCAGTTTCCACTGTTTCCTGTCACGGAAAGCCTCTTTTGAGAATACAGCATTATCAAAATCATATTCCCCTTTTCCGCTTTGGGGATTCTTCCGGTAGCAGGCATCCACCAAAGGACAGATATCGTCGGACAGGCAGTTGACGTTGTATTGCCTGACAGGACCGGGTTCGCCATGAACCCAGAAATAATTGCCGGATAACTGTTGGTAAAAGCTCTTCAATCCCTCCCGTCCCATTTTGGTATCACTGAAAAACAAGATTCCTTTGGACGTTTCCACAGCATGCAGCGGTAATTTGTAAACCGGATTATAATCATACCTGGCAGCCAGCTCATCCTGCTTCTGATGAAAATGGACCAGCTCGTCCAACTGCTGTGTGGTCAGTTTCGGAAGTTCTCCCGATATCATGAGGATATCGCTGCGTGACTGCGCAAACAGGACATTTCTCAGATTGGTACTTATTAGAGGAGCCAGTCCCTTTTCCCGGATATAGGGTAGTAATACCTGATTGATATATTCCTTTTTGGAAATATCTCCGGAGATAGCCGGTACATCCGTCATCTTCGGGAATGAATAGATTTCCAGACGGGTATTCGGTACGAAGGCGGAGTATTTGGCTTTTATCGATTGTTGCTGAACAAGGCCATAAACGTATAGACAGGGTCTTGCCTGTCGGGATTGGCAGGATAAAGCATATAGGAGGATTCTGCATGGGGTTTCTCCTTGCCGGTTTCATAACCGACAAGGAGCTGGCCTTCACCGTCTTTCCTGAAAAGCTCGTCCAATAGTTTGGGATCATCAGAAATATAGGTTGCCATTTTTCTTACATTTTAGGTGTGATGGACGGTTTACGGGTACGCGGTTTCTTTTCCGCTTGCTGTGAGGCTTCCTCTTTTTTCCGGGGTTTTCCGGCTACTTGTACCGGTGCATGGGGCTGCTGCTGGCTTCCGTCTTGTTCCTGACCTTGTTTCTGTGCCTCTTCCAACTTCTTGGTGCTTCTTTCCCAGAGGAATTCCACCCCTCGCTCGGTGGCACTCATCTGGATGGAGGTGGCATAAAATTTTCCATTATCAGACTTGAAACGGATCGGTACTTCCTCACCGCGCACGGCAGCATCGTATTCTTTCGGAGAAAGCGTATAATCTTTCACCTTACGCGGAATGCGTGCCTGCTCTACGGCATATGGAACAATTCATTGGTCACCGGGTCTTTGGAAAGGTAGCAGGATTTGGTTTCTTTGGTACGGTAGTCAATGACTACATCCACCGCCTTGCCGAGATTGCCGGTCTGGTTCAGGGCCTTGAGGTCTTCTTCCGTCAGGACATGTCCCCTGTAGTCTTCCCCGATCTTGGGAGCCTGACGGATGTAGTGGATGTCGAACTTGACAGCTCCGTTCTCGTCGCGGAACAGGGAGAGTTTGGCATCCCCGTTTTCACGCCCCAGCTCGGAATTTTTTGCCACACGGAAAGCGATAGCGGAAGTCTTTCCCTGCAACATTCTTTCGAGGCTGTCCTTTGCGTTCTTCAGTCCGTCCGGGGTAATGCCGTATTTGGCGGCCTGTTCCCAATTCACTTCCCGCTCGTTGAAGCGATGGTTATTATACACCTGGTCGAAGCCAGTTCCCTTCTGACTGCTTCGTTCTGTGGTTCCTGCGCCGCTTCGATCTTTTCTTTGGCCTGCTCTACGAGCGTTTCCTTCGGCATGTTGTAGAGGGAGTAACGACCGGGATTATTGTACTGGTAGAGAAAATTCTTCCCGAAGTTGGTGAAGAAGTTTCCACGTTGGTCCACTTTGATAAACTGGTCCCTGTTCGCCTCGTTAGCTTCGAGCGTTTCCAGCTCTCCGTTCGCTGCGATTCCTTTTACACCTTTGGCTTTCTGCTCTTTCTTGTCATACGCCATCAAATACCGTGTTCCGGGGTTGCTTCCTTGTTTTCAGGAGCTAAATTCACATCGTTCATATACGTTAATTTTAAAGATTAATGAATCATTTACGAGGGTAAAATTACTATCTTTGTCATTAAATAGTTTGATTATGAGGAAGTTGTCATTAATTGTCATGTTCTGTCACTTATTGTCATGTCCGGCTTTTGCACAGTCCCCGTCAAAGGATATAAAGCCGGACTCAGTGCTGTCATCTACCGTATCCACTCTGCCCGGCAGTGAAAGTCTTTCATATGAGACAGCCGGTTGCCGGTTACCGTACTGGCCGATTATCCTATTCTGTATCCATTGAATGAAAGTCGGAGGAGGTATGCCGTTTCTTCCGGTTTCGGTATAAGGATGCATCCGGTGAAAAAGAAAAGGATACTCCATGCCGGAGTGGATCTTGCCGCACCCTATGGCACGCCGGTCTATGCTTCAGGAAGCGGGAAAGTCGTTGAAGCCAGGTATAGCAGCAGTTACGGCTGGTACATCGAAATCCGGCACGCGGGCGGCTTTTCCACGTTGTATGCACACTTGAGCAAATTGCATGTGAGGAAAGGGAGCGATGTACGCATAGGTCGGCATATCGGCAATGTCGGTCATACCGGCATAGCGACCGGCAACCATCTGCATTTTGAACTGAGAAAAAACGGGAAGCCGCAGAATCCGTTGCAGTGGGTGATACTAAAGGATTCCCGTTCTAAAAAGAGTCATTAATTTAATCCGTTACACAATGAACATTGAAGAAGCCAAGAGCATTCAGTTGGAGGATTATCTCCGGCGTATGGGGTTCAACCCGGTAAAACAACAAGGGGACAGTATCTGGTATTGTTCCCCTTTCCGTGAGGAGAAGACACCTTCTTTCAAGGTGAGCGCATCCCGCAACCTATGATACGATTTCGGCATCGGACAGGGAGGGGACATCATCACCCTGGCGATGGAGCTTCAAAAGACGAAGGATATCTCTTATGCGCTTAAAACGATAGAGGGACATTTTCCGGCTGCTTTCCGTCCGGTAGCAGCCTCTCCCCGGCAGGCGGAACCGCAGGCTACCGGCTACCGGCAGGTACGCATTGATCCGCTGACGAACCCGGTCTTGCTGGGATATCTCAAAGAAAGAGGCATCTTGCCTGAAATCGCAAGGGAAGCATGCAAGGAAGTGCATTTTCAGAACAAGGGAAAATGGTATTTTGCCGTAGGCTTTGCCAACCGGAGCGGCGGGTACGAGATCCGTAACAAATACCTAAAAGGCAGCATATCGCCCAAAGAGATTACCCATATCAAAAATGGCAGCGACCGTTGCATAGTGGTTGAAGGCTTTATGGATTATCTCTCATACCTCACGCTCAAGGCTACGCATCCCGGTAACGGACAGCCTAAAGGAAACGGTCCGGACTATATCGTTTTAAATTCGGTCAGCAATGTAGGCAAGGCTATCCCTGTCTTGAAAGAGTATAAGAGTGCCCTCTGCCTACTGGATAACGATTCCGCCGGAAGGCAGGCTTTTCAGCAGATGGCGCAAGCCGGATGCCGGTCAGGGACAAGTCCGACTGCTACCGGGAGTATAACGATTTGAACGATTACCTGTTGGGCAGGAAGATGGCGCAGGAGAACAAGACGGATCATCAGCACGAAACAGCCCCGAAGCTGATTGAAAAGCCTGCAAAGAAACAGTCCGGTTGAAAATTATAAAATACTGGTCCTTGTCTGATGCATGAAAGGCAGGCAATAAAAAAGAGAGTCAAATCCCTGCTGGAGGGAATTTGGCTCTCTTTTTATTGCTACCCGGCTACCACCGGATATTTATTCTTAATAATTTCTGATCAGCAATTCATTGACCGCTTCTCTTTTCTCGGCTATGGAACAGATGGAACGGAAGATGCTGATTCGCTGGATATGGAAACCGGCATAGAGGTCGTCGAAGAAGGTGTTCTCAGGGTTCTTTTGCCGGGGATCGGAGTTGGAAAGCATTCATTTGGCACCGGTTTCACCTATTCCCTTGCAGAAATTTGCCAGGTTGATCTGCTCTTCATCTCCGAAGTCCTGTGGCATGTAGGAGGTGCAGGAGTTACCCTCATTGACCGGCTTATAAGGCGGGTCAAAATAAAATAGGGAGTTGGCTCCGGTGTATTCTGCGGTCTGCCGGTAGTCACCGTCCAGAATCACAACATCTTGCAGCAGCTTGTGGTTAAAGCGGATCAGTTCCTCTTCCAACAGTTTTACCCGTCCCCCGGCACCAAAAGTGACGGACAGCTTTCCGCTATGGTTCACGGAGTAGATGCCGTTATAACAGGTACGCATGAAGAAGATAAACAGGGCGGCACGGGTGATGTTATTCGGGTTTCCTTCATTGTAGTAGGTACGTTTCTCCATGAAGTAGACCCTTCTTCGGGTATGTTCCTCCAGCGCGATGTATTCGTCCTGTATCCGGGCAAGCACTTTAATAAGCTGCTCCGGGGATTCCTTGATGACGCGGTAGACATTGATCAGAGCCTCGTTGGAGTCGTTGATGACGCAACGGATTTCCGGATAGCTTGTCTTATTCAGAAGAAGAGGCGCCGCCACCGACAAACGGTTCTACATAGGTATCCATCTGTCCGAAGTCTTTCGGAAGGGATTCGATAAGTACGGGAAGCAGTCTTCTTTTACCTCCCACCCAGGGGAAGCAGGGTTTTCCCGGCAGGTTGGCCGGAGAACTTTTCTTTTTTCCATGTTTACAACATTTAAATGATTAATAAATTAAATAGGGATTATTCATCGTCTGCCGTTTCCAGCAGGTGTTTCAAGTTGGGATCATTTTGGATGCGAAGCAGCTCTTTTTCGATGATTTGCGTCACGTCTTCCTTGATTTGATAGTAGTTCCTTTCGATTTCCTCTTGCATGTGGTCCTTACCATCCGCACCGGTAAAGTCGGTTATGACGGGGATAGCTTGTAGGCTTTTGTTTCGGCGGCTACCCGTTCATTGTCCACCACGATCTCGCAATGGAATATCTTCTGTTCTATCTTCTCCCCGAAGTTGTCGCAGACACTGCCGACAAACTCTCCTTGCGAGAGGTTGGAGATTTTGGAGGCAGGTATCAGCGAGTCGAGCTGGGTACTGATATTGGTTGAGGTGTCTTCACGGGTCATATTAATGGATTTGCGCTGTTGGAGCACTTTCCCAAACCTTTCAGAAAGGTTTTTCGCTGTTTCTCCGACCACTTGCCCGGAAAAGATATTTCCAATTGTGTTCTGGATCACCCGCGCCTCCTTATCACCGTAGTCACGTATTAACTGGCTGAAATCCTGTGCTCCCAGACATACTGCCACTTTGTTGCTACGGGCGGTAGCGATCAGGGTGTCAAGTCCTTTAAAGTAAAGTGTGGGAACCTCATCCACTAGAATAGAGCATTTGAGCCTGCCTTTTCGGTTGACCATTTTAACGATACGGGCATTATACAATCCTAACGCACATGAGTAAATATTCTGTCTGTCAGGGTTATTGCCGACGCACAAAACTTTGGGTTCCTCCGGATTATTGATATCCAGCGTGAAGTCATCTCCGGTCATAATCCAATATAAGGCAGGTGAGATCAGCCTTGATAGCGGAATTTTGGCGGAAGCTATCTGCCTTGGAGCTGCTCCATCGCACCACCTTTCCATGCATCCATAAAAGGTGACAGGTAATTCTCCAGCTCCCGGTAAGAGGTCAGTATGGTGAACAGGTCGGAATACGGTTTATTCAATAGCTCTATGGCATGTGGGAAGGTGCAGAATTTCCCGTTTTCATAGATTTTAAGATACCAGATCACCGCCGCAAATAGCACAATCGGGCTTTCTACAAAGAAATCTCCCTGCTTTTGAATCCAACTCTTGTTCAAATTTAACATGATTACATACGCTGATTCGTATGCATCCGCGATATCGGATAGAAACGAAGGATTGAGGGGATTGCACCGGTGGCTGTATCTGGGATCATCGAAATTAATCACATAAAATCCGACCGGCTTGGCATACTTATCCTTGTTTTTAAGCAGCTGGTTATAAGCAATTATGCTTAAATCCGGATACTTAAAATCATAGATATAGGCGGCGAATCCTTTCTCTATCTGCTGGCGGATATAGTTATTGATGATGGCATAACTCTTTCCTGATCCGGCGTGCCTAATATCAATGAGGCGCGGAAGGGATTAATCACGTTTATCCAGCCTGAATAGGTCTTTCGTTGGTAACGGAAACGGGTGGGCAGGTTTACCGAGTATTCATTGGCAATCAACCTGCGCTCCTGCATGAAGCTCTCGTTCTCGTCGTTAAAGACGTCATCCATGAGTTGGTTCTTCAACAGGCGGCTGATCCAGGTTCCGGCGGTAAGCAGGCTGATATATCCGGCAGCTACGGTAGCTACATATAATAAGGTTAGAAGCGCGACGGGGAAGCGTGCCGTCAGTAAGAGCTCGCTACCAAAAAAGAGCAGCATCCCGGCTATAAGGTAACAGCCGATACTCCTTCATGACATCTCCACGTCCTTCCGTCCTTTCGCTCCCATGCAGGAGAAGAAAAGGAAGAGCAGACTGAAGGACTTGCTCACCAGCGAATGGGAAAACAGCCCGGTATCCCGCTGGAAATTGAGCAGTATCTTGTCCACGACACCGATGTTCAGGTTCATGGAAAGAAAATAGGGATAGCAGAAATAATAGACATTCATCACTAAAAATAGGATGCTGATGGCCCTCATGAAGTCAAGGTTCTTATTGAGCCTCTGGTTTCGTCTTGTGACATAAGCGGTATGATAATTAATGGTGATACATTTTATTAGCCAGATGCGGACCTCTGCGTTTTCTCTTTTTCTTTTTCCCGTAAGCTTTGCGTCAGGTCGTCTGCCGGATACGGATAGGATTCCAAAGAGAATATATCAAGCAGTCCTTCCACCAGCTCCGTCTCTTTCATTTCCGGTTCGGACGGATGGATAACAGGGGCTTCTTCAGTCTTTTCCGGTGGGATCGTGCCGTACTTCCGGTTTATAACCGATGCCGAATATTCTTTGCCCAGAAGCGAGCCCTTGAATACGGTCTTTGAGTTATGGTCGATGTAGGTCACGCCATAGATCACACCGGAATCGTTCTGCCAGAGTATGGCGGCAATGCCTTTTCCAGAAAGTTCCTGCAGGAATCCCTGACGGGTGGGCTGTCCTTGCAGGGCGGTAGCGATAGCTTCCTTCGTCTGTACGGGTACGGGATGTCGGGCAATTCATTGTTTGCTTTTCACAAATTTCTTTTGGAGTGCCTCGTAGCCTACGCTTTTACCGATCTTGCTGGATTTGATGCTACGCCGGTCCGTTCTCCTTTTTCATCGGTAGCCGCATAGACCAGTCCATGATAGGTCTTTCCCTTTATCGTCTTGTGGGCCTCTTCCACCGTTACATGGAAAAGGCCAAGCAGGGCTTTAAACTCCTTGACGGATTGGAACTTGTATCCCTGCATGACGGGCTTGACCACATTGGCTATCTGATGCTTGATATCCCCCTTCCGGTAATCGACGGCAGTCAGCGGCAGGGATTCCCGTCGCTCCATCTTCTCGGCGGGTAACAGATGGTATTTCCTCTCCAGCTCCCGGCAAACAGCGGTCGAGCGTTGCCATTCTTTGTAATCTTTAATTTTCTTTCCCTGCTCGTCAATACGCAGGGAGACGATATGGATGTGGGGCCTGCCGATATCCTCATGCCGGTAGATGATATAGGGTTGGTTGCCATATCCCATTTTTTCCATGTATTCCTGGCCGATAGCGGTCAACTGTTCATCGGTCAGCACATCGTCCGGGTGTGGATTTAATGAAATGTGGATAACGGGCTTCTCAGTCCGGCGGTTAGCCGCCAGATACGGTTCGAAGGAACGGATGCAGTGCTGGATGGTCGGATGGCCGTCTGCCGGTTCCATGATCCGGTTTCATGCCAGTGGCCGTGCCTGCTGCTTGTCCACTTTTTCTTGATTGTAGTATAATGCCCCGTAAACGGAGGCTCCTGATGTTATTTTTGCAACCATTGTTCAAATTCTTGGGTGAGACGGATAATCTCCCGGTTGAGAGATATTAGTTCAATAGTCAGTTGCTCCAATTTATAGAGCATGGCAAGAGCCTTCTTTTCGGATAGTCCGGTATGCAGAGCTTTGACTGCCTGGTTATAGTTTACTCCGATCCGGCGGTATTCGCTCTGCAGGTTGGTCAGCTTGATGTAGTAGTCCGTTGCCGCCTTATCTATTTTCACGACTTTCATCGGTTTGTCGAAAAGGGCGGCAAGGATGAACTGGGATTTATTATTAGCTCCCGAATTCTCAAAGAGCCTCTCAAACTCGATGTTCTGGAGTTCGTCCAGACGGAATCCGTAATAATAAGAATGAAGTTCTGATTCCTCTTTGGGATTCCGTCCGCCTCTTCATTTGCTCGAAGTGTCAGCCCGTCCGGGTTTGCGTGTACTATTGATTTTAGCCATATCTTTTCAGGTTTTATTTATCCGGCAGCAAAATAAGTGATAATTTTGATACGAACCTAAAATCGGAAAGTGACTACAAATGACAAGAGATGACTATTTGTGACAGGGGGTAAAAATACCCCTGTTCACTTCCCGTTTCCGCAAGCCGCGATGTTCTTTTCAAAGGTTTCCTTTAGTTTGGGCAGCAGGACGGAATAGTTCTTTTTGCGCCGGGCAAGGTCGGCACGCAGGTCATATGGTTTGGGAATGGCAACATTGAAGAGTTTCTCAAAAGCGGAAACGATACCGGCGAAAGAGAGGCGTTTGCCGCTTTCGTCCGTAATCAGCCCGCTGTAATCCAGCGAGGAGATCAGTTCCATCAGGTTGACCAGCGAACCTTTCCAATGGAGCGATGAAAGAAACGAGGAAGGTGTCGTGATGGTTCCGGGGTACTGTACACCAAAATTGACCAGCTCTATTTCCGCCTCCACCAGCAGGAGGCATTTGTCCAGATAGAATTCGGCTACTGCCGTGTGGAAATGTCCTGTTCGGGTGAATAACTTCTTTAGGGAAATCAGTTCTACCTTGCTGTGAAGCAGATGGCGCAGCTTTCCGATACGGAAACCGATTCGATGGCGAGGTCGTAAAGGTATTGTTCATATTCGGTATAGGAGGAAGAGAATTCTTCATCGGAAACTGTCTGTTTTGGGCTTGAAGCCAGAGATAAATAATTGAATATACGGCATTCTGTAAATGGTTTCATACGGCATACATTTGATTTGTTTATACCGGAGTAAGCCAAATGAAATGCCTCTGCTATCGTTTAAAGCTCTATACCTTTTTAAAATACTGACAATCAACAATAAACAAATTTCATATAGAAACGGGTGTAAATAAAAGTGTAAGCCGTCCTTGACAAGAATGTTAGGACGGCTTACACTTTTGTAAACCTCATTTGCTTCGGGTTATCCTCCGGTCAGTCGATGATATGGTATTTCCTTAGTTTCTCATACAGGGTAGTCCGGCTGACATTGAGCAACCGGGCCGCCTTGGAACGGTTGTCACCCGTCTTTTCAAGGGTCTGGAGAAGCAACGCCTTTTCTTTTTCTTCTTCCGTCCACTGCGTTTCTTCTTCTTTAGGAAGGGAGATTTCAAGGTTCAGGTCTGAAACGGAAATCCATTGCTCTTGGCAGATGAGTACGGCTCGACCTATTACATTCTTCAGTTCACGGATATTCCCCGGCCAGGGATATTCCAGCAGTGCCGCCTCTGCCAGCCGGTCAAAGCCACGAAACGATTTATGGGCCTTGGCGCAAGTGAGTTTCAAGAAAAAATAAGCCAGAGGAAGGATGTCTTCCCGGCATTCTGCCAGTGTAGGAATCCGCAGAGTGAACTCATTGAGCCGGTGGAACAGGTCTTCCCGGAAGCGTCCTTCTCCGATGGCTTTTTCCAGATTCTCATTGGTGGCGGCAACCAGCCGGATATCAAAAGAGTATTCTTTCGTGGAACCTACCGGCTTGCAGCGTTTCTCTTGCAAGGCCTGAGCAGGAGCATCTGTGTCTTATAGGAAAGGTTGCCTATCTCGTCCAGAAACAATGTCCCTCCGTTAACGGCACGGAACAATCCGACCTTGTCGCTTTCCGCACCGGTAAAGGCTCCCTTCTGATGACCGAAAAACTCGGAGGCGGCAAGCTCATCGGAAATGGCCCCGCAGTCGATAGCCAGATACGGCTTGTTCTTCCGATGGCTCCGGGCATGTATCTCGGCTGCAATGTGCTCCTTCCCGGTGCCGGAAGCCCCACGGAGCAGAACGGAGATGTCGGCACAGGCAATCATCTCTATCAGACGGTACATCTCATGGGCTTTGGGGCTTTCACCTCGGTAGAACTCCTGTTCGTTATCGTTTTTATCCAGTATCTCCGTTATCAGAGCCAGGAGATTGTCTGGCTGCACAGGCTTACACAGGTAGTTGATGGCTCCCAGTTGCATGGTTGTCACCGCATTCTCCACCTGTCCGTAGTTGGTCATGATCAGAAAAGGGATAGAGTAGTACTTCTCATTCATCCATTTCAGGAGCGAGGTGCTATTTCCGTCCGGCAGGCGCAGGTCTGCCAGTATTAGGTCGAACTCCTTTTGCCCGATGGCTTTACGGGCATTCGCAAGGGTTGCCACGCATTCGGTTTTCATCCCTTTTTTCACCAGCCAGTTGCTGATGCTACGGCTGAACACAATATCATCTTCAATAATCAGGATTGTTTTCATAGGCTTTCCTCCCGTATTTTTCAGCGTATACTATCAGTTTTTCCACTGCCCGGATGATGTCCCGCATTTCCATGGATTGTCTATTGGTCCACTCTGTCGCAGGTTCTGTCACCAGTTCCCGTAAATGAGACAAGGGGAAATCCAGACGGACGGTTTCCCATAGGGGCAGGTTCTTATGCAGGATGGAGGCGGCGGCCTCCTTGTCTTGTCGGTCTAAGGCAGCGGTTAATGCGGCAAGGTCTTTCCGGCTCTCTTCGATAAACAGGGCGAGCATTTCCTCCCTGTTGTCCTCTCCTGAAAGGATGAGTGAGAAATCGGGAGCATACTCCTTTCTGTCTTTTTCTCCTATCACTTGTGCCACTGTATTTATCAGTTCTTCCATAGAGAATGGTTTATGGATGCAGCCCGAAAAGCCGCCCGACAGATACTCGTTGTCATCATCCACCCGTGCCGTTACCGCTATGACGGGGATTGTCTTTGCGTTCTCCATATTGGATGCCCGGAGCAGTTCAAGTATTCCGTAGCCGTCCGTTTCAGGCATCTGTATATCCGTCAGCAGCAGGTCATATCTTTGTGACCGTAGCCGGGTAACCAGTTCACGGCTGGTCTGGCAGCAGTCGCACCGCACTCCGTTACGGTTAAACATCTCTTTGGTAATGTTCAGTTGCATCCGGTCGTCATCAATGACCAGTACGTTGATTCCATCCAGATGATAATCAGTAGCGATGCGTGTCTCATCCATCTGGGTGGATTCATCCGCCTCAAGGAGTGGCAGGAATGCGGTAAACGTGCTGCCTTCACCCGGTTTGCTTTTTACGGTAAGGCTTCCCTGCATCCCGGAGACCAGCCTGCTTGCAATGGCCAGCCCCAATCCGAAACCGGGAACATTACGGGCATTGTCCAACCGTTCAAAAGCTGTGAATATCCGGGTTGTTTCTTCCTCCGTCATCCCGGTACCGGTGTCCTGTACCGAGAAATGCAATTCTTTATTCCGGTATTCCGCTTGCAGGCGGATTTCACCTTGCCGGGTGAATTTAATGGCGTTGGAAAGCAGATTGTTCAGGATTTGCTGGAGCTGGGAACGGTCACCGCTTACTACCACATCCAGACCGGAAAAGGCGGTTGTCAGCCGCAGCTTTTTCTTTTTGGCCAGCGAACCGTAGTTCCGGGCTGTTTCGCTGAAAAGGGTCTCCAGCCGGAAAATCGAAAGGATGGGTTTGTTCCTGCCGGTATCCAGCAGGTAGAATCCGATCAGCGTATTGACCAGCCCGATCATGTAATCGGAAGAATGGAGTATATTTTCCGCATACTCGTCCTTGCGGCTCTTCTTTTCTTCCCCGGGGAGCAGTTCGGCGCATCCTTTGATAGTAGCCAGTGGCGCACGAAGGTCATGAGCGATGGTGAGCATCATGCGTTTTCTGGATTGTAGGAGCTCCGTGTTCTCACGATTGGAGGCTTCCAGCTGACGCTGATACTGGTTTATCCTGTTCAGATCCCGGTGGATGATAAGATACAGGAGGACGGTCAGCAACGAGATGAGGACAGCCAGCAGAGAGACCGTATGGAACGAGCGGTCGCGTGTGGAAATGAATTGCCTGTAACGCTCATCAAGCCGTATTCCAGCATCCGCCTCAAAGTCCCTGACAATCCGGTGTAGCCTGTGGTTCAGGTCCGTGTTGTTACTGTACAGGAGGTCCATCTGTTCCAGCAGCCTTTCCCGTTCGGCTTTCTGCATGTCGGTCACCTCCCTGTCAAGGGAGTGCAGCATGCTCGTGACAGATGTGGTACCTGATGTTTACCAATGGACTGTCGCTGGCGTTCCAGCTGTTCCTTCTGCTGCAGATAGGCCGATTTTTTCCTCCCGGGCCTGATGAATGACCAGAAACCCTTCTTCGGAGTTTCCTCCTCCTTCTTTTTCTCGGCAGGAAGGACATCCGCCTGCTGGATATGGGACACGATTGCCGGAATCTTGCTGTTCACGATCTCGCCGGTCTTGCGCAGACGCCCGAACGTGTCCATGACCGTGTCTAACAACAGTTCCTTTCTTTCCAGCAGCAGGCATAACGAATCTATGCGCGACTGTTGTTCGGGAGACTTCACATACCTTTTCAGTGTCTGCAACATGTTACAGACACTGTCTTTTTTGTGTGGTAGAGTCCAAGGTCGCTTTCATCCCAGACGCTGACTGTTTCACCGTAAGTGGCCAGTCCCAGCAAGCCCGCGTATGTTTCTCCGGCCAGATGCCGGATACAGGCCAGTTCATGCTCATCCTGTCGCAGGCTGTTCCGCCTCGTCTGTTCCTTGCGGAAGATATGAATGGTCAGGACGAGCAGGAGAAGCAGTATGACATATCCTAAAAGGATTTTAAGTTTCAACCACATGGAAGTCTTCATTCTTATATTGGAATCCTACAAAAAGGCGTGTTCGCTCATATAAAAGGGAATAATAGAAACTTATGATAAAAGTTTATTACTGTTTCAAACCATTTGAGGATACCTCGCAAGTTTGCTATCACACAGTTGATCTTTTAATCTTTTTTTATACTCACAGAAAGGATAGGAACCTGCTTTTTATGACTGAAACATATCACATCCCCTTTATTGGACATTACATTCTCATTCGATCATATTGTTTTCATTTCGGCTCATCCGTTTCTTCACCCGTTCTACTGCTTCCGATACAATTTCTTTGTTTTCAAAGCGTTGTGTATAATTGGTATAGTCTGGATGAATCCGTTTGTAGGTCGGGTCAAGAAACAAAGGACTGGAAATAATATGGTCCGCTGTCGAACGGTTACAACAGAAAACTATATTTTCAACTCCCGCCAGCCGGGTCAGTGCCTTTACATCCGTGTCATGTGGCTGCAATGTCATCGGATCCGTGAAAAAGAACAAATAATCAATCTCTCCTTCCACAATACGTGAGCCCATTTGCTGGTCACCACCTAAAGGACCGGATTTCAGAATCGTGATATCCCATTCTGTTTCAGGATGTTTCTCTTCGAGCGCTTTTTTAATGAGTGTACCGGTGGTTCCCGTACAATAGAACTTATGCCCTATCAGACGTTCCGAGTTCCAAAGAACCCATTCTATCATGTCCTTTTTCATTGCATCGTGTGCAACCAGACCGATTTTACGAACAATTGTTTTCATCATAATAATAAAATATGGTTTATGTGATAATATAATTAACAATATCCAACAGCTTTATAAAAAACAGGAGAATGACTGTATGAGTTTGAGCAGCTCCTTGTTCGCCCGGCTGTCCACGGTGGCTTCCCGCCTCTCCTCAAACAAAGTAAGCGTTGCGGAGCATTCCCCGCAGATATCAATGCCGACTACACGTTCCTTTCGAAGGACAATTGCCAGTAATTCCTCCAGTTCCTGCAGGCTGAAAGACCCTTGATCCCAGTCTGTTACTGCGGATGCCGGTTCAGGACATCCTTGTCTATGGACAAGTAAACCGGTCCTTCAATATACGCAGAGGAGAAATTGCGCCAGCCCTTCTCGTGAGCTAACGTCGCTTCGCTATAAAAACTGACTCGTTGTCCGTATTCTTCCGGTACGGTGCGTATCAGTTTGTCCGATGCACCGACTATCACCACTTTCTTGCAAAGCATATTCCAGTCTAACATGTCTTTTACCCAGCTCCCACAAGAAAGCATGCCCTTGAACAAGGGAGGCTGCATGTCGGTGATGGTCGAATACAATCAGAGAGAACGGAACTCGAAGTTTGTCTGTCCATAATTTGGTCAGGTAATGATAATTGCCCGAATCAATGAAATGGATACCTTCCGCTGGATAACCGGCAATCACCCGCTTCAATTTTCGTATCCCCTCCTTGTCACAGTAACCTCTCGTTCCAGAAAGGTGACGGCAGTCTAGCCAAATGAACTGATTGTTCCGTGCAAATACCTCATGGGCATACACACCGGTGAAGTTCATGATGACAACCGGCCAGACGGTTTCTCGGTCCGCCTTCTTCTTACACCGTCCATTTGTCAGTAACTCTTGCTTATTCATGTCCGTTCAGAACCATCGTACATAACAAAAATCTTGCCGGTGAGGTAACAGGGGATGGTTGGGATACATTCTGAATGCCTGTTTGAAGCTTCCAGCGCTGAACATTCTGGTTATTGCCTTGAAAGTGTATAGGTTTCCGTCTTTGGATGTCAAAGAAAAAGGAATGACCTCATGGATGCGATCCTCATTCTCCTCATGCCGTATAATGACCGATTCCAATCCGATCGCGTTGTCCAGCCCTTTCTCGTCAATGACGACCGTCATCTCGTATTCCTTACCAGCCTCCACCGTGGCGTCCAATCCTTTTCCCGCATTCACGGAAACGATTTCCACGGCATTCCATCTGCTGTCGACAGCTGCCTTCCAGCCGGCAAGCGTTTTCGCCTTTGCATAATTGTCCGCCGCCAAAACATGAAAGTGTTCCGACAACTTGTTGTAAAATCCGTCATAGTAGTCATCCAGCTGTCTTTTCATCGTGAAGCGGGGAGCTATTTGCGCAACCGAGTTCTTGATGTACTTGACCCAGGTTTCCGGATAGTCTTTTTCTTTCCGTTCATAATATAACGGCAGGATATTATGTTCCAGCAGGAAATAAATTGTTTCCGCATCCAGTTGGTTCTGGTACTGTTCATCCTGATAGGTGGCCTTGTCGGTGATGGCCCATCCCGCCTCCTTGCGGTAGCCTTCGTACCACCAACCGTCCAGCACGGAGAAGTTGAGTACGCCGTTCATCAGAGCCTTCTCACCGGAAGTTCCGGAAGCCTCCGCAAGACGGGTGGGAGTATTCATCCAGATGTCAACCCCAGAAATAAGATGCCGTGCCAGGTCCATGTCATAATTCTCAAGGAAGATGATTTTACCCAAGAATTCAGGACGGCGGGATATCTCCACAATCTGCTTGATGAGCCCTTGCCCGGCAGTGTCGTTTGGATGGGCTTTTCCTGCAAAGACAAACTGTATGGGATGTTCCTGATTGTTCACAATCCGCGCCAGACGATCCAAATCGGTAAACAAAAGATGAGCTCTTTTGTAAGTTGCAAAGCGCCTTCCGAAGCCGACAAGAAGAGCATTCGGATTAAACTTCTCGAAAATGGAGACACCCAATGCCGGGTCAACCTGGCTTTTGAGCCAGTCCCGGCCGCATTTCCACTTGATGTAGGATATCAGTTTGGTTTTCAACCTTTTCCGCATGTTCCATATCTCTTCATCGGGTATATTATAAACGCCTTTCCATATTTCCTGATTGGACTGGTCGTTCATGAAATTCTCATCGAAATTGTCCTTAAACAGCTTTTTCCACTCCGCCGTACACCAAGTGGGAAAGTGTACGCCATTCGTCACATAGCCCACATGGTTCTCTTCCGGGAAATAGCCTTTCCAGAGAGGCGCGAACATCTGCTGTGAAACGGACTTGTGCAGCTTGCTGACACCGTTTACCGCCTGGCTGGTTTTGCAGGCGAATACCGACATGCAGAAACGTTCTCCCTTGTTGCCCGGAGTTTGCCGTCCGAGGTTCATCAACTCGTCCCACGTAATGCCCAGCTTATCAGGATATCCTTTCATATATTTATTGAAAAGCCCCTCATCGAAATAGTCATGGCCGGCAGGCACAGGTGTATGCACAGTGTAAAGCGAGGAAGCCCTAACCAGTTCCATGGCTTGTCCGAAGTCCAGGCCTTCGGATATATAGTCGCATAACCGCTGGATATTGATCAGTGCGGCATGCCCCTCGTTGCAGTGATATACATCTTTCTCGATGCCCAATACTTTTAATGTCATCATTCCTCCGATGCCGAGCAGTATTTCCTGCTTGAGCCGGTTTTCCCAGTCACCGCCATACAGGTGATGGGTAATCGGACGGTCGAACTCGCTGTTCAGTTCATTGTCCGTATCCAGCAGGTAGAGGGAAACACGTCCACATTGGCCTTCCATACATTGGCATGGACCGTGAAACTGTCGGCATAGGGAACATGGATTACCAGTTGTCGCCCGTCAGGCTGCATCACTTTCTCTATCGGAAGCTGCCCGAAATTCTGTGGGTCATAATGAACCTGTTGCTGCCCGTCCATCGCCAGAGCCTGGTCAAAATAGCCATAACGATATAAAAGCCCTACAGCGCAGAGTCTACGTTACTGTCCGAAGCTTCCTTCAGATAGTCACCTGCCAATATGCCCAGACCGCCGGAATAGATTTTAAGAACCCTGTCCAGACCATATTCCATGCTGAAATAGGCAACTGACGGACGGCTGTGGTCCGGCTCCACATCAAGATACGCCTTAAAAGTGGAATATACGTTTTCCATCTTACGCATGAAGTTTCCGTCATGTGTCAGTGCCTCCAGCTCTTCATAATCCATCCGTTCCAGAAACAGTACCGGATTCTGTTCCGCCTCTTCCCATAGTTCCGGGTTCAAACCACTATATAACTCTTCGCATCCTCGTTCCAGGTCCACCAAAGATTATGTGCCATCTCCGCAAATCTCCGCAATTCTGCCGGAAGGTGTGAACCGACTGTAATCTCCCTCCATTGTGGGACGTTTACATGATAACTTGAATATTCCATAACATTTTACTTATTTGATAGTTCATGATTTTTTTCTGTGGAGGTTTCTCCTGTTTCCGGTTCTTCCTGTGGAAATGTCCCGGCTGTACCCTGGAAATTCTCGAGGAACTGTTTTTCCATACTTAGCGATCGTTTCCGTATCCGCTTGGAAAAATAGATAACGACAATGATCAGGAAAGATAATATCAGTCCTGACCCCAAAGCGACATTGAAAAGACGGATGATGATACCCATTACGATAATGATACAGATCAACACCTTGATCACTATCATTGATACCAGCAGCCCCCTGTTGAACCTGTTGTCCGCCCAAAGTTTGCGGAATTCGACGGAATTGTTTTTCTTCATGATGATGGCGCACAAAAACGGGATATGATAAGGAGGACAAGAACGAAGCTCAGCAGGCTTCCTTTCATCCCCGGAATACGTCCCATTACCAGAGGATACGCATAGGAGAAGAACAGCGCTATGAAAAACAGGCATACCACCAGATAAAGGGTGACGGATACCAACATGGACCTGATGAGCTTGTGCCAGGAGCCTTGATGTCTTGTGGTCATTGTTCCAGAAGAATAATGCGTCAGGTAATCTTTCAGGAATTGTGGCAAGTGCCTGTCTGCAAAACAGTAGACGGGATCCGACAGTCTTATCATATAAGGAGTAAGGAAAGTGGTGATGACCGATACTGCCACTATGACCGGATAAAGGTATTTGTCCATTACATTCAGACTGATTCCTAACGAAGCGATGATGAACGCAAACTCACCACTTGTGCCAGGGAAAAGCCGGCTTGTATCGCAATCTTTAGCGGTTGTCCGGAAAGCAACACGCCGAAACTCCCGAACAGGACCTGCCCGCATAGGACCAGTGCCGTCAGGATAAAAACAGGAACGGCATATTCCCATATCATGGCAGGTCGATCATCATTCCCACTGATACGAAGAAAACGGAGGCGAACAGGTCCTTTACCGGTTGCACGATATGTGCGATTTCTTCCGCTTTATCTGTTTCTGCCAGCAGGGATCCCATGACGAACGCACCCAGCGCGGCGGAGAATCCCGCCTTTGTCGCTATCATCACCATTCCCAGGCATAGTCCCAGGGAGGTTGTCAACAGTATTTCATTGCTAATAAAGCGGTTCAATCTTTTCAGAAGGGTAGGAATCAGATAGATTCCCAATGCTGACCAGAAAATAAGAAAGGCCGCAAGTTTCAATATGCTCTCCAGCATTTCGAAGCCTTCAAAATGCTTGCCTACAGCCAATGTGGAGAGGACCACCATCATGATTACCGCCACCACGTCCTCAATGATTAGTATCCCCAGGACAATACCGGTAAATTTCTGATCGAGAAGCCCCATGTCACTGAATGCTTTGAATACGATGGCGGTGGAGGACATGGACAGCATTCCGCCCAGAAAGATACAGCTCGTGTGTGAGAAGCCCATCGCATTGCCTGCCGTATATCCCAGGAACATCATGCCGCAGACGATGATAACAGTGGAGAATATGGCCGAGGCTCCCACACTTATCAGCTTTCTGAACGAGAAATCCAGTCCTATGGCGAACAGGAGGAAAATAACACCGATATCCGCCCATATCTTGATATTGGCCTGGTCGGAAACAGTCGGGAATAGGGAAATGGAAGGACCTGCCATAATACCGGCCACAATATATCCACTATGACCGGCTGTCCCAGCCATTTGAAAATGACGGTTATGATACCGGCTATAATCAAGATAGTGGCAAGGTCTGATATTAAAGGGGCAACTTCCGACATAGGAGTAACATTTTATATGGACAACTCGTTAAGGACACGGATCAGGCTTTTGTCAATGGGCTTGTCGTTCTTGATAGCCTGGTCAAAAGGAACATAGACAATCTCATTGTTATGTATGCCTACCATGATATTGTGCTGGTCCTCCATCAGGGCCTGTATGGCGGCCTCACCCAGCCGGCTGGCCAATATGCGGTCGTTGGCACTTGGCGCTCCTCCCCGTTGTAGATGTCCCAGGATAGAGACCCTGACATCATATCCGGGGTATTCCCTTTTTACCCGGTCGGCATAGTGCATGCTCCGCCATTCTTATTGCCCGGGCTTTCCGTCACGATGACGATGCTGCTGTTCTTGGTCTTCCGGAATCCGCGTCCGATAAAAGTCTCCAGCTGATCCGCATCCGTCCGGTCTTCCGGAATAATGGCGGCCTCGGCTCCCGAGGCTATTGCGCTGTTCTGGGCGAGGAAACCGACGTCGCGTCCCATCACCTCGACAAAGAAAATTCGGTCGTGCGAGGTGGCTGTATCCCGGATTTTGTCCACACACTCCACAATGGTGTTCAGGGCCGTATCATATCCGATTGTAAAATCGGTACCGTACAGGTCATTGTCGATGGTACCGGGCAGTCCTATGCACGTGACAGGGTATTCCTCGGCAAATATGCGGGCTCCAGTCAGTGAGCCGTCGCCCCCGATGACTACCAGCGCCCCGATTTTTTCTTTCCTCATGGTATCGTATGCCTCTCTGCGTCCTTCCGGGGTGGTGAACGCTTCGGAACGTGCCGTTTTCAGGATGGTTCCCCCACGCTGGATGATGCTGCTCACATCCTCGGTCGTAAGTTCCCTGGACTCGCCCGCTATCAGGCCTTCGTACCCTCTGTAAATTCCTTTGACTTTGAAGCCGTTGAAAATGGCGGTACGGGTCACGGCACGGATTGCCGCATTCATTCCGGAAGCGTCCCCTCCGGAAGTAAGGATTCCTATATATTCATCTTTTTTCATCTATCTCAGTTCTTGTTTTGTTTCATTCTGTCCAATATAGCTTTCAGTTTTTTCCGGCAGTGAAAAATACGGCTCTTTATGGTTCCCAAACTCACACCGGTTCTTTCCGCTATCTCACGGTATTTGAACCCTGACAGGTACATCTCAAAAGGTATGAAATGCGACTCCGGTATACTTTTGATGGCATTACGTATCTTTTCCAGGTCATAGTTCCTGTCCACCTCCTCTGTACGGGACTCGTCCATGATCCGCGAATAATATGCAGGATCGGAGGATATGTACAGACGGGTATGACCGACCTCCGCCCGGTAACCGTTGATAAACGTGTTACGCATGATGATAAACAGCCACCCTTTGAAATTTGTGTTCTTGTTGTAACTTTCTTTGTGAAGCATTGCCTTGAGCAGGGTATCCTGCAGCAGATCTTCCGCCTTCTCCCTGTCCGCTGTCAGTTTGTACGCGAAACGGAACAGTTCGTCCTGTACGCTAAGCAGCTCTTTTTCAAAATTGAATTCCTTCATCGGTTGTGCCGGTTCCCTGTTCCGGAAGTGCCTGTTAAAGGCCGGACGGCTCTCCGGACAGGAAAAGCCTGTCCGGCCTTACACCATTCCAGATATGGAATTATTTAACCTCGATAGCCTTGGAAGTTTTTTGTTTTTCTTCCTCCTTCACTTTCGGGATTTCAATGGACAGGATCCCGTGTTCGACTTTTGCGGAAATCTTATCCTTCTCCACGTTTTCAGGTAGCAGGATGGTCTGCTGGAACTTGGAATAAGAGAATTCGCGGCGGAGATACTTCTTGTCTTTCTTCTCCTCCTTCTTCTCTTCTTTCTTTTCCATGCAGATTGTCAGGTTGTTGTTTTCGTCAACATTCACCTTGAAATCATCCTTCGTCATTCCGGGAGCCGCCATTTCAACCTTGTAGTCCTTGTCATTCTCAATGACATTGATGGCAGGAGCCGTAACTCCCGTTTTTGCCAGCCACTCATTCTCGAAGAAATCGTTAAAAATACTCGGCAACCAGTTTGAATTTGTTTTTACAGGTACCATTTTTACCTCCTTTTTTAAATTGTTAATAAATAAAATATTCAAAAAGACAATACAAATCAGTCTGATTGACTGACTCTTATCGTCTGATCATACCTTGTTCGGCTACAGCTCCGTCCGTCTCCGTATCTCCTCCTGGTCTCCGAGGAAATAGTCCCTGACAAGCACCGGCCGTTCATCAAATTCGAATACATAAGGTACTGCCGTGGGCAGGTTCAAGAGGGATATGTCCGTATCGGAAATATTCTTGAGATGCTTGACTATCCCGCGCAGACTGTTTCCATGGGCAACGACAAGCAGGTTGTCCCTATGCATCAATGTGGGTAGGATGACACATTCCCAATAGGGCATGACACGCATGACGGCATCCTTCAGGGATTCAGTCCGTGGCAGTTCCATTTCGGGAACACCGGCGTAACGGGTGTCGTTCCCCGGATAGCGGGGATCGTCTTCCTTCACCGGCTCGGGCGACACGCCGTAACTTCTCCGCCAGATATGGACTTGTTCCTCGCCATATTTGTCTGCTGTCTCCCTTTTGTTAAGTCCCTGAAGTATGCCGTAGTGTTTCTCGTTCAACCTCCAGCTTTTCTCCACCGGGATCCAGTCTTCATTGAGACGGTCCAGAACACAATTCAACGTTTTCACAGCCCGTTTCAGATAGGATGTGTAAGCCGCCTCAAAAGAGAATCCCGCTTCTTTCAGCATATCACCGGCTTTACAGGCTTCTGCGATCCCCTTATCACTCAGGTCTACATCGGTCCAACCGGTAAAGCGGTTTTCCTTGTTCCATAGCTCTCGCCATGTCTCAACAATACGATCCTTTTCATGCCATATAGTTTTTATGCAACGGTTATCGAAGGATCCAGATAGACATCCTGAATGGTGTTCAGAAGCGAGACCCCGTCTTTCATCGTCTTCTGGAAGGCTTTTCTCCCACAGATAAGTCCCATACCTCCGGCACGTTTGTTCACCACTGCGGTTACGACGGCATCATGCAGGTCAGATGTCCCATGGGACTCGCCCCCCGAATTGATCAGGCCAACCCTTCCCATATACCCGTTGGCCACCTGGTAGCGGCAGAGGTCTATCGGATGGTCGGAGACCAGTTCCGTATACATACGCCCGTCGGTCTTACCGAATCCGATGGCTTTAAAACCTCCATTGTTGGACGGCAGCTTCTGCTTCACGATATCAGCCTTGATGGTGACCCCGATATGGTTGGCCTGCCCTGTCAGATCTGCTGCCGCATGATAGTCAATCCCGTCTTTCTTAAAACTGCTGTTTCTCAGATAACACCACAATACCGTGGCCATCCCCAACTCATGCATATTCAAACGCCTGTGAGACCTCCACAATCTGGCGGCGGCTTTGTTCCGAACCGAAATAGATAGTTGCCCCCACGGCAACGGCACCCATGTTCCATGCCTCCTTCACTGTACCGAACATGACCTGGTCATAACTGTTCGGATAAGTCAGCAGCTCGTTATGGTTCAACTTCACGATGAAAGGAATCTTATGGCGTACTTACGTGCCACAGCTCCCAGAACTCCGAATGTGGATGCCACGGCGTTGCATCCTCCCTCGATAGCGAGTTTCACAATGTTCCCGGGATCGAAGTAAAGAGGATTGGGTGCAAAGGATGCTCCGGCAGAATGTTCTATCCCCTGATCCACCGGCAGGATGGAGACATACCCGGTATTGGCCAGACGCCCGTGCCCGTACAGGGCTTGCAGGCTCTCCAAGGTGCGTATATTCCTGTCGGAATCCACCCATGCCTTGTCTATCATATTCGGCTCGGGGATATGATGAGTTTCTTGTCTATTGTCTTGCATACATGGTCCAGGTAGTATCCTGCCTGCGTTCCCAACAAATCAATAATCGTGCTCATGTCAGTCGTTTTTTTATTCCAAATCAGGACTGGCGTTCCCCCAGTTTTGCATCCATGAAAAGGATGCCGCTCTCTCCGGCTTTCTTCATCAGGTTTACGATGTTCAGGAAATTCGCCTCTTCCTCCACCTGCTCCCTGACAAATCCCCAAAGAAAATCACGGGTGGCATTGTCTTTCTCCTCGGAAGCCAGATGTACCAGTTCGTCAATCAATCTGGAAACATGTCTCTCGTGTTCCAAGGCATGTTCAAAGACTTCGGTGGGACTGCCCCAACCCTGTGGAACCACATCGACCTTGTCCACTTTTGCCTCCGCCTCACGTTTGGCATATATTCGGCGATGGCACATGCGTGTCCTGTCTCTTCCGCCGATTGCTTGCGCATCCAGCGGGCCATGCCGGAAAAACCTTCCTTTTCCAGATAGAAGGACATTGAAAGATACAGGTTGGCGGACCATAATTCCGCAGTAATCTGCCCGTTCAGGGCCTTTTGTAAATTCTCGGTCATAATGAATCTAATTTTTAATGTTGGTACTATTTTTTATTTTTCATATTCAGGGGCAAGCGTGTGCTTGTCTCAAAATATCTGTCAGGACAGGTTGCATCCCGTTTATGAAACATTCCACGGCGATGACCATCAGAATAAGCCCCATCAGTCTCATCATCACATTATTTCCGGTTTCTCCAAGAATTTTCAAAAGCCGCGTTGACACGCAAAGGATAATGAAAGAGAGGAGACAGACTAGGGCGATCACGCAAACCAGTGCAATTTTGAAAATATGCTCAGGGGCATCTTCCATCAGTGTTATGCCGCTTGAAATTACACCCGGACCGCACAGCATCGGAACGGCAAGAGGCGTGACGGTGATGTTCCTGGAATATTCTTTTTTCTCGTTCTCGTTCAGTTTCACATGGGTGAAGTGTGCCTGCAGCATGTCATATCCGATTTTAAAGATGATGATACCTCCCGCAATCCGGAAACCATTGGTCGAGATCCCGAAAAAATGGAACAGGAACCTGCCGCACAAGGTGAAAAGTACCAGTATGACGAACGTGAGGGCGCAGGATTTTAAGGCGATGCTCCGGCGTTCTCCGGCACTCATGCCCTCGGTCATCTGCAGGAAAACCGGCATCACTCCGAGGGGGTCCATCAATGTGAACAACGAAGTGAAACACAACATTGAGTATGCGAATATATCCATAGGATGATACTTGTTTTATTTTTAGACCATTATTTTCTCTGTGAACAATAAACTCCGGTCAGGTTACACGATTTGACACATCATATGAAGCAGGGCAGCCTGCGTTCATATTCCATGGCCAGGATACGCAACAATTCCATAAACGCCGTACTTACATATATCCGTTTTGTGTACAGCCCCTTGATGAAAGAATGGATGGATGAATCCGTATTCTGGCATAGTACGTGAAGTTCGGATATCTGACGGGATATATATTGTTCATGTTCAAGCAGGGTGTTCAAGGCAGCCAGCGGTGTCGGCCATTGCCGGATGTCGCGCCTGATTTCATGGATGGTTACAGCACCTCCTTCATGATAGATGCGGTTCATCATCTGATAGACCTTGCCCATATTGTCCTGTGCCTGTGCACTTAGCCATGAGGCCAATATCAGAAGTTGCTGCCCCTCAAAATAGACCTGCAATGACAGGTACAGGTTAGTTGACCAGATTTCTGTATTGATCAATGTGTTCATCGCATATTCAATTCGTTTATCCATGGCTGTTCTGATATTTGAAATTAGACAAAATAAATCGTAATTCATATCCTGCAATAATCATGAATTTATGTGATAGCATCTGTAAATCGGACTCTTATGGAGTTGTAAAATGAATTTTAATGCTTGCGAGACAAATAGTCATAAAAATGTATAATTATCATGCCTTTTTGTCACAAGATCCCTACAACATTCTCAACAAGATATCCAGTTCTTTCTCTATCATGTTGATCTTGTCGTATATGTAATCCAGCGTATTATGATAGTGCAGGTAGGCCCTGCATTCCTGCAATTCCCTTGACAGGGAGAGTATTTGTTGCCAAAGTTCCTCTTCTGTATGTCCAGGGGGATTATTGAATGCCATAAATGGATTCAGAGAAACTGTTTGGCATGTAATTTGTGTAATAATAGCCGCAAGTCCCGAAAAGGGGCAGGAATGGAAACAAAAAGGCAGAGAATTCCACTAAAGACAGTAACAGACAGAGGAATGAAAACGGAAGGCAGGACCTGTCCGGTTTTGAAACAAATTGCTTTCATAATGCGATTATATGACAACTCTGTTCCCTGAAGTTGTGTTTATATAAAGTTAAGCGTGGGAACTTTGGTATTACCGTTCAGAAGTATCCCCATACTCAATAACATATAATACACAAAGCCCCACGCCTATATATGCTAACAAGATATAATAGTGCATAGGGACACCTGATGTATTATCCAATTGTTGTCTTGAAATTGGGGATTTCCTGAACATGGATAATGCCTAACGCTTACTGTTATTAATCTTTTTTGGTAAAAGACAAGGCAAAAATACTAAAAGAATTGATTCGCGTCAATAAAAATCCAACTTTTTTATTATTTTACTCTCTGCGCCACTGAATTTCATCGCTCTCCGCTCTCCAAATCCCGTGCCCTTCAGCGATAAGTAATCCTGAGTTCATCAATTGCCTCATAAAAGAGCTTTTGTACATCCTAAAATCCGCAACCTGTAATATTTTTGATATCTGGGGTTGCAGATACCTCTCTAAAACGACTCGTTTTCGTAAAGAACCCTAATGGTGCAGTCGCAAGAGACAAAATCCCCTTACCCCATGATGCGACTTGAGGCAATACGCAAAAGGCCACGAAGATTTGAGCTACCCAAAATCAAATTTGAAGGCCATCATGTATGCATCATTGCTTGTGTATATGTTCAGTATGTGCTGTCTTGCAGTCTTAATCCATTTTGCAGGGACAGAAACATACTTGAATACAAAAGTTTTGATTCTGCTTGTGCGTTTAAGTCCAAAGCTCTTCATGTTTGCGTCAGATATGAGGTGTCTGTAAAAGTTTCGTATTAAAGCGGTCAGAAGCAGGAACACCGTGTTTTCCGCCATGAACGATTTTGGCAGCCGTTTCCAGCCAAAGCCGTTGTTCATGTCGTCCAATACACGCTCAGCACCGCCACGCTTGTTGTAATACTCCACGATGTCACGGTCTGTCGAAGTATAGTCATTTGTCAGTATGCATCTGTATGTATATTCCCCTTCCCACAGGTCGAGTTCCTTGTTGATGCTTCTTTGCCGCTGTATGACAAGGCGGTACGCTTTGCCGACCCATTTCTCTGCAATGATGGAGCATATCTCAAACTCGTGACCGTTTATGTATTCGGTCTTCCATCCGCGCAAGGCAAAGATATCGTCATACAACGATACACACCTGTTTGCGCGGATATAAAAATGCCGACTGTGCTTCTCCACCATTTCCACCATAGCCTCAGAGCATGAGCCACAATCCATCCTCGCACGGTTTATATGTATTCTGGCATTCTCCAAACGCTCAAAAATACGTTTTAGAGTGTCTTCCTGATGGAAACGGACATTGGTATTGCCGTCGCGGTTCTCTATCCCGACGATGACATCGCCGACCGTTGCTATTCCTGGACTGTAACCGGTAAACTTCTTGTAGGTCATTTTTGCGTCAAATTTCTCCGTCTCAATGAACTGGTGGTCAAAATCAAAGTCATATTCATTGTCTGGCAGCAACTGTCCAGTTGCCAGCAATGCATTGACAAGCAGATTGTTAAGGTCGGAAGCCACGTTGAAGTCGTAGCTTTTGCCCGAATCAGACCTGTAGGTCAGATTCGGTGTGGTCAATTCACGAATGGCCCTAAGTATTGTGTCTGCGCTGCATGTACGGAGGGGTGGATGCAAGCAAAGTGCTTCCATAAGGTGTGAGGTCACGTCTTCGACACATGACCCTCCACAGAAATATACGCACATCAGAGAACGTATTATCTCGCTATATTGATAGCCATACACTTTGCTACGCAAACCTAAAGTAGAGTCTATTGTACAAGACAACATCCTGTCGAATTTCTCCATAATTGGAAATATACCACCAAAAGATGTGAGTTTCTCGGATTTTATTTGTACTTTTACCATGCTTGATGAGGTTTTGTTTGACTATTTTTGCAACACTAAGTTAAGTGAATCCTTTGACATGACAAAATCCTGAGCCGCTCGGCTTTGCCGCTTGGCTTGTCCAAGAACTTTTTGTTGTTCAGGATATTATAAAAGTTAAAATTTATAGTGTTGCGGAATTAAGGTAATAACAATACTATGAAATCGTTATTCATATTACAACTTGTATGTTGCGTCATTACAGCCATGCTAGCATTGCAATTAGCCATGGCAAGTTTGCAGGTGAGATGGAAGGTGTGGCGCTACGAAATATCAAGATGGATTCTCGTTGCATCCATGCTATTCTTCTCCGTCCACTACCTCTTACAGATGATTCATGGACTCCGTGCACAAGGTACCGATGTGGGCGCAGCATTCAACATATTGTTCTATACTCCAGTGGCATTTGCCATCACTCTCTCCATAATCAACATAGAGAGCACAGGCAACAAAGTGCGACGGTATTGTTTACGTGGTATGATGGCATACATACTCATCGCCATAGTTTTCGTCATTGGCATGTTCAAAAGTCAAAGTTTACACATTGGCAATATGCTCTATGTGATGCTCGGTCTTTTTGTGGCTAGCATGGCATATTTTATTCTTATCATTCGCAAAGAAACAAAAGCCCGAAAGCAGAAGCTCATGGAGAATTTCGGAATCGACTTGATTCCATACGTGCGCTATTCGCAAGCCAGCATCATTTTGCTATACTTTGCTGCTGGACTCCTTCCTGTAGCAATCCTCTTCAATACCTTATTATATATAATAGGTCCCTTGATATTACTCTCTGTCATCTTTTTCGTCCACACTTTCATTGCTATGGCTATTACATCACACCCAAAGAAGTCATTCCTGAGGAAAATGACGCAGAAGCAAAAGTCACGGAAGCAGAAGACATGAAAGACGGCAAGAACACTCATGGCACAAATATCTTGACAGCTAATAGAAAGATGGAAATAGAATTAGCCTCAAGAAATGGTGTGAAGAGGGATTTTATAAGGACTATGAAGTTAACATCTATTCGCTAGCTACCAAGTTGGGATACAAGAAAAACGAACTGACAGAATACTTCAATCAGTCAGAATACACCAATTTTAGAACCTGGCTTAGCGACATTCGTTTTAATGAGGCTGTTCGCATGATGAAAGCCAACCCCGAATATAGCATTGACGCTATTTCCACAGAGTGCGGTTTCTCATCCCACACATGGATTTATCGTATATTCAAACAAAAAACGGGCATGTCACCTAGCCAATGGCGCAAACAGTTTGCCTCCATCTAAATGCGTATTTTTGTAATTTCGCATTAAATAGCATTTAAAAGAGGTGTGTCAGCGTTTTGACACAACCTCTACTTAAAAGATTTAATTTACAATAGTATTGCGGAATTAAGGTACATGAAACCGATAACCTGTCATAGTGGCATTGGGAAAAGCCGTTCAGACGATCCGCATCATGGTCGGCAAAAGATCTAAAGTGACCTCTTTGGCTGTCTTGCGCTTGGAGACATGAATCATTTCAAGCACCTTTATGACGTCTTCAGACTTCGTGCCACGTATCATGGTCACAAGTGTACCTCTGCCACCACGTCCCGCACGATTAGTGACAACAGTATATAATTCTCCGCAGCTTAAAGAAGTCTCGTCAATACAAAGGCTAGGGACCTGAGGTTGTGCCCGCATTCTGACACATTTACATTTGTAGTATTAAATATCCCAATAAAAATATAAGTGTATATTGTAATGGATCTTAATAGAGGATTAAAAAATAAATACTTAATGGGCTGTTTCTTATGAATTCTACTGAAATCTTATAATAATTGCTCAAAAAATCACATTCTTTGTATACGTAATATCCTAATTTTGGAACGCAAATTAAAAGAATATTAATAAACTAAATTATCTGATTTATATGACAAAATTAAGATGTATGCTTTGTTGCCTGATGATCTGTACTATTACTATTGATGCTAGGACTGTTAATGATATATATAAAAGAATATCTGCACAAGTCTCCTTGAAGGTTCCCGGTAATCAATCACGAAACTATTCCCTTGCTTTTCAAGGAGCCGTTGATGATAAGGGAATCTATCTGTTAGAGTCTGAAGAAAAAATACCATTAATCATTACAGAGAGAATAGAACGTGACAATGTTAAATGTGTAATGGTAGTAAGTATTACGGCATTGGAAGACGTGTACTTTAATTATCAACAACAGTTGAAAACAGGCTTCCGACATAATGACTGTATGTTTTATCTACCAGGATTCTGGTATAGTCGCAATTTACGTTCTCCTAAAGGTGCTCCTTCATTTCATATATCAGAGAGTTGGCTGGTACGTGAGGATCGTCTGAGCTCACCCCTTACCGGTATCTTCAATCAGAAAGATGGACGTTATATGACTGTGGCACGCAAGGACGATTTTCAATGGGATGCCCTTGCTACCCACCAAACAGGCGAAATCATCCTCTCGGGCAAAACGTCCCTAGGGTTCACCGGCTTTGAGAGCCATGACGGAACATCAACACTATCTTTTGGATTTCCTTACCGAGAAGCTCCTAAAACCTATATTCGTAAGTTGACGCTGGCTCCGGAGGTTACATCTTTCCAATATCTAAAAAAAGGAGAAACAGTACTCCTGACCTGGGAATTTATCGAGGGGCAGGCTACAGACTACTCAGATTTTATTTGCCATACTTGGGAATATTGTTATGATACATACCGTCCCCAACCTGTGAAAATACCTTTTTCTCCAGAAGAGATAAAAGGAGTGCTGAGCAATTATTTTGTGGAAAGTTTTGTTGGGGACAAAGCTCTTGCCTATTACTCCAGCCCTGAAATGAAAGTGGCAGCCTGTGCCAACATGAATGTAGCAGAGATAGGTTTTGTCGGTCGCGTACTTCTAAACGCTTTCAATGCATGGGAGTTTGGCAATGAGAATGGACGTGATGACCTTGCAGCTAGCAGTAAAAAGATATTTGATAGTTACTTAGAAAATGGCTTTACGGAAACCGGTTATTTGCGTGAATGGGTAAATCTGGAAAATGATAGTGATGTGAAAGAAGAACGCCCAGTGCATAGCATACGTCGTCAGTCGGAAGGAATTTATGCCATGTTTCATTATCTGAATTATGAACAGAAGTATAAACGTCACCATCCTGATTGGGAACAACGCTTAAAGAAAATGCTCGATATGTTCTTGCAACTGCAAAATCCAGATGGAAGTTTTCCACGTAAATTCCATGATGACTTTACAGTTGTTGACGGAAGTGGAGGAAGTACTCCATCCGCTACATTACCTCTGGTTATGGGATATAAATATTTTAAGGACAAACGCTATCTGTCCGCTGCCCGGCGTACTGCGGAATATCTGGAAAAAGAGCTTATATCAAAGGCTGACTATTTCTCCTCTACGCTGGATGCAAACTGTGAGGATAAGGAAGCTTCCCTCTATACCGCTACGGCAACTTACTATTTATCATTGATAACAAATGGTACGGAACATAACCACTATGCCTCTCTGACACGAAAAGCGGCTTATTTTGCCTTGTCCTGGTATTACGTCTGGGACGTTCCGTTTGCTCCCGGGCAGATGTTGGGTGATATCGGTCTGAAAACTCGCGGCTGGGGAAATGTCTCGGTGGAGAATAATCATATTGATGTATTTATTTTTGAATTTGCCGATGTGCTCCGTTGGCTTTCCAAAGAGTATAATGAACCTCGTTTCTCTGATTTTGCTGAAGTCATTTCTACTTCCATGTGCCAGTTACTTCCTTATAAAGGACATATGTGTGGAGTGATAAAAGTTGGTTATTATCCGGAAGTGATCCAGCACACCAACTGGGATTATGGAAGGAATGGAAAAGGATATTATAATGACATGTTTGCTCCCGGTTGGACGGTAGCATCCCTTTGGGAATTGCTGACACCGGGACGTACTGAGAATATACTGTTGAAATAGCTCTGATATCCACTTTTCAGGATATTCTTATATCCTGTTGTATGTTAATTAATGAAACTAACAATTAAGACAATGCAGAAACTACGTATTTTAGTTATATTAATACTTCTTTCTTTGATGCCTCTTTATTCCCTTGCCGTTCTGAATGAAGGACAATATGCATTCCGTTCACTTGATATCAATAATGGATTATCCCAGAATACGGTCCATGCCATCCTTCAGGATAAACAAGGATTTATGTGGTTTGGGACGAAGGATGGTCTTGACCGGTATGATGGTATCTCTTTTCGGACTTTCGTGAAAGAATCCGGAACCTTGGGCAATAATTTCATCACTTCTTTGTATGAAGACAATCTTGGGCAAATATGGATTGGGACAGACGTAGGCCTATATGTCTATTGCCCACAAATGGAAAAGGTCAGGCATTTTACTCTGATAAGTAATTCAAACATAGATATAGACTGTACGGTCAATCTGATAACTGGGGACCAGAAAGGAGGTATCTGGGTTGTAACTCAGACGCGGGGAATCTTCTATTACAATCCCCAGGATAGCCAGTTGGTTAATTATCAGTCGGACGGGTCCGGTACTCTGAACCTTAAAACTTCCGGCCAACTCTATTTTGATTCGGACGATGTCTGCTGGTTGGACATACGTGATGGAAATCTGTATTATTCAAAAGACAAGCTTAAAACTTTAACTCCGATTTTTCCAGAAGATTCAAAAGTGTCTTTCAGAGATGAATACATCTATAAATTGCTCCCCGGACCCTATAATTGCATGTATGTGGGAACTGTATTCGGACTGAAAGAAGTGAACCTAACTAATAAGACTATCCGTACCCTTCTTTCCAAGGATGAATTGGGAGGTGATATTTATATCAGGGAACTTGCATTTTATTCAGATGACGAATTATGGATAGGAACCGAATCGGGACTTTATATCTATAATCTGCACACGGCAAAAATCATCCACTTGCAGAACGTCAACGGTGATCCCTATTCAATCTCTGACAATGCCATCTATTCGATTCTCAAAGACCGTGAAGGCGGAATGTGGATAGGGACTTATTTTGGGGGTGTGAATTATTACCCCCGGCAATATACCTACTTTGATAAAGTCTATCCCCAGAAAGAATCAAACAAAATGGGAAAAAGGGTGCGGGAGTTTTGTGCCGCCCATGACGGCACACTCTGGATAGGTACAGAAGATAAGGGGCTTTTCCATTATTATCCTAGTACTGGAAAAATCGAACCGTTCATTCATCCGGATATTTATCATAATGTTCACGGATTGTATTTGGACGGAGATTATCTGTGGGTTGGGAATTTTGCAAAAGGATTGAAGCGTATTGATTTGAGGACATACGCTGTAAAGCACTATGATAATATTGCAAGTGATATCTTTTCTATCTGCCGGATAACTGCGGGCGATCTGTATCTTGGAACAACAATAGGATTGTTTCGGTACAACCCAGATACGGAACGTTTTAAACGCGTCCCCGAACTTGGGTGGACGTTTGTTTATTATATAAAGGAGGATAAGCAGGGGAATTTATGGCTGGCAACTTATGCCGATGGCGTCTATAAAAAGAATGTCCGTACAGGTGGTTGGGAACATTTCGTACATGAGGAAGCAGACTCGTCCACCCTTCCATCCAATAAGGTGCTGAGTATTTTTGAAGACAGTCAAAATCAGCTATGGTTTACCACACAAGGAGGTGGCTTCTGCCGCTTTGTGCCTTCCGCCAACACCTTTGTCCGTTATGACGGTATCGGTCTGCCAAGCAACGTCATTTATCGGATTGAAGAAGATGAAAAGGGATTGTTCTGGGTTTCAACCAATAAAGGGCTGGTGCATTTTAACCCGAAGAATTCCAGTTTTAAAGTGTATACAGTTGCTAATGGGTTGCTGAGTAACCAGTTTAATTACCAGTCCAGCTATAAGGATAAGAATGGACGGATTTATTTTGGCTGTATTAACGGTTTCATCTCCTTTGCCCCCTCCTCCTTTATTGATAATGATTTTTTACCCTCTGTTTTGATTACCGATTTTATGCTCTTTAATAAAAAGGTGGTAGTCGGAGAAAAAGGCTCTCCATTGAAACAAAGTATCACTTTGTCAAACCATATCGAACTTCAGTCAAATCAGAATTCGTTCTCCTTCAGGATAGCTGCGATAAGTTATCAGTCACCGAGCATGAATACACTGCTATATAGACTGGAAGGGTATGATTCCGAATGGCATACAGCGGTAAGGCCCTATTACGTATTCCAATTTACCTTATGGGACATACATGTTACGCGTGAAAGGTGCGAATAGTGATGGTGTATGGAATCCAGATGTACGCACATTGGGGATCAGGATATTGCCCCCGTTTTATTTATCCGTATGGGCATACCTGATTTATATCCTATTGATACTCGGTACATTTTTCGCCCTCTTCTTTTATTTAAGGAAGCGTACTATTGAAAAGCAGCGTAAAGAGATGGAGAAGTTCGAACAGGAAAAGGAGCAGGAACTCTACACCACTAAGATAGATTTCTTTACAAATGTGGCACACGAAATCCGTACTCCTTTAACACTGATAAAGTGCCCATTGGAGAATGTACTTGCTGATAGGGAACTCTCCGAAAATGTAAGGATGGAATTGGAAATTATGGATCAGAACGTGGAGAGGTTACTGAACCTGATAAACCAATTACTTGATTTCCGTAAAGCGGAAAATAAAGGTTTTAAATTGAATCCGAAAGAATATAATATCGGTACTATCGTCCACTCTGTTTATAAGTATTTCACCACTTTGGCAAAGCAAAGGGGAATTAAACTTGAAGTAGAAGTTCCAGAGGAAGAATTGTTGGCTTCTGTTGACAAAGAGGCTTTGACCAAAATTCTCAGTAATCTGTTTGCTAATGCATTGAAATATGCCCGGACATACGTTTATCTCCATTTGTCTGTTGATGAGAAGAATGAGGTGTTCACTATCTCTATGAGTAATGATGGGAATATAGTCCCTATCGAAATGCGTGAAAATATTTTTAAAGCCTTTGTCCAATACCGGGACGGGAAAGATATTGTCTCGGGCACAGGCATCGGATTAGCTATGGCTCGTTACTTGGCAGAGTTGCATCAAGGTATGCTGGTGATGGACCGGGAGCTAGATTGTAACCGTTTCATTCTTTCCATTCCAATATTACACCAGACACTTCCGGATGATTCGGAAGAACAACATAAGAAACCTGGGTATGATGATGAAGATCGTGAAGTTTCTGATAAAGATAAAAGAGAGGTTGCTTCCATATTGGTTGTAGAAGATAATAAGGATATGCTTGCTTTTGTGTTCAGGCAATTGTCTTCATTGTATCATGTACTGATTGCGGAAAATGGGGTCGAGGCGTTGGACGTTCTTGAACAGAAATCTGTGGATCTGATAATAAGTGACATTATGATGCCTCTGATGGACGGGGTTGAATTATGCAAGCATCTGAAACAAAATCTGGACTATAGTCATATTCCTGTAATATTATTGACAGCTAAAACTAATCTGGAATCAAGAATCGAAGGACTTGAAGAAGGGGCGGATGCGTATATTGAAAAGCCGTTTTCTATGGAGTATCTTCGTGCCAATGTAGCAAATCTGTTGAGTAATCGGGAAAGATTACGCCGTCACTTTATTGAATTTCCTTTTATCAAAGCAGATGCAATGGCGCAGACAAAGGCCGATGAGATGTTTATTAGCAAGTTAAATGAGTATGTATTACGCCATCTTGATAATACGGACCTGCAAATTGATGATATAGCGGATGCAATGAATATGGGACGTTCCAACTTTTACCGGAAATTGAAAGGAATCCTAAATATGAGTCCGAACGAATATCTCCGCCTTTTCCGTTTGAAGCAGGCAGCTTCCATACTGAAAGAAGGAACCTATGGAGTGGTGGAAGTCTCTTACATGGTAGGGTTCAGTACCCCCTCCTATTTTTCAAGCTGTTTTAAAAAACAGTTCGGAGTACTGCCTAAAGATTTCATATCGCACTAGTAATATGTATTTTGCTTTAAATTTTATAATATCAGGTCATTTTCTGATATTTTATCCGAGTTGTTCCGGGTAATTTTGCAAATATATTAACAACTAAATTTGATGTATGACAAGGTATTTACTTTTTTTGCCAGCCAGCCTTCGGGCGGAAGAGAGAGTTGTTTTCCTATCGTATATATAAACGATTCTTAGTTTGAGAATTTGTACTGTAATTTATATAAAGTCAAAGAAATAATTATAAAATAAATTGCACACACAATGAATAATAGAAAAGAAAATGAACAGAGTTGTATAGTAATGAATAAAAAAGAGGGTACATCGTGCATTACGACACACCTCCCTGTATTTCAGAGAAAAATCTACACTACTAATCAAAAAATCTATTGATATATGAACTGTAAAGTAAAACAAGGATGCCTTACCAGCGAAAGCTGTTGCATCCTGTTATGGTTAGCCTTCACATTATTTCCCGTTTCCGTTGTAACGGCGGCAGATAATAGAAAGATCGACGAGAGCCAGCAAAAAGAAGTAAAAGCAGAAATGAAAGGATATGTGGGAGACGAAAACGGAGAGCCTGTTATTGGAGCTACCGTATTGGAAAGTGGAACGCAGAACGGGGTTATAACAGATGTGGACGGTATATTCACTATACAGTTGGCAAAGAACGCATCATTGACCATTTCATATGTTGGGTACCAGAAGAAAACGGTAGTGGTAAAAGATAAGAAGTTCATTTCCGTTAATTTGACTCCGGACAGGAGTATGATGCTGGATGAAGTGGTCGTGGTCGGTTTTGGCAAACAAAAGAAAGAATCCCTCGTGGGAGCTGTGCAGGCAGTGAAGCCGGAAGACCTGAAGATGACATCCAGTAATCTTAGTACTTCATTTGCCGGGAACGTTCCAGGTATCATCGCCGTACAAACACAGGGTGAACCAGGCTCTGATGAGGCGAAATTCTATATACGTGGTATATCAACTTTTGGTTCGAATACCTCACCGCTGATCATACTTGACGGTGTGGAAATCAACGCTACGATGATGAACAATATTCCTCCAGAATCTATCGCGTCGTTTTCTGTGCTGAAAGATGCTACGGCAACGTCCCTATACGGCTCACGGGGGGCTAACGGAGTTATCATCGTTACTACCAAGCAAGGACAGCTTTCCGAGAAAATGTCTGTAGATATCCGCTTTGATAATACTTTCTCCATGCCTACCTATGTGCAGAAAATGGCAGATGGCCCGACTTACATGGATATGTATAATGAAGCCGTTTATAATCAGGCTATTGCCAATAACCAAGAGTATGAGCCTTTCTATAGCCGGGATAAGATAGATAAAACACGTGCCAATGCAAATCCCTACCTGTTCCCAAACAATGACTGGTACAGTATGTTGTTCAAAGACTTCGCCGTTAATCAGAATTTGAATATCTCCATCAAGGGCGGAAGCAAAAATGTGGATTACTTCCTGAATGCTGGAATCTTCTATGAAAATGGTATCATCCGGCAACCCAAGGAAGATAAGCTTGATGTGGGTATGCGCAACAAGAAATACCTGTTTCAGAGTAATGTGACAGCCCGTGTTACCTCTACGACGAAAGTGGGGCTAAATATGAATACGCAGTTGTTCTACCACCATGCCCCCAAAACAAGTACCCGGAATTTGTTCGCCTATTCCATGCATGGGAATCCCGTACGTTTTCCTGCTACACTTCCTGCTGAACCAGGGGATACATACATCCGCTACGGTAGCAATGATCCGTGGGATGTGGGAAAATCAGAGCCGAATCCTTACGCCAAATTGAGTGAAGGTTATACGGAACGAAATTATGTCTATATGACGACCGCTTTCAATCTCGAACAGGACTTGAAGTTTGTCACACCAGGGTTAAAACTCACCGGACTGGCATCTTTCTATAATTACAGTTTTAACTGGCTGGATCATTGGATTGTACCTTTCTACTATAAAGTATCTGATGACTATACGATGGATGATCAGGGAAACTACCTTTATAAGACTTCGACTATCGGTGAGCCGGGAGAACCTTATCTGAAGAGCAATTCCGGGCGTGATCCGACAGAGAGTGTCTGGTCTTTACAGGGAGCGCTGGACTACTCACGCCAGTTTGGTGGACATGATGTGGGAGCTACCCTTGTTTACCACATGAAAGAAACCAAGAAAGTGAAGGACAGCGGAGCTGAAAAAGATCTTCTTCCTTACCGTGAGCAAGGGATGGCCGGACGTCTGACCTACAGTTTTGGTCAGCGTTACCTGCTTGAGGCTACCTTTGGTTATAATGGCTCGGAGAATTTCAGAAGCGGGCATCGTTTCGGATTCTTCCCTGCGATTGCCCTAGGATGGACTATTTCTAATGAAAAGTTTTTCCAACCGTTAAAAAAAACAGTTTCCACTCTGAAAATCCGAGCTACTTATGGATTGACCGGAAATGATGCGCTTGCCACTCGCTTTCCCTATGTAACAGAAGTCAGTATGAATAATAATTTGGATTGGTGGACTGGTAGCGGTACCCGCGTGAATGGGCCGCTTGTAAATATTTATGGTAATGCGAACGCTACATGGGAGAAATCGAAAAAGCTGAATTTAGGTGTCGATATGACCCTTCTTGAATCTATGGATATAACCATTGATTATTTCAAGGAAGACCGTAGTGGAATTTTTATGCAACGTTCGTCCGTCCCTTCAACAATGGGAGTGACAGGTATGCTGCCTTATGCCAACATTGGCTCGGTAAAGAATAAGGGTGTGGATATGAGTGTAGCATACAGCAAAGTAATTGGCAAAGATTGGGTGCTCCGCCTGAACGGTAGTCTGACCTATGCACATAATGAGATTACGGAGATAGACGAACCGGTGAATGTAGAACCCTATTCTTCAAGAATCGGACACCCGATAAACAGTATTATGGGATATGTGTCTGACGGATTGTTTACTTCTCAGGAGGAAATAGACAGATCTCCCAAACAGTCGTTCGGAAATTATACGGTGGGAGATATTAAATATAAAGATCTGAATGGTGATAACGTGGTGAATGGTTATGACAGGACGATTATCGGCAATCCTGAAATTCCGGAGATTATCTATGGTTTTGGAGGAACGTTGAAGTATAAAAAGTGGGATTTGTCTCTGTTTTTCCAGGGAGTGGCCAAAGTCAGTTTAATGATGAGCGATATTCATCCGTTCAGCGAAGCGGGCCATAAAGGATATAACATTGCACAGTATATCGTTGATGACCACTGGTCGGAAAGCAATAATGTAGCCGGTGCCGCCTATCCCCGATTATCACCCGAATTTATCACGAACAATGCGCAAACCAGCACTTATTACCTACGTAACGCAGCTTTCCTGCGCCTGAAGAATGCCGAACTGGGCTATTCCTTCTTCCCGTGGCTGCGTGTGTATGCAGCAGGTACTAATTTGCTGACATTCTCTCCGTTCAGTACCTGGGATCCTGAAATGGGAAGTGGGAATGGTTTGAAATATCCGCTACAGCGCACGGCCAAGATCGGGATTCAGTTTCATTATTAATTAAGAACAGAATAAGTTATGAAAAATATATATACAAAGTTATGCCTGTCGGCAATCGGCTGTTTAATGATGGCATCATGTGATTTTCTTGATGTGGTTCCGCAAGGTACTGCTACCGTGGATGATATCTACTGGACACAATATCAGGCTGAAGGAATGGTACTGTCTTGCTACGCGAATATCCCTAACTATTTCCATCCCCAACAATTTCCTGATTTTACCGGAGGAAACGAAATCATAACGAGCAAAGGAGGAACAACGCGCTGGTTTCATTTCCGCAGTCTGGTTTATGGGGAAGAATCCTCAACAACGACTTATTACTCATTATGGAGCAATACAGCAAAATCTTATCCGCAGGGTGCTGTGAAGAAAGCAGTATGGGAAAGTATCCGCAATTGCTATAATGTGCTTAATAATCTGGATAGGGTATCGGACATTACCCCCGAAAACCTGAGCTGGTGGAAAGGTGAAGTGCTGTTTTTGATCGGGTATTATCATCAGATCATGCTGGAGTACTATGGACCGATAGTTATTATTGACAAGGAAATACCAATGGAAAGTTCTCCGGCCGAGATGATGACCTCCCGTTCTCCTTATGATACATGTGTCGATTTCATTGCCAATAAATATTCGGAAGCAGCTAGATTACTTCCTGGCGTATGGGATTCAAGTAAGAGAAACAGGGCTACCTCTTCTGCTGCCTTGGCTTTCAAGGCTCGGCTGTTGCTTTATGCCGCCTCGCCGTTAGTCAATGGGAATAGTGAGTTTTATTCCGACTTTAAAAACCCCGACGGCACTTTTCTGATTAACCAGACTTATGACCGGGAAAAGTGGAAGAGAGCGATGGATGCTGCCAAAGAGGCCATAGACCTTTGCGAAGAGAACGGTTACAAACTTTATGGAAATTCGACCAATGACTTGGAGCAAGGGAAGAAAAACTATCATGAAGCCTTTGTCGGTGATGGGATCAGTGGTAGCGGATTTAACTGGAATGAAGTCCTGTTTGGCTTTGCTGAACAGGGAACTATTTCCTACTGTATCAAGAATATGGCTCCTCGTGTTGAATTTACAAGTTATTCGACCAAAGGTTTTAGAGGGTCCTTATTCCCGACGTGGGATTGTGTGAGTAGGTATTATACCAAGAACGGTCTACCTTGGCAGATGACCCCGAGACTAAGAAGCTTGATCCGTATTCCATTGCACCAGGTGATAGTACGGTACGTTTTCACAGGAATCGTGATCCGCGCTTTTATGCCTCTATTGGCTTTGATCGTGGAAATTATGACGTGCAGGGAAAGACAATAGTGCTCAAATGCAGACGTGGTGAAATGCAGCAGAATAATGGCAATGCCAAGGATGAGTATCAAACGGACAACGGTTATTATTGTCAGAAATGGGTGTCTAAATATGATACCTATAATAGGACTACCGATCAAATAACCTACAACCGTTGGTGCTTTCCTTATATGCGTCTGGCCGAACTCTATCTGAGTTATGCAGAAGCGGATTTCGAATATAGCGGCACACTGAGTACTGCCAGTCTGTCCTATTTGAATAAAGTACGTGAACGTTGCGGATTACCTACCTTTGCAGATTCATGGGCAAAAGCCGGTGGTATTCCTTCAGGAGAGAAGTTGCGCGAAATATTACATGATGAACGCTCCATTGAATTGGCTATGGAAGGCAGACGTTTCCATGATATGCGCCGTTGGAAAATTGCCCATACTGAAATGATGCGTTATCAGAAATCCTGGACATTATCCGGAAAAACCGCTGATAGTTTTTATAAACTTACGGACATGAAAGAAACCGGCGTTCGTAATTTTACCGCTCCCAAGAACTATTGGCTTGCTATTCCACAAGATCAGATAGAAGTAAATCCCAATCTAGTGCAGAATCCGGGATACTAGAGAATCAGCTCTTATATAACTAACAATTAGAGGAAAGGACAAAATGAAAAAGGTAATGTGTTTATTGGCAATTATGTTTATGATTGCCAATACTTCGGCACAAACACGGGTGATTGCCCATCGTGGTTTCTGGAAAACCCAAGGATCAGCACAGAATAGCATTACATCTTTGTTGAAAGCGGATTCTATAGGATGTTATGGTTCGGAGTTTGATGTCTGGCTGACAAAAGATAATGGTTTGGTGGTTAGCCATGATGGGATTATTCAAGGGCATAAGGTTGAAGAGTCCACTCTGAAGGAATTAACCGGGTTATGGTTAGCGAATGGAGAATGCGTACCTCCTTAAAAGAGCTTCTGGAAACAGCTAAGCGGAAAACATCTTTGAAGCTGGTGCTGGAGTTGAAAGCTCATAGTAAACCCGAACGGGAGATAAAAGCTGTTGAAGAGATCGTTTCGATGATAAAGAAGATGGGACTCGAACCCCGGATGATATATATCACCTTTTCGTCTCACGCATTAAAGGAACTGATCCGTCAGGCTCCCACAAGCACTCCTGTATATTATCTGAAAGGGGACTTATCTCCACAACAACTGAAAGAATTGGGTAGTGCCGGACCGGATTATCACTTCTCTGAATTTTACCGTTATACCGATTGGATTGAAAGTTGCCATGCCTTGGGGCTAAAAGTGAATGTATGGACGGTTAATAAAAAAGAGGACATGCAATACTTTTGGGATAAAGTCGACTTTATCACTACAGATGAGCCGTTGGGACTGTTGAAAGATATAATGAAGGTCAAATAGATATATTTTCTGAGATAATGTATAGTCCAACTGATTACCTTTAATAATCTGTTGATTATTTATGTTTTTGGAAAATGAGTTTCAAGTTTTCAAACGACTGTTCATGTTGATACAGTTGAATGCTGATTGAAAACAAAACAATAGCGGAAACAATGAATGTCAATCTTGTATAAGAAGGCAAACGTCCAAATTTATAGTTCAGCTCCATTAATCGAACTGAATAGGGGTATTTATTAAATAATATAAAATTAGCCAACTAATTCATAGCCAAATTATTGCGAATTAGTTGGCCTTTTTGTATCTTTAGGTATTCCGTGCGACAAGAAGTCGTACAAGTAATTGTTCAGCACTGTGCCTGAACCTATTGTTCTGTCAATAGTAGTCTAAAGAGGCGTGCTTTACCAGTCATGGTTTAGTGCGAAGCCCTCTTGACAATGCAGTCCTTTACAGAAATATCCAATGTATAGGCTGTTAGGCTGACTGATATGAGTAACATATGTGAATCGCTACACCATCGTAATAAAGAAATAGCTTACGGATATTTATAAGCTATAGCCAAAAGGTGGGTAGTCAGGATAGTCTTTTGGGAATGTAAGGCTACACGGACATCATACTGGCGGTGGAGGGGCGGGCTCTAAGTCGGGCGTCAGTTACTTGTACGGAACTTGGTAAACCCGTATTTCTCCTGTCTATGTCAGGCAGGTAAGCCAATTGCAAGAAAAGCCGAATGTGGTGCGGGTAAAGGATTGCGGAGAAAGTGAATGATTCTGTGTAATGCGGAGGATAGAGGTTTAAACATCACCCATGCGAAATCAGGCAGACTTCCGCAGGGTAATTCTTTGTGAAACGATTGTAGAACTTTAATAAAATGAAGAAACTGCAAATGAGCAAGGCAAAAGCCGAGTGTGCATCTTTAACCGTACGAAACACGACATGAAAAGATATCGATTCTTCCAAATATGAGCGTAAAGTGAGAAAACTGCAGGTCCGAATAGCAAAGGCCCACAAAGAAAAGAGGTACAACAAGGTAAAGGCCTTACGGTACCTACTTGCCACTTCCTACGAAGCCAAGGCATTGGCGATAAGGAAAGTAACTTCCAATAAAGGTAAACGTACGGCAGGGGTTGACCATATGAAGTGGGACACTGATGCCAAGAAAATAGAAGCTATATGTTTATTGAAAAGGAGAGGATATAAGGCCTTCCCGCTGAGGAAGGTCAACATAGCCAAAGCAAATGGCAAGACAAGATCTTTGGGAATACCAACCATGAAGGACAGAGCCGTGCAGGATATATCTTATGGCTTTAGAACTTATAACTGAAAGTGAAGCGGATGCGAACTCATATGGGTTCAGAAAGTTTAGAAGTGCTGCAGATGCAATAGACGCACTTCATAGATGGTTGAGTAGAGACTGTTTACCACAATGGATACTGGAAGGTGACATTAAGGGTTGTTTTGATCATATTAATCATGAATGGCTTCTCAACAATGTGTAGATTGACAGGCTGGTATTAAGGAGATGGCTGAAAAGCGGAGTAGTATTTAATTGCAAAGTATCAATAGATACGCTACACTTTTTCTTTTCGTTGGCAAATCTTAATCCGTATCTTCGTTGCATGAAAGAAGATATACGGATGCGCCAAAAATGGCTTGAGCTATACGTCGAAACGGGTTCTGTGACAAAAACTGCCCTTCGGTGCGGGATTACCCGTTCCACGTTATACCGTTGGATAAATTGCGAGAAAGAACAAGGCAAGTCGGAATTGTCCGATAAGTCTAAACGTTCATCAAGACTTGCCAATATGAAGATAACACCTGAAATTGAAACCATTATCCTTAATCTGTGCGTGAGACAAGAAGATGGGGAGCGCAACGGATTGCCAACTATCTGCTTAGGAAGAGAATAAAGCTCTCAGGCATGACGGTGTGGCGTGTGTTGAAAAGCATCAGGTCAAAGCTGTTGTGAAACGTTGCGAGAAATTTATTTCTTCTTCCAGCCGATTTTTTCCATCGGCAACATCCGGATAACCATATACCCCCGCCGTTGTTCATAGCGGCAGGAAAAACATGCCTGACGGCGATACGTGACGCGCGACTTGTGCCCGCGTGTCGCCATCGGTCGTTATGTCTAACCCCGAAAAGTCAAACAATATTATGGATCAACTCAAACGAATCGCGTTCACGTTGCTGCTTGCCCTGGCGGTATTCCCGCTGTCCGCACAACAAGACAAGGTGGTAGACAGTGAAGCCTACCTTTTCCGCTTCATCGCGGACAAGGACATGTTCTTTTCTCCCTGGAGCGGCAACGGCAAGGAATTGGAACGGCTACTGGCCGCCATCGAGAAGAACCGCGCGGCCATCGAGTCAGGCTGGATGTACCTGTACGTGGCGAGCCACTGCACCAGCGGTCGAACGGAACAATCCGACTCCGTGGAGAAGACCCGTCGCAACCGGGTGAAATCCGAACTTATCACGCGCGGCAAGGTGAAAGAGGTCCATTTCGTCACCGACAAGAAATGCCCGGAATCTTACAAGACCGGGGACGGTGAACCCCGTAACGTGGTGATCGTGCTCCTCCCCGCGTGCGTGGAGGAGGTGGCTGAACTGGCGGGAGCCGACGCCGCTACCAGGTAGAGGCGTATGACAGGGAGGTGTCGGGCGAGGCTGAACGCGAACGCCTTGCCTCGGAGAAAAAGAGGGAGGAGGAACGACTGGCTGGAGAACGTGCCGAGGCGGAGCGCCTCGCCAAAGAGCGGGCAGCTCGTGAAAAGGAGGAAACCGAACGGCTGGCAGCGGAGCGGCAAGCCCGACCGCGAGCCGGAGTGGAGGCCCCCCGGGCCGTGCCTCACACTTTCGCCTTGTGCGCTAACCTGCTGCGCTGGGCCACGCTCACTCCAGACCTCGGGGTGGAATGGCGCATGAACAAGCGATGGAGCCTGCTACTGAACGGCACCTGGACTTCGTGGTCGTGGAATGACAAAGACAGAAGACACGCCCTTTGGGAAGTGGTGCCGGAACTCCGTTATTATATTGGGAAGGAGAAGCACGGCTATCTCGGCGCGATGTTCAGGACAGGGCAGTTCAATTATAAATTCTCCGCCACCGGCAAACAAGGCGACCTGATGGGCGGCGGCCTGACAGGCGGCTATCAGCTCCACCTGAACCGTGCGTTATCGCTGGACTTCTCGATGGGAGTTGGCTGCACCCACGCGGGGTTCGACAAATACCGGGTCATCGACGGCGTGCGGGTGAGAGACGGCAAGGGAAGCAAAGACTACTGGGGCGTGAACCGCCTCGGCGTATCATTAGTGTGGAACCTATTTTAAACACGGAGGAACATTGCAATGAGAAACAAGAAGACACGTTATACAACCATTCTGACGGTGGCTCTCGCACTGTCGTTTACCTCCTGCGTGAAGGACGAACTCTCCAACACGCCGCATCCGGACAAGGGAGCGGTAATCGTTACCACCGACTGGAGCGCGAAGAGTACGGAAGCGGATATCCCGTCAAGCTATATGCTCCGGGTGGGAACGGAAGAACAAAGCGTGAGCGGAATCACCCACACGTTCAAGGCCTTGCTGCCCCGGGCGGTTACGAACTGACGGCATACAACAGCCCCGAGCACATCAATGTCAGCGGAAATACGGCTACGGTGGCCATGAACAAGACGGGATTCGCAGAACCTATGCCGGGCTATCTCTTCACCGCCCATCAGTCCATCAGCGTGATGGCGGACGACACGCTGAAAGTGACTGTCCCTGTAAAGCAACTTGTCAGGCTGCTGAACGTGGAACTCTCTGTAACGGAGGACGACTACAGCCGCGCGCTCACGGTATCCATCCTTTTCACCAACGGCGACACGAAGCGGATAGAAAGCGACGTTACCTCAATGCTTGCAAGATTCAATGACCAAACAGAACCGATAAAACTCACGGGCAACCTGCTACTGCCTGTCAAGGCGGGAGTAACGGACGCCACCATCACGGGCTGGAACGAGACCGACGGCGGCAACGCGGACGCGAACTGAAAGCAGACGTCAAATAAGGAAGAGGCCATCCGGTTCGATAAAGGGAAAAGCTATATCAATCATAGTTATATCAATAATCAATAAACAAAAAACATTATGAAGATAAACTCGAAACTTTTCATTCTCGCGACAGCGGCGGCGATATTGGCCGCGTGCGCGAAAGAGAACGAGGAACCGAAAGGTTCCGTGGCGGCACGGATCACTGCAGGGGTGAGCGGCCCGAAGACCCGCGCGGTGGACAACACGTGGGACGCCGACCGAATCGGCGTGATGGTGGTGGATGCCCCCGGCACGACCACGACCATGGGCGGCAAGTACAAGAACGTGGGATACGCGACCACGAGCACCGGCACCAACACGGACTTCACCCCGATGACGGCGGGTGGCGGCATCTTCTTCGAGGACGCTTTCCTCGAGTTTACTTTTGCCGCCTACGCGCCTTACGCATCGGCGCAAACCGCCTCCACCCTGCCCGGTACAGACGGAAGATTATGGTAAATACAAGCAACCAGCCCACGACCACGGAACAGGAGAAGGTGGACTACATCCATGCCACGGGAGCCAAGGCCGATAAAGACAGCCCGACCGTCAGCTTCACGGACAACACCGCCGCGGGCGGCAGCGACTGCTCCTTCAAGCACAAGATGGCCCGTCTTATCCTCAAGGTGCAGGTGTCGAACATCGACGGTTTCGACGACGCTGCCGTGCTGGAATTCACCGACTACAAGCTGGGCGGCCTGGTTCACGAGGGAATGTTCGATGTGAAGACCGGTACCGCCGCGACCGCGGGCAGCGTTGTGAGCGACTGGATGTTACGCCAGTGCACCGGCGCCCCGAAGACGGCCACGGACAAGTGCGTGGCAAGCTTTGACGCCGCCACGGGCGTGATGACTTTCACCATGATTCTACTCCCGCAGACACTCGCCAACGCTTTGGCGCTTGAGATATCTCCCGATGACGGGGAATACCAGAGCTACTCCAACAAGGACATGATCAAACCCGCGCTCGAGGCCGGCTACTCTTACACCTAACCATCACGGTGAAGAAGACGGGGCTGACCGTCAGCGGAAGCACCATCGAGAACTGGAACGACGGGGAAAGCCATTCGGGTGATGCGAGGATGCAATGACGACTGACAGTTGCGGTGCGAATAATGGAAATGAAACGGAATAAATGAAGACGATATGAAAGGAATAAGTGACATGGGGAGAAGTCTATGGCCGTGCGTCAGTGGCTGGTTGGCGGTTATGACGCTCATGGGCTGGCTATTCGCTCCTGCGACAATGAGGAGACGGGCGTGCCCGCGTCCTTGCCTGACGGCAAGTATCCTTTGAGTATGACGGCTGAGATAAATCAGCTGCAAACCCGGGCGGGCGGCAAGGATGCGTGGGCGGGCGGCGAGGAGATAGAAGTGCTGTTGGATGGTATGCTCAGTCCCAAAAGGTACGTGATGAACGTCTCGAGCAATGCTGTCCCCAAGGATGCCGGGAACACCATTTACTGGAAGAACACCACCGAGGCGCGCGTCACGGCATGGACTCCGAATATATTCGACCCGAATGTGGATATCTCCGATCAGAGTAGCGGGTATGTCGGTTTCGATCTCTTGTACGCCTCCGCCATGGGGCGTTATGACCAGGCCGTCAACCTCCGTTTCAACCACCGGATGGTGAAAGTAGAATTCACGCTCGCGGCTGGCGACGGCATCACGGAAGAGGAGATAGAGGGTGCGAACGTCACCCTTTTCGGCGATGCGAAAGCCTATTTCAGTGGCGGCATGGTGGGTACGGCTGACCAGTCGGACGGTGAGATAAAACCGTATCACGATGCCACAACCAAGAAATACGAGGCGGTGGTGGTTCCACAGGACATGACGGGCAAGCCACTCCTCCGGATAGGCATCGGCAACAACATCTTTACCTACACCCCTGAAACGGACGCTGCGGGCAAGCTCGAATCGGGCAAGCGGTACGCATACATCGTCACCGTGAAAGCCAACGGTATCGACGTGTAGGCGGTGACCGGCGGCGTTTGGAGCACCGGAGGTGAAGAGAACGTGGAGGTTGTTTCGCCGATTGTTTACACCGCCGACGAAGTGAAAGCCGGAGACTACATTTATTTGGACGGAACTACCTCGGACGGTGGACTGCGTAAACGCTATGCCGATGGAAGGACACCGGTCATAGCAGATCCGAAACCGGAACCGGTAGATGGTAAGAAGGTAGTAGGCATTGTGTTCTGGGTCCCGAAAGACACAGACCCCACGGGACGGACGACCCCGGCTAGCCTTACTGATGACAAGATTATGGCGAAAGATTTTCCCGCCTGTACCCACGGTTTGGCTGTGTCGCTCGAGGATGTTAAAAGCGGCCTATCGGTTTGGCAAGATCCTTACGAGTCCGTGCAAGATTTCCAAAACGGAGTGAATTTCAGCCCTGTCGACAAGGCGGACTATGTGTCCATTGGTGTCGGTAATGGCGCAACAGATAATTCCAACCGGATTCTCGGCTATCAGAACACGAAGGTGTTGCGAGCATATAACGATTATTGTAAGGCTGCATCCGGCAAAGAAGCCTATGTTGTCAGGCCCGTTGACGCCTCGCAAGCTTCACTAGTAGCAATTATCGTGCCCCGGCAAACAGTACCGGCTGGTTCATTCCTTCGCCAAAGGAACTGCACATGCTCTGTTACAAGGATGTGGATGACGTCTGGGAACAATGGGGTTCCACTCTCTCTTACTATGAAACCAAGAGGATAGTTGACGCTTCCCTTTCCGCTGCCGGCGGTATTGTCTTGAGTGATTTCTACTGGTCCTCTTCGGAACGCGTGGATTACGACGACCGCGTTTTCGATATGAAGTTCGCCGGAGGTGCCAGCATGTGGTTTGGCGGTAAGGAAGGCGGTAACTGGGTGCGTGCCGTGTGTGCTTTTTAACTATTTATTTAATCTGTTTATCTATTGCGGCGTAGCGCCTGACAGTAAAGGACAAGATACCCGCTTCGCGGTCGAAGAAATGAACTAAGTAATGATGAAACGAATATTCAAATATACCATAGGAGTTGTCATTCTCCTTGCGTTTGCAGCCTGTACAAAGGAGGAGACTCCCATTTTTCAAGAGGAGGCGCGGGTACTTTCCATCACCGTCACCGACGGTGGCTATGCTTCCGCGAAAAATGCCGACCCGAATGACGCTCCCGCCACCCGTGCCGTGGAGAACGGCTATACCACAGCGTTCACCGAAGACGATGCCTGTGGCCTATACGTGGCGCGCGGCACTCAAACCCTCTATTCCAACGTGAAACTGACCGCAGAGAGGGATGCCGCCACGGGCGACCTCGTGTGGAAGTCCAAGGACAACACGACACTTGTGGGGGGATTGTCGGATGAGCACTACTACCTCTACTATCCCTACTAAACGGATATGAGCGGAAAGACTGCCACTCCCACAGGCTCAGCCTTGACCGACACGGAATTCTTCGCCCCGTTGGTTTCCGCTTGGCAGCCTCAGGACGACCAAAGTACTCATGCGGCATATACCGCCTCCGACTTGATGACTGCCGAAGGCTCCGCAACGACAGGGGAAGACAACACTCTCCACCTCTCTTTCACCATGAACCATCGTATGGCATTGGCCGTCATCGAGATGCCGAATACCGTTAAATACAAGTTTACCGACGAGAGGATTCCTGATTACGCCGTGTCACCCGCCACTACATTCTCTGGCATTGCCCAGCCGCTGCGCGTGAACGATGGTACATACCGCTACTTGGTGAATCACGCGACTCCCGCACCGACTATCGAAGGACATTATGACGAGGGAAGCAAGGAGTTCACCATAACCCCGTCCGGCCTTTCTACCGGCAGTTACAAGAGATACAAGGTGGACGGCGCGGTGACAACTGTAAAGGACTACACGATGCAACGGGAGATTACCTGCTCGCCGACGGCAACCTGCTGCCTAAGGTACTACCCTGACCGAGGAGCAGAAGGCAAGCGTGGCGGCCATCGTCTTCTGGACACCGGCAGAGACCAATCCTGAAGGACGGATCACGCCGGCGTCTCTGGATTTCGACAAGATTATGGTGAAAGAACATCCCAATTGCACCCATGGCCTTGCCGTGTCGATTAAAGATGCTCCGGGCAACGTCTCGTGGCAAAACGTTAACGACTGGGTGGCGGATTTTCAAAGAGGAACAGATTTCAATCCTGTCGATAAGGATGAGTACGTAAACATTGCCACTGGTTTCGATGCGACCGGCAACATAAACAGGATACTCGGTTACCAGAACACGAAAGTGCTGTGGGCGTATAACGGATATTGCAAGACAAACGGCAAAACCGATGCCTTGGTCAATCCTGCTGAGGTCCTGAAAACATTTATCGCAAATAATCCAGCCCCGGCAAACAGCACCGGATGGTTCTTGCCGTCGGTAAAGGAACTGCACATGCTATGTTATAAGGATGTCGATAATATTGCGTACACACGGGACAACACAGAGACGAGGGATATAGTCGAAGTCTCCATCTCCGCCGTTGGCGGTGACGCATTGTCACCGCGCAATAACCATAAACGTTTCTGGTCTTCTTCGGAGAGCCCCAGTAATAAGAATGGCGCTTTTAGCGTGTATTTCTACAATGCCTTCGCACAGCTCAGCGAAAAGGACGGCGCACTCAATGTGCGTGCCGTGTGCGCTTTCTAACCACATAAAACAAAGAAAAATAACGATGTGAAAGGAACAGGATATTCCGGACGATGGATGCGCATCAGCGGCTGGTAGCCGATGTTGATGCTCGCGGGCGGGCTACTCGTCTCTTGCGGCAAGATGGAAACGGGAGAATCTACTACACGTTTACCCGATGGCAAGTACCCATTGCGACTGACAGCGGAGGTGGCGCAACCGCACCCCCGTGCCGGCGGCAAGGAGATAGGAGTGATGCTGGATGCATGCTCAGCCTCCAAAGGTACGTAATGGACGCCTCGGGCAATACTGTCCCAAAGGATGCTGAAAACACCATTTACCGGAAGAGCACTACCGAGACATGTGTCACGGCACGGACTCCGAATGCCGATATCGACCAAAGTGGCGGGTATGCCGGCTTCGGCCTTCTATACGTCACCGTAGTGGGAGGTTATGACCAAGCCGTCAGCCTCCGTTTCAACCACCGCATGGCAAAAGTAGAGTTCACGCTCATGGCGGGCGAAGGTATCACGGAGGAAAAACGAATGAAATAGACGTGGTGCAGACGGTGCCGGGCAACACCTGGATTGATGGCGGCGAGGAGAATGTGGCGGTAGCCAAAACAATACACTACACTGCCGATGAAGTGAAGGCTGGGGACTACATCTATTCGGGCAGGAGCACTTCGGACGGCGGACTGCGCAAACGCTATCCCAATGGGAAAGCTCAGGTCATCGCAGACCCGAAGCCGCAATCCGTAGCGGGCAAGACGGTCGCCGGTGTCGTCTTCTGTATACCGAAAGACACTGACCCCACAGGCAGACTAACCCCAGCCCGACTTACTGATGATAAGATTATGATGAAAGATTTTCCGAATGCCGAAATTTGGAATTATATAGTCAACCCATCCCTCGTCGCTGCCGGCGGTCCGACGCCAATTTATACCACCTCTTACTGGTCGTCTACGGAGGCATATTATAGCCCTAACAATGCATATGCCATACACTTTCCAGATGCCACTCTGGAAAGTAATGATAAGTACTTATAAAGTTAGGTTTCTGGCCGTGTGCGCTTTTTAATCACATTAAAGAAAGAAACTGTAGCAAAGCATTCTACATTCGATTCCGGCGGCGGTGCTCCTATCGCTTGCCGCCTGTACGCAAGAAGAGCTCCCGGGCAACCAAGACAAGGCGCAGCAACTTACTTTCTCCGTTACCGATGGTGGATATACGTCGGCTGTTCGCAAAACCACCCGTACTGTGGAGAATGGCTGCCAAACCAAGTTTTCCGAAGGCGGGGCCTGCGGCCTATACGTGGTGCGGGGCACTCAAACAGTCTATTCCAACGTGAAACTGACAGCCGAGAGGGATGCCGACACGGGCGGTCTCGTATGGAAAACTGAAAGTCCGACACCGCTCACAGGCGGGCTGTTGGACGAACACTATTATTTCTACTATCCCTATCAGGCACGAGCCTCAATACTGGGGCAGGGCGGCTGTTCGCTTCATCATTACGGTGAACGAGTTAACCGTGCCCGGCTTGTCGGTGCGGAGCGAAACATACACCATCTCCGACAATAAGACCTGCCATATCCTGGAGTCTGTCTGCCCGTGATGTTATCCTCTCATCGAATTCCTGTACTCACTCGGCTCATTCCATAGTACTTCCTGAACACCTCCCTGAAATATCTGACATCGGAGAACCCCGAGTCATCCGAGATTTCCGTTATCGAACAGTCTTTTTCCCTGAGCAGTTGTGCCGCATATTGCAGCCGCATGGAGCGGATATAGTCAGCCGGGGCATGGCCGGTGAGCGCCTTCAACTTGTTGAAAAATCCGGTGCGGCTCATGTTCTGCATGCCACAGAGCATGTCCACACAGAAACCGGGGTTGTCGATATTCTTCATGACGCATTCCCTTACGGAGGCCATGAATTTCCAGTCCCGGGTATTGTGGCAGTCCGGCGGAACCTGTCCGACTCCGTCCTCAAGACCGGCGTATGCCGTTTGAGCAGTGCCCGGTTTGCCAGTATGTTCCTGATATTCGCCCTGAGCACGTTTATGCTAAACGGTTTGGTGATATAGGCGTCAGCTCCGTTTTCCAGCCCCTCCAGCATGTCCTTCTCATCTCCCAAGGCGGTCAGCAGCATGACCGGGATATGGGATGTCTCAATATCGGATTTGACGGACGCGCAAAGTTCGTCCCCTCCCATTTCAGGCATCATAACGTCCGAAAGTATCAGGTCCGGATTGTATTCTCTCGCCACAAGCAGCGCGTCCCGTCCGTTGGAACAGGTTTGGACCAGGTATTCCTCTTTCAGCAGCCCCTCAAGGTAGGTCCGCAAATCGTCATTGTCCTCCACAATAAGAATACGCTGCCGGTCCCCGCCGGTCATTGTTGGAAGGATCTCACGCATGGGGCCGCAATCCGGTCCCATGCGGGTTTCCCCGGTATCCTGTTTCCTGGGCGAAGCAACGGGGCATGCCTTGTCAAGGCGTCTGCTCCTCAGGGGGAAAATAACACATACCATGGTCCCCTTCCCCTCGGTACTGGTAACGCGGACCCTGCCTCCGTGCAGCCTTACCAGCTATGTACCATCATCAGTCCGACACCGTTTCCCGCCACTTGCAGATTGACGGCATTACTGCCCCTGAAATGGTTCCTGAACAGTTTCTTCCGTTCCTCAGGTGGAATGCCAATCCCCGTGTCTTCCACTTCCACACCCCATACATGCCGGTCCGCGAAGGCACGGACCTGGATACTCCCGCCCCGTGGAGTGTACTTCAGTGCGTTGGACAGTATATTCTTCAATATAGAGTCCATTTTGTCCTTGTCAAACCGGACATTCAGGTAAGGGAAGCCGCTCTCACGGGTGATATCGATGTCCCTGATGGAGGCATATGTGCGGAATGCCTCACAGGTCGTCTCCAGATAACTGTTGAGCTCATATTCCGAGACATGAAGTCTCAAGGTGTAGTTGTCCGTACTCTCGAAATCTATCAGGCTGGTGACCAATCCCAGAAGTCCGTCCACGCTTTTCAGGGCCATCCGTACATTGTCCATCCCCTCCGCCTTCACCATGTCTTTCTCCACCACCTCTTCCAGCGGAGCCTTGATCAGCGTAAGCGGAGTACGGACATCATGGGCAGTATGTATGAAGAAGCACGTCTTTTCGTCTGATATCCTTTTCTGCCTGCGCAACATGGCAACGCGAAAAGACACCACCCCAGCCAACACACACAATGACGCATATCCGGCAATGGCCCATGTACCCGCCCACAGCGGCCGGGCGACACTCAGACCGAGGCTTCTTTCCTCATACACCTTGTATTTCTCCTCATTGGAGACGGCACGGATACGCAGGGTGTAGTTGCCTGGGGGCAGGCTCGTGAACTGTATCCGCCCGCTCTGGACCGGATGGCTCCAGCCTCGTAGAGCCCCTCCAATTTCCATGAATATAGGATGTTCGAGGGATAGTCGTAGTTGATGGAGACAGCTTCCAGGGAGAAGGTATTCTGGTCATATGCAAGTTCCAGCCTGACGGTATTGTCAATATCCTCCTCAAGGGGGATCCCTTGTCCCCGGGATAGACGGGGCGGTAGGAGATCATGAAATCCCGCAGGAGCATCCGAGAAAAATGCGGGGCGGTATCCTCATGTCGGAGGGGAACATGACGGCTCCGGTGTTACTCCCGAACACGAAGCTTTCCCCGTGCCGGAAAGTGGATACCCCGGCATTGAGGCATACGCTTGCCAGCTTGTTCTGCCGTCCAGTTTCTGAAAGTGCCGCTCTCACGCCGGAACAGGGCCACGCTGTTTTCGGTCCCCAGTAGCAGGGTGCCGTCCGCACGGGGGACAATGGTATGGATGTTATTGGATATCAGGGCGCAGTTCTCGGTCTGGTATTGGCGGACGAACCTGTCCTCCACGCTGTCATAGACGAGAAGTCCCGCCCCGCCGGTGCCGATATACAGGAGCCCGTCCGGTGCCTGGTACAGTGCATAGACATGAACCGCCTCGACTGGAAAGGCGATATGTCTGCAGGTCCCCCCGTGCCCGTCAAGCAGGTACAACCCCATGCCGGTACCGATCCACATCCATTCCGGAGCCTTCTCCAGTATGGCGGTGATGGGGCCCGGGACCGGGTACAGGCGTACTGTGCCGTCATGGGGATCGAAACGTTTGAGATTGTGGCAGCCCCCTGTCCATATACATCCTCCGGAATCTTTTCCGATGTCATTGATATACTGGTCTGGACGCCCCTCTGCTGCAAAGGAGGGGGGAAAGTATTCCACCCTCCCGGTTTTCTTTTCGATCCTGTACAGGCCCGAAGCGTACCCGCCGGCGCAGATGACACCCGGCGAGACCTCGCAGAGCGTCAGGAAGATATGGTTCCCGCCATCCTGTATCCCATCGGACCGGCTGAGAAAGGAGCGCCACCGTCCTACCGCAGGCTGCAGCAGGCTGATCCCGTTGCTGGTGGCGAACCACAAGTCGCCTTCGCTGTCTTCGATGACATCATGCACCTGATCGTTAACCAGCGACCGGCTGTTGCCCGGTGAGTGCCGGAACCATTCATAGCTCTGGTAGCGGTTATTCCGGATTGTGACTCCGGCGGGGTAGTTGGCAAGCCAGATACGGTCCCCGCCATCCACATAAATGTCATTGATATTGTCTCCGTTCATGCCGTTGTGGCTGGCGTAGTCGGCGGTTATATAGGGTTTGGGCACTAGCGAGTCCACATCCATCCTGTATACCCCCCTTCCGCCCGTGGCTATCAGCAGCTCCCGGTCATTGAGAGGGGTGATCCGGTTGACGGCCACATTCCGCAGCGTACTGCCTGCGGACACTCCGTATACAAGTATGCCTTTCCTGAAGGTTCCCACGAACAGTTTCTTCGAACCGGGGTGGTAGTAGAGTTCGCTGACCGGCGTCCGGATGCTGTCCGTGTCCGCAAGCGCCTCAAGGACACCGTCCCTTTCCCGTACCGGAAAAAGTCCGTTCACGGTACCGATGAAAAGGTTTGTACCGTCCGTCTCGCTGATAGCGGTTATATCACCTCTTAAACGGGAGACCAGCCGCTGCGCAATGCCTGTGCGGGTGTCATAGCGGATGATATGGTCACCCTGACAGAGCCATATGCGGTCCCCACGGTCCATATAGGCGTAACAGAGCATGCCCGTGGCGAAGTCATCCTGAAGACCGGGTATCCTGTATACCATCCGGAAACGGTCATGGAGGGTGTCGTAATGGAAAATACGGCCTTTCCTTCCCACAACCCACAGCGTGTTCTCCGTGTCGGTGTAGAGCCAGTTCAGATTGACTTGCGGGGCCACCTTCAGATTGCCGTCAAGAACAGTGTAATGCCTGATCCGCTTGCCGTCATAACGGTCCATCCCCTCCTGGGTGAGGAACCACATGTATCCCCTCCCGTCTTTTTGGATACGGTAAATCCTCCGGTTACTCAATCCGTCCTCTATTCCCAAGTATTTATATATCTGGCTCCGCACATGGAGGAAATTCCCAGCATGAGGAATGCGGACAGTATTCTTCCCATATTCCGAACACGTGTCATTCTGATGTAAATTAGACAACAACTGTTGCAAATATATAAAAATATAAATTAATATACAAATTTAAACATAACCTCGGATGTCGGCATCAGGCGGTATGTCCTCAATGTCATGTACCCCGGAAAATAGCTGCATACGGGACCGGCCCATGATATGAACATATTCCGAGAGGCGGTTGTTCAATTGACCCGACGGAATTATGGCTTGCCGGGCTCGGGACTGTCCGCAAGGGTACGTTGGTCCGGTGTGCGGAATACCATCCATACCTCCGGTCCGAATTTATATCCGCAGGTGGTACAGGTGCCGGTCGAGGTTTGGCAGCCCCCAATAAAGCGGGCCGAATTGTTTGTAAGCACTCTTACCCTCATGCCCGATTTATAGATAATCTTCCAACAGTAAGAAGTTATAATTCGCATTTAAGAACAATGGCGGGCATTTCTTGTTAATATTATAATCATATAAAAGAGGCGCATCCGTTAGTGCCAGATTTGTTCACCACTTTCATCGTTGCGTATCGTATTGCGAGTTGTCCGTATCAGATGTTTATCCCCTCTTTCTTAAGACTTCCTGAGAACTGCCTGGGAAAGGACGGCTTTCCGCATTGCGACTTCATCACAGCCCTTGGCGGTATAGCCATGCCTTTCACGGGGACTACGGTTGATTCATGCGACACAGCAGATTCCGGTGCTATAACAGGGTTGCCTACATACTTGTGCCTCTTTTCAGCTTGCTGTCCAGATCCGAGTTGCGCACTTTACCCGCAGGTTGGACGGTTGTACATAACAATATTGATCTTTTTGGGGGCTAAAAGTCGAATATCCCTTAAAGTAAGCGCCTGAGTAAGTACATCTTCTACAGTTCATTTTCCCTCCTTACTTTTGCTGCAAAAAAATAATATCCTATGATGCAGCGACGTAAACACATGATGAGCAGAGAAAAATTTATCTCCGTTCTTTTCCGTCAGCAGCAGAGTGGTTTGTCCATTGCTGATTTTTGTGAGAATGAAGGTTATAGCCGTAGTAGATTCTATCTTTGGAAACAAAAATACGGTATAACGGAGCGGGAGTTATTGGCAGAAGCCTCCCGCTTAGGGGTTAAAGACAGCTTTGTCCCCATAGTAATCAATGGCGACACGCCATCCCCCGGTATATCTCACGAGGCTCCCCTGCCATCTCCCCAGCCTAGCGTCCCCTTTCCCTTGAAAGGAAAGGACAGCTCTGAAATATCCTTGGAATTACCCAACGGATTGAAGTTGAAGTTTAAAGGGTCTTCCGGCTGTGAAGCTGCCCTGAATCTGATCTCTAAAATATATAATGCCAATGTTCTGCCTAAATGACAGCATGAGATATTTCCTGTGCCCCGGTTATACGGACATGAGGAAAGGTATGTTCACTCTTTGCGGCCTTGTGCATGAGAGGATGGGAGGCGACATCAGAAGTGGGGAGGTATTCATTTTCTACAACCGTTTCCGGACCAAGATAAAATTGCTCCATGCCGAACCGGGCGGTCTGGTCCTTTATGAGAAACTGCTTGAAGAAGGCACCTTCAAGATACCCGCCTATAATCCTGCCACCCGTTCTTACCCCATGACCTGGAGTGACCTGGTCGTTATGGTGGAAGGCATCAATGAAGATGTCAGCAAAGGCAGGCAAAGACGGCTTTCCAATTTGAAAAAGCATTGGTAAAACAGTTGTAAACAAACAGCTTGAAGGCTTGTTTTTCTTGTTGTTTTTGACTATCTTTATATCATCAAAAAAAGATATTGAATGGCAAAAGAAGATGCAACCGGACAAGCTGTGGAACCCTCAATGGAGCAGCTGCTGGATATCAACCGTAAACAGAGTGAGATCATCTCAGCCCAGGCAAGGACCATAGAAGAACTCCGGGGTACGATAGTTGAGTTGAACGCCTCCCTGGCATGGCTGAAGAGGAAGGTGTTCGGAAAGATGAGTGAGAAATGCAAGCCTGTCGATAACGGAGACCCGAAGCTCCCTTTTGACTATGGCGACCTGGAACAGATAGAGGCGGAAATCGAAGATGCCCGGAGCAGGGCGGCTGAACAGATTACCGTCCCCAAGTCCCGGGCCGCCAATAAAACGCCGCGCCGTAACCGGGTCGTCATGGATAACCTTCCGGTTGTAACAGTCGTCATCGAACCGGAGAATGTCGATTTAAGCAGATACGTCAAGATAGGCGAGGAACATACCAGGACCCTTGAGATGAAACCCGGCTACCTCTATGTGAAAGACACGGTACGTCCCACATACGCCCTGAAAAATGAAATGGAGGCCGTTGATAACGGAGAAAAGGCTGTAATAACCGCTCCCATGCCACTGATGCCCATATATAAAGGTATGCCAGGGGCTTCCATGCTCGCTGAGGTCCTTTTACAGAAATACGAATATCATGTCCCGTTCTACCGACAAGTGAAACAGCTGGAACATCTGGGTGTGAAACTGTCCAAAAACACATTGGACGGCTGGTTCAGACCGGTCTGCGAGCTTCTCAGGCCACTTTATCTGGAACTCAGGAAGAAAGTACTGGCCGCAGATTACTTCCAGGTTGACGAGACCACGCTTCCGGTTATAAACCACGACAGGCATAAAGCCGTAAAAGAATACATCTGGATAGTCCGAGCGGCTGTGCCGCGTCTGCCTTCTTCCATTACGACAACGGATCGCGTTCACAAAAAGTTGCGGTCAGGCTTTTGAAAAACTTCAAAGGATATCTCCAAAGTGACGGCCATCCCATTTATGACGCCTTTGAGGATGGGGAGGACGTATGTCTGTGTGGGTGTCTCGCGCATATCCGCAGACATATAGAGCTGTGCAAGGAAGAAAATCTGGAATATGCCATGCAGGGACTCAAATTTATCCAGGATATGTATAATGTGGAATACATGGCGGATAAACAGGAACTCCCGTATGAAGGACGTGCTGAATTACGCCAACGTCTATCCAAGCCGATGCTTGACAGCTTTGAACTCTGGCTTAAAAACACATACCCTAAAGTTCTAAAACGAAGTCTTATGGGAAAAGCCATAGCCTATGCCTACTCCCTGCTGCCAAGAATGAAACCGTATCTCCATGACGGAAGAATTTTCATTGACAACAATCGCTGTGAGAATGCCCTGAGGCCACTGGTCATATCAAGAAAGAACATGCTGTTCTGCGGAAACCACGAAGCGGCTGAGAATACGGCTATAATCTGTTCCTTGCTTGGCTCATGTAAGGAACGTGGTGTCAACCCCAGAGAGTGGCTGAATGATGTGATCAGTAAACTCCCCTATTATCTGGCTCCCAAATCAGACAGAGACCTGAAGGAACTGCTACCGGATGTATGGAGAAAATAATCAGGACAGTTCCGGGAAAATGCAGGAAAAAACGGGAAAAAGCGAGACTGACACTCAATGACAACCCTGAGATAAGTTGGTATATGGAAATTGAGATGCACTTACAATGGAGTGCATCCCACTGAAAAATTGAATGCACAAGATGTAGTTGAGCAGTCGCTTACCCCTTAAAAACAAGGAGCTGACGCATGTGTACAGCCCCTTATTTTTTGTATAGCCCGGCCTCCTCTGGCATATTGCCGTTGCTTCCATCTGTAACAAGCAAAATCAGAATCTATATGCGGAACTTTTTGTTCCCGTAGCTGAGAAAGTCCTTCGTGGCATATTTCACACTGAATGGTCCGTAGTCACCGAGAGCCGAATGCGCAATTTGCTTGTCCGGTTCTGTCACATGCTCGACAGGTTCTCCCGTAGTATCAGTATCCTTGTATGACATAGGCTGCATGCTGGCGATGGCTGACCCGGTAGCCGCCGCACGCAATTTCCTGAACGCATTGGAGAGGATTCCGTCCATCATTGACCAGTACAAGGCGAAGAACGAGGTGCAGGAAAAGGAGGTCCCACAGTTGTAGGAGATAGCCGGGAAGGTATGGAAGAAGGAGGACGAACTGAAACAGTTGAAGTCCGAACTTGCAGCACTCGACCGAAAGATACAGTTGGAGCTTGAGCCGCCTACGCCCGAAGTCGCCGAAAAGGAGAATGACGGACAGGAGGTCAAACCGGATGCGGAAGGTGTACGAAACGTATCTCCACAACACACCGAAGATGTGCCGCAGATACGCAGCTCGGTGAATGAACGCAGTCCGTCTGGCAATTTTATTGCCGACCACATCATCATCGGGCGGCCGGGATTCAACGTCCGTGACGAGTGCAAACCGAAAGGTATAAAAATGTGAACGAGTGTGCGGATATATATGGCAGGATTGGGAACATACCATTCCTTTTCCTGCTTTTTCCATCAATATGACATAATGGCAAGGATACCATACAACAAGCCCTCGATTATATCAAAATAGGGTGTTGAAAGTAAATCGTCATGGCAAATCCGCCATATATTCAGTATTTTCGCTAATTTTGCATTCAAAATAGTTAGGCATAATAAAATGGAACCATCTATATACAGTTATTCACTTTGTATTGCGCTACCGTTGATGTTGTTCTTCGGCTTTTATTTTTTGTTGGCTCCAACCTCGGAAAAAGCCATTTTCAATAATTATCTGCGTTCCCGGCGAATTATGGGGGTAGCCATACTGTTACTTGCCGCCAACTATTCGGTACATTTCTTTTTTGGAATCAGGTTCAAGAATACCGATGCCGCCATCCTGATGAACCTGTCCACCTATTTTTTGTGCTACTGGTTGTTCAGTTCGGCCCTCACCACTCTGCTTGACCGCTTTTATATCACCAAACGTCGGTTACGGACGCATATCTGTCTATGGATACTGTTTTCCATCCTTTCCGGCATCGTTCTGCTGTTGTTACCAAAAGGTGGTTTACAGACAACGGTGATGTTTGCCTTGGCCGCATGGTTGGTTATCTATGGGCTGTTCTTGACCCGTAGGCTTCTCCGGGCCTATCACAGGGTCATCCGCATTTTCGATGACACCCGTGCGGACGACATCGGTGCCTATATCAAATGGCTTTCCATTTTCACCTACTGGCTGTCACATTCGGGGTGGGATGCGGACTGCTGACATTCCTGCCTGATGAATACGTCTATATCTGGATTCTGTCATCGGTACCGTTTTACATTTATCTCTTCCTTTGCTATCTGAACTATCTGCTGTTTTACGAACAGGTGGAAAACGCGATGGAAGATGGCATGACTTCTGAAGAGGAAGACCTGTGTGACACCACAAACCGGGAACAGGCACAGAGGCAGGATACTCCTTTTTTCCATGCCGAAATAGCGAAAAAAATCAAAGGTTGGATCGATGCGGACGGTTATATCCGGCCCGGCCTTACCATAAAGGAGCTTTCAGATGTGCTTCATACCAACCGCACCTACCTGTCCGGGTACATCAAAACTACGTATGACATGTCGTTCCGCGATTGGATTACCGGACTTCGTATAGAATATGCGAAACGTCTGCTTGCGCGATATCCGAGGTTGACGATAGCCGACATCTCCGAGAAATCCGGTTTTTTGTCACCAAGCCATTTTATAAGGCTGTTCAAGGAAAATGCAGGCTGTACCCCTGTCAAATGGAGGAAAACAGAGGCGGAATAATACGGTGTGTGGATGGGGAAAATAGACCAAACGACAAAAAAATAGTCTGAACGACAAAACCAAAATGTTCTAAATCACAAAGATGTGCGATTCTGACAATTGAGACATTTTTTATAGGCAAGAATCGGGCTGAATTTAAATCTTTTCGCTTATTTTGTATGTTAAGTCTGGATTGGAAATTTAAAAAGCATATAAAAAATGAGCAAAAGAATCCTATTCTTCATTTTGTTTTCGTGGCTGGCATCGGCAGCTTTTCCGGCTTTTGCGCAGCAGAAAACAGACATAGTTTACACCTTCCGCTTCGTTCCGCAGAAGGACATGTTCTACGTGCCTTGGAATGGCAATGACACGGAACTTGCCCGCCTGTTGGAATGTATCGAAAACAACAAAACCACAATTCTTGACGGCAAGCTGCCGCTACTGGTTGACGGATACTGCAATTCGCAGGGCAGTGAAGCCGAGAACCTTGCAACGGCGAAGATCCGTGCCAATCGAGTAAAATCCGAACTGATTACACGCGCGAAAATAAAAGAGGAGAATTTCATTACCCGCAACCATGCGACTGAGGGTGATTTTGTTACCGTGCGCCTGACGGTACCGGTAAAGGAAGCAGCCGTGACGGATGCGGAAGCGGAAGCACGACACAAGGCGGAAGCCGAACGACTGGCAGCCGAGAAGCGTGCCAAGCAGGAACGGCTTGCCGAAGAGCAACGTAAAGCGGAAGAAGCCCGACTTGCCGCAGAAAAGGCAAAAGCCGAGAAAGCCGCTCACCAAAATAAACTTACCGACATGCCATTGGAAACCAAAACCCCAACCGACTATCATTTTCCTGCGTGCCAACCTGCTGCGCTGGGCTACCCTGACACCAGATCTTGGCGTGGAATGGCGCATCTGCGTCGTGGGGCATTGCCGTAAACGGCTCGTGGACTTCTTGGAGTTGGAATGACAAAGACCACCGCTATGCACTCTGGGAAGTGGCTCCGGAAATGCGTTACTATATGGGTGAGAAGAAAGCCTGGTATCTGGCGCGATGTTCAAGGCCGGACAGTTCAACTACAAGCTCTCCGAAACAGGCAAGCAGGGCGACCTGATGGGTGGCGGCATCACCGCCGGCTACCAGCTGCGGCTGAACAAGGCACTGGCTCTTGATTTCAACCTCGGCTTGGGCTACCTGAATGCCGATTTCGAAAAATATGAAGTCATCGACGGTGTACGTGTACGCCGCGGCAACGAGACAAAAGATTGGTGTGGTCCCATCAATGCCGGTGTGACATTGGTATGGGAGTTATTCTAACACGGAGGAATAGAATATGAAAGCAAGACAATATATAAATATGATGGGAATGGCAGCCGCAGTGCTGCTCTCTTCCTGCGTGAAGGACACGTTTTATGACACGCCGCATCCCGACTACGGGAAGATTGCGGTGACAGCCGACTGGTCGGCCCGCGGTGAGGGTATCGACATACCTGCCACATGGACGGTCACCATGGGCGACTATACGGGTACGGAGACTTCCGCCACCCATGCCCCCGACCATCTGTTTGCTCCGGGCAGCTACACCCTTGCGGTGTGGAACCCGGCTGAAGGAATCACGGTGAACGGCACCACAGCCACCATTGCCGCAGCCACGGGAACCCGGGCAGGCACGGATGCCTTTGTGAACAATGCCCCGGGATGGTTCTTCACCTATACGGAACAGGTGACCATCGAGAAAGACAAGAACTATCCGCTGACCGCTACAATGAAGCAGCAGGTGCGCGAGCTGACGCTTGTCGTCGAACCGACGGGTGATGCCGCTGGACGCATCACGGAGATTGTTGCCCATCTGACGGGTGCAGCCCGAACACTCAATTTCGCTACTGATACCTACGGAGCCGCTTCGAACGTCGTGCTGCCCTTCACCAAGATAACCGAAGGTGACGATGCCGGCAAGTGGAAAGCCACGGTGCGGCTACTGGGTGTGACAGGCACGGAACAACTGCTGACGGGTGAAATCCGCTATGCGGACGGCAACCCGACCCCCACGACGCTGAAAAGCGACATCACGGAAGCCCTCAAGGAGTCAACACCAGAAAAGGCAAATCGCTGACCCTCGGCGGAACGCTGGTTGAGACTCCCGAAGCAT